>Ga0256407_10005003_pt1 | contig 21628 bp, 9 predicted proteins | sample RumenRJG_04DNA_FD_193489 | JGI IMG/M metagenome (GOLD analysis project Ga0256407, IMG submission 193489) | Bovine rumen microbial communities from Lethbridge, Alberta, Canada - RJG_04 | ecosystem: Host-associated > Mammals > Digestive system > Stomach > Rumen | place: Canada: Alberta | collected... | reverse complement strand
TTTTATTTACTTTTAATGCTTGATAATCAAACAAAATTTCTTAAATAACATTTATATTATAACCTTAAAAAGTTTTAAAAAATATTACACATTTGATTTTATGAAAGAAAATAATTTTTCATTTCCTCCTTAAAATTTTAAATGCTATTTACATAACTTTTTTATTAATTTATATCTTTTATTTTTTTTTGAATGTAAATCTTTTAAAATTAATCTTTATTCAATTTTTTTTTTCTAATGAATATGATACTAATAATTTATTATTTTTATTTTAATTTTAATTTGTTTTAGGAATAAATGTATAATTCCCAGTCAAATCTTTTTTGTATTTTCATTTTTAATTTTGTGAATATCTAGTTTTTTCATTCCTCTTTCATACATTTGTTTATCTAATTTTTATTGAACAATATTTTTATTTAAATATTTTCTTTTATTAGGAGAATTTATTTTATTATGAATTTTTTTTTATTAAATTTTTTCTTATTTTTGAAGGGCATTTTGAAATTGAGGTTTTTTGCTTGAAAAGATTATAATTTTCTTAGTATTTTTTTTTGTATTATAAAATAATTTAGTTAATTTAATATTATTAATATTTTTACCATTATTATCATTATTACTACTATAAAGTATTGTTTCGTTGTGATTAATATTTTTTCTCTTATCTTCAAATTTTTTTTTAAAATAATTTGCTTATCTAAAAGTTTTAATTTCTTATTTATCAAATACATCATTAATCTTTGAAAATATATCATCATTTAAATTAAGTTTAATTATTTCAAAAGTATAATTAGATATTTCAAATTTAATTTCAATTTGCCCTAAATTATTATTAATAGAAGATTCAAAAGATAAACAATATGATTTTTTGAAATTTTGAATTAGTAGCAATATTTATTTATTTTAATTAATAATTATTTTTAAATTTATGAAAAGGTTAATTTATTTTCTGATTCAAATATTAAATTTTATTTGAAATAAAAAATAGATACAATAAATAGTTCATGCTAAGAATCTGAAATGAATAGATTAATTAAACAAAGAAGAATAGGACTTCTTTCAATGTTTAATCAAAAAATTATTATTACTAAAACAAATAAAAATAATAATTCTAATTAATTTAATAATAATTAATATATTATTAAATAAAAACATAAGAAATTAAAAATAGTTAATTCATGGAATTTGTATGTGAAAAAAATAATTATTTTTTATAATGACAGAATCTATAGAGGAAAAGCCTAAGAAAAAAAAAGATTCATCTAAATCTTCAAAAACAAAAATACAAATAGGAGAAGAAAAAGAAATATATTTCATCATCTTTTACCAAAGAAAGCAAAAAGAAAATCCAAAAGAATTAGTTTTTTCTGAAGATTCTGATATAACTCCACAAAATATCCTCATCAAAGAAATAAAAACAAAAAACGATAAATATGTATATAAAAAAGTATTCAAATTCAAAAATATTGATGGAAAAAAAAATGTTAAATTATCATTTTTTTTCGGAGAAGAAGAATATAAGTATATCATTATATTTGAAATTAAAGACAAAGTTTTTGTTTATGATGTCATATTAGAAAAAGGCCATAAATATTTGGAAAACATACCAAAAGAAAAAATTGAACAAAAATCAGTGAATTACGAAGATAAGCTAGATCTATTTTTGGAAGCCTTGAAAAAAAATAAAGAGGAAAGTAAATTACCATTGCTGTATGAAGAGACAATTGAGCTTTATTCCAAAAAAAGTAGCTTTAGCTTTCTGATATCATTGTTTGCAAAAATTCATGAGAATAACAAATTTTGTAATTTACTGCTCCAAAAATTTTATGATATAAATATCAATATCAAAGGAAAAGATAAAAAAGATAATAATAATAATTCTGATAGAAATGAAAAATTAGGTGATAAATTTAATTCACTGATGGTTAAAATAGAATCACAATCGGAAAGTTTAATAAATAGTAATGAATATAATCCTATTCATTTTTACGGAATTCTTATTTGTTATCTGAATTTTTATGATTATAATACTTTTGAAAAATGTATTAATAAATTATATAAAGAAAAGCCGGAAACTTTGTATGAAATATTACTTGTGTATTATTCGCACTTTTTCAATCCAATAAAAAAAGATGAAAATGATAAAGATTTTTTTATTAATTTTTTTGAATATATTATATCTGAAAAAGAATTTTCTTATTTCAATATAGGATTAAAATTTATTTCAGATATAGATACGTTTATAACTGTGATTGATAAAACAAAAGAAAAAATATATAATAAATATATTAAAGGAAATAGTAATCAAATAAGTTTTAAAAGTATTGATTTGAAAGATACTCTAAAGCTTAAAAAAGAAAAAAAAACAGTTATAACTAATGGAATTACATCTATTAATAAATATTCTGAAGAAATAAAAAATCTTTTAGTATATTTTAAAAGTGATTTTTGGAAAAGTATTTTAAAAGAATTTAACAAGCCTGATCCCGATTGTTTTGAAGTTTGCTTAAAATTAAGAGAGATATTTATAGAATATAGTAAAATAATTAAATCGATATGTGATAAAGAAAAAGATAAAGATATAATAAAAGATATTACAGATTTTCTTAAAATTGATGAATTTGCATATCTTTTAAATGATAATATAAGAAAATATTTTACAGAAAAAAAAGGAAAATTAAAAAATTCTGAAATTCTTGGATATATTCAAAAATATAATCCATATTATAAAGAAGAAGAATATAAATTTAGAAGAGAAGCTTATATATTAGATGATTTAACGTTTGAATATGATATTGATAGCATAGATGAAGATGTACTTAAAGAACATAGTATTTTTATAGAAACATTCAAGAGTCTTGAATATGAAGATATATTTAAAAATAATATGGTAAAATTCATTGATACAATGATTAATAAAATAAAGGATATTTCTTCATTTGATACTATTATTGATTTAATCAGAGTTGATAAAATTGAAGAGAAAGCTAAAGAATATCTAGAAAAACTTAAAAATAAATATGAACTAATAGTAAAACCAGAAATAGAGAAATTAAGTGATGACAAACTAAAAAGACCAGTAGAAATTATTGCTAAATTTGAAAAATTAATATTTGAGCAAGAAAATAATAAAGATTTTTTAGAAAATAATATAAACAAATTAAAGATATGTCCTTTAATTTATAATCAATTGATGATAATATGTAAAGATGATAAATATAATGTAATGAAAGAATTTATATACAAACAATTTTTAAATAATATTAAAAACATTGATAGTATAATTGCTTTGATTGATAGTCTAGAAAAAAAAGATAAAGAAAACTTTTTAGAAGAATTAATGAAAAAATGCAAATTTACAAGAGAAGAATTTTATTCAACTGAAGAAAACAATAAAATAAATTTATTATGCACACTTTATGAAAAAAAAAAAATAGAAAAAATCTCAGGAGATATAGAAACAACGTTACAAGATATTATTAATGATATAGATAAAGAAGAAATTGACAAAAAAACATTAGAAGAATTTTTTACTAATTCTGAAGAAGTTGTTAAAAGAAGATTAGGATTAATTAAATTAAAATTTGACAATTTTGGGCCTGAAAATGCTCATTATAAATTAAAAAAAATTCTAGAAAATATAAAGAATGATATAAAGATATTAAGCCATAATAAAAAATCACTTTCAATTTTTCAAAGAGAAAGATATCAAGATGAAATTAAGAAAATGATAGATTTTATAAAAAAATTAGAAAATATAAAAATTAAAGAATATAATGATGACAAGTTTACTGAACCAATAGAAAGTTTAAAAGGTCTTGAAGTAAAAGCTAATCAAGTAGATTTAGTTCAAGATTTTTTGCTTTTTAAAGTAATATATGAAAATTCTAGGGGAAATAATCAAGAAATTCGTTTCAATAAAGCAAATGATAAATTGGAGGAAATAAAAAAATTATTTGAAACAAAAGAAAAGCCAGATATTGACGAAATATATAAACAAAATAAAGAAATTTTCGATAATATTAAAAAAAAGTTAATTAATAATGAAAAAAGAGCAGAAGAATTTTTTGAAACATTTAAAAAATATTTTAATATAGGTGAAAATAAGGTTAAAGATTTAGCTTTATTATTTAATAGTAAAAAATATGAATTGGATTTAAAAAGTATCATATATTTTTTTAATAGTCTTAATAAAGAAGATGATTGGAATAAAAAGTTATCAAATAAATATGAAAAATTATCTGAAATGAATTTAGAAGATCTCAAAAAAAATTTAGAAGAATTAAAAAAAGAAGAAATTTATGATTATCAAATAAAAAATAATTATTCAAAAATATTTACTTCTTTATATGAAAAAAAAGAAGCAATAGATTTTTTACTTAAAAAAATAAATTCAAATATTGAAGAATTATATGATAGAATAGATCCTAATAGTCCAACAATAACTATACAAAAAATAGATGATACAAAAATATGTATAGAAGTTTTTAAGCAATTCGAATCCAAAAAAAATAATAAAGAAATATTCAAATATATAAAAACTTTACGTGAAGAAATTAAAGCATTTGAATCTTATTCAAAAATATTTTCATCAATCATTGAATTAGATAGAAATGATAATTTCATACTTAATATATTTGATCAAATTGATGATATTATAAAAAATGCAAAATTCCTTTTTCTTCATGAAACAGAAATTTTTTCTTATGGTGAAGATAATAAAATTACTATGGAAGAGTTGATTCATTTAAAGAATAAAATAAACGTATCAGCGAATGATGAGAACATAAAAGAAGAAGACAAAATTAAACATGATAAAAGTGATAAATCAAAAGCAGAGGAAGTAAAAAAGAAAATAGATGAAGAAAAAAACAAAGAAAAAAATGATATATTAAAGATAAAATTGAAAAAACTATTATTTTATAAAAATTTGGTGACTAATATGGAAGTAATATATGAAAATATGCAAATATTAAAAACCAAAGGAAATAATTTGCCAATTGATATAAAAATAATAGTACAATATGATAGAAAAAATGAAGCTGATTATTATTTAGATCAAAAAAAATCGAGTTTTGGACAAATAGAGACATTCTTATTAAATGCCCGAAATGATTATATAAAGAAATTAGATTTAGCTTATAAGGAAAAAAAACATCTAAGATATTTATATGGAAAACTATTTAGAAAAATTATTGAGTATTTAGATGGTGGAAGTTTTGAAAAAGTTATAGATATTTTTAAATATATTTTAAATAAAAATAATGATGATAAAATAAAAACAAGTAAACCATCAAATCCACAAATAATAGATTTTGTAAAAAATTATACTGATTATAATAGCAAATCTTTTGAAAATATTTTCAATTATTTTATTACTTTATTCGAGGCTAATAATACTTCATTGCAAAAACTTTATGATTCAATGTTAATGATAGAACATAACAAATATAAAGGAGTTTATTTACATGAATGTGAAGAAAATTCAATTGGGAAATTTATTTATGAACTATTCTTACAAAAAATTGGGCAAAACCCCATTGCCCAAAATATATTAATAAGTAGTAAAGAAACATCTACTGAAGAAATTCAGGCTTTTTTATATAGAGCATTATTATGCGATTATAATACTTTATTTGTGGTTGAAATTAATGAATCATTATCGGATTATCAACAAGGTATAATGTATAATTTTCTTGATGAATTATTAATATATAAAATGGAGAAATATAAAGCAATGATGAAAGGGATAAACGTTGAAAAAGGAAAAACTAATGAATATTTAGATGCTTGTATAGTATTTATATATGAAAAGAAAAATAAAGATAATTTATCTTTTATAAATGAAATTGGAAAACTTGATAAACAAGATATTCAAATAGAATATAATTTAAATGATACTAATGAAGAACCTAACCAAATAGATATTTCAAATATAAAAGTAATTACTTCAGATAGATGTGGTTTAGGTAAATCATTTAAAATAAAAAAGATGATAGAAGAAAAAAATCAAAAATATTTTCACTTCCCTCTTGGAGGTATATTAACTAAAAAAGTTATATCAGAAAAAATATTAAATTTATTAGAAAAGATAAAGAATGAAAATGAAAAAGAAAAAGATAATACTACAAAGGGAAATAATACTACAGATTCAAATGAAAAAAAAGAAATTAAAAATGCTATTCATTTAGATTTGACTGAATCTGAAGAAACTAGTATAATAAATGAATTTTTGTTTTCATTACTTATAACTAAATTTTATACTAATAGTGAAACAATAATTTATATTCCTAAAGATATAGAAATTTATATTGAAATTCCTAATTGTTTTAAAGATTATTTATCACAATTTGGTATATTAAATTTACTTCCTAAAGAAAATATAACTTTAGATAATATACCAAAATTACATTTGTCTCAAGAAATGATTGATATTTTTAATAAAATGGTTGAATTAAATACAAATGAATTAATAGAAGAAAAATTTCTCAAAAAATATATGGATAATACAAAAAAATATTCTTATCATCAGATAATTATATTTATTAAATTATTCATTTCTCAATATAATAAATTTAAATCCAAATTGAAATTTATAGAAAAAGAAGAAGATGTAACTGAAAAAGTCATTAAAGATTTTGCTGAAAGTACAAAATATTTTATAAATGGAGGTTTTCAAAATTTAATTATGGAGGAAATTAATGAAAATGAATTGAAAAAAGAAAATAAAGATTATATTGATTTACTATCTGATATTTATGAAAATGATTTGAAAGATAAAAAATTTGATATTCCTCTAATTTTTATTATTAAAGAAAAAATGGTTTATAATGAATTAAAACTAATGAAAATAATATCAGATGAAAATAATACTTCTAAGGATTATTTGTTTTATTTGAAAAAAAATTTGAATATTCCAAATGAAGTAGAAACTGAAAAAGGAGAGCTAAAATCTTTATTATCTATATTAAATTATAAGACAGATAACTATGTAATTACTAGTGATAATTTTACAAAAATGGTCTTATTGGTTTATAGAATAATAGCAGATATTCCTGTAATTTTAATGGGGGAAACAGGTTGTGGTAAAACAGCATTAATAACAAAATTAAGTCAAATTCTAAATAATGGAGAAATTGTAGTAGAAATTATTAATATTAATCCAGGTATTACAGATAAATTTTTATGCAAAAAAATGAAAGAATTAAATGAAAAGGCTAAAGAACAGGAAAAAGAATTATGGGTATTTTTTGATGAAATTAATACTTGTCTATCCTTATCTCTTTTAACAGAAATATTCGTGAATAAAACTTTTAATGGTGAAAAATTAAATAATAATATTCGTTTAATTGGGGCTTGCAATCCTTATAGAAGAAGGAAAAAAGGAATAGAAAGATGTGGATATGGAAGAGAAAATGAAAATAATGAAGAGTTAGTATATTTAGTTCAACCTTTACCTCAATCTTTATTAAATTATGTTTTTAGTTTTGGAGCTTTAAATGAAGAAGATGAGAAAAAATATATTTATAACATTATAGAAAAATTATTCAAAGAAGGTGAAGAAAAATTACATGATGCAACAAAAGATGTGATATTTAAATGTCATAAATATTTAAGAGAGACATTTGACACTTCAATAGTTTCTCTTAGAGAAATATCTAGATTTTTTAAAATGGTTGATTTTTTCAAAAAATATTTTTCTATTAAAATGAAATGTGAGGAAAACGAAGAGAGTAATAACACAAGAGACTTAGATAAAAGTAATAATAAAAATAATATGGAAATATTTTATAAAATTATAAGTATAATTTGTTCCGTTTATTTATGTTATTATATTAGATTAATTGACGAGACAAAAAGAGTTGAATTCAATAATCAATTAAGAGAGAGTTTAATAACATTGGCCAACTCAGTTAAAATTTGTGATAATAATAAATCATTTGCAAAAGCTGATAAAGATATGGAAAATGATGAAGATGAAGATGAAAACAAGGGAAAAGAAAATTTGGCTTCTAAAGTAGAAAATAAAAGTTTAAAACTTTTTATGCAAGAATATGGCATAAAACATTTCAGTGATTTTCTGAGATTAGAAGAAAATTATTTATTAGATAAAATAGAATTAAAAAATGGGATAGGTAAAAATGACTTATTAAAAGAAAATGTATTTTTGATGTTTGTTGCAGTTACTACAAAAATTCCTTTAATTATAGTTGGTAAACCAGGTACAGGAAAAAGTTTGAGTTCTCAATTAATATATAACTCAATGAGAGGGGAATATTCAAAAGATCCATTTTTTAGAGAATTTCCTCAGATTATATTATCTTATTTTCAAGGATCAAAATCTACCAAACCTGAAGATATAGAAAAATTATTTGAAATTGCAGAAAATAAATTAAAATTTTATATAGATAAAGAAGAATATAAAAATAAATTACCAATATCTATGATATTATTCGATGAATTGGGTTTAGCAGAAAAATCAGAAAGTAACCCACTGAAAGTATTACATTCTAAACTTGAATATGCTGGAAATGAAAAAGGAGTAAGCTTTATTGGTATTAGTAATTATTCTTTAGATGCAGCTAAAGTAAATAGGGCTATGAATTTATCAGTGCCTAATTTAGAATCAAAAATAGATCAATTAATATCTACTGCAAATAGTATTGTTGAAAGCGTTTCAGATGAATTAAATGAAAATAAAATTTTTGAAATCCTTTCTAGAGCTTATTATGAATATAAAACTAAATTAACTTTCATCAAAGAATTGATAGTTCTCAAACAATATAATGAAAAAGTAGAAAAAATAGATTTAAAAAAATCTTTATTCCAAGAAATAAAAATAAAAAAAGAATATAAAAATTTATTGAGGAAAGAAACAAAAATAAAAGAAGATTTCCATTCAAATCGTGATTTATATAATTATATAAGAGGAATAGCAATTAGAGTTGCAAAATTAGGTAGTTTTGATGAGGCTGAAATAAAAGCAATTATAAATAATTATATAGAAAGAAATTTTGGTGGTATAGATTATGAAATTGATATATCTTTAGATTTAAAATTAGCTGATATTGAAAAAGATATAGATTCTATAAAGGAAATTTTAAAAGAAAAAATTTCAGAGAAAAAACAAGATAAAAAGCCTCAAAGGGGAAAAAAGGAAAAAACAGGAAAAAATGATAAAAAGGATAAAATTAAGGTTAGTTCTGTATTTTTATTTAAAAAAATATATAATATGGTATGTGATAATTTAAATGAAAAAACTTATAAACTAGACAATAAACAAGTCATTGAATATGATTTAAATAGATGTATTATTAATAATATTGCTGATTCAGATAGTAGATATTTATTATTGGAAATAAAATCATCAATGGTGTCATTGATTCATAGAAACATCAGAATTCAAAATCCAGACAAAGAAATAGTTTGTATTGATGGCAGTCCTTTTGTCGATGATGATAATAATGAATATAAATTTATCAAACTCAGAGAAATTCAATTAAATGCAAATACTGACAAATTAGTCATAATGCAAAATTTAAACCAAATTCAACCATTTTTATATGATTTATATAATATGAATTATATAATAAAAGATGAAGAAAAATGCGTTAGAATATGCTTTGATAGTTTTAGTGAATCTTTAACCCCTGTTAAAGATTCATTTAGAATAATTATATTAGTTGATAGAAAATTTATAAACGAAATTGATTTTGCCCTTTTAAATAGACTAGAAAAAATGAAAATTAGTTTTGAAAAATTATTAGATGATAATCAAAAAGCTTTAGCTAAAAAAATAATAGAAGATATTGATTTTAAAAAACATATTGAAGCTCAAAAAATTAATTATGAACTTAAAGACTTATTAATCAATTGTGGAAAAGAAGAAATTCAAGGTTTGATTTATTATGAAATGAAAAAAAATAATAATAAATTGGATGAAAATAAGATTAAAGAAAACATTCATAATAAAATTATCAAAATTTCATCTCAAGATATAATTTCAATTTTACCAGAAGGTCATAAAATTAAAGAATTGTATCTTAATGAAAAAAAATATTACAATTTAAAATCTTATATTCTTGATTTAAAAAATGGAAGTTGGAAAATTACAATTATATATACATTTGATAGTATGGCAGTTGCAATAAATGGAGTAAGAAAAGAAATGAAATTTTTGATTTCTAATATAAGAAAAGAAGATCAATTGGAAAGAATAATAAAAGAAATAAAATATCAAAATGGAAAACTTCATACAAATAGTAATGATGAAACAAATAATAATAGCAATGATGAAACAAATAATATTATATATATAGCTTTTGAGCAATTTAATTCTAATAAAATTCAATTTATAAGCGAATATATAAAGAAACATTATAAAAATGATAATTATAGATATATATTTATAATCCATATTCAAAGGAATTTTAATTCACAAGTTAATAACATGATTTATTCTATACCAGATATAGATCCAGATATTGAACAGTTATTTATTGATAATTTAAATGGTCCAAATATTAGATTCAAAGATTTATTAAAAAAAAATATTAAAGAGATTCTGAATGATAATAGTGTATATATGAATTTAAATAATGAATTTAATAGATTATTGATAAATTTTGTTTATAAAGAATTAAATAAAAAAAGAAATAAAGAAAATATTTCTTCATTTAATATAAAAGATATGACTAAATCAGTAATCAATGATATTCCTTTAAAAAAAAAAGATAACATTTATTCCCAAGAAATTATAAAATATATAGATAATAATAATTATTTTAAAGAAAAAATCATAGATAAGGCAAAAAATTTTCTTTCTGAAGATAGCAATGCAGAAGGGAATAGTGAAAAAATAATAGATAGAATTTTGCGTATTAATTATATCGGAAAAAACAGTCTTGATATTATATCTTGCACATTAAATTATATAAAAGAAGAAATATTTGGTAAATATGTAAAATATATATTCGCTGCTTTGGAAGATAATAATATTTTAACAACTTTAATTGAAATTCAAAATAATAAAAATAATGAAATAGATGATTCAATAATTAAACAATTAATAGAAAATTCATTAGAAATGTTAACTTATGATGATAAAAGAGATTATAATCCAAAATTTTTATATAATTATAAAATACCTGGATTTTATAATTCTTATAAAAATTTATCCGATTATATAAACAACAATATCATAGTAGACTATTTTAATTCTGAAAAAAAATTAAGAAAATACGATTCAAAGGCAAATGCAGAAAAAAAGAAGAATGAATTTAATAAAAAAGAAAAAGAATTATTATCTTCTTTATATGACTATTTGAATTATGAAGATAAATTCCTTTTTGAAAATATAGAAACAGAAAGAATTAGTACTAATTTATTATTAAAAGATTATATTTCATTTTATTTAGATAAATATGATTTAAAAAATGAAACAAATAATAACTTGATTGAATTATTATTAAATTTGAGGTTCAATCTTAAAAATAATAATATAATAGAACAGATTAAAATTGTTTTAATGAAAATGATATGGATGGAAACAAATGCTAATTATATTTTAAAGATATTAACTATTTATTCACATATAGAAAAATTATTTAATGATGGAAATAAATTATTTGAAATGATTAAAAATAAAATATATGATGAAGACAGAAGTATAAAGTATATAATAAATGAAACAAGAAATCCAGAATATACAAAAGAAGTTAATGAATGCTATTATATTTTATTAGCAAGTTTTTGTTTTTGTTTAACTGAAGAAATACAATTATCAGAAAATTTAGATTTTGAAAATAATAATAATATAGTAGGTATTGATCAATATTTAGATGTGTTAAAAAAAATAAATTTAAGTATGCAAGATTTAAATGATAGTTTAAATATATCTTTAAATGAAATGTATATTATTGATGAATTAATTGCAATAATTGAATTACAAAAATTCAAAATGATAAATATTCAAAAAATAATAGATATGAGGAAATTATTAAGAGAAAATGCATTAATAATTCAAAGAGATCAACCTGATAAATATTCTGAACTTATTGTTAATTTCGAAAACATTTACCAAAAATTAATTGAAGAAAAAGTAAAAGAAATAAAAACAGAAGAAGATAAAATTTATGAAAATAAATTTTATGATACATTAAAATATATATATCTTAAAGAAATAACTAAAATTATTGATTCAAATTATCGAAATAAAATATTCGAAAAAATAATACGTGATAAGGAAACAATTAAAAGATCAGGTGATATATTACAAATTTTATTAAAAAAAACTATAAAAACAACTACAGGAGAAAAAGATTTCAAATCTAATTTAAATACATTAAAAAAAGGAGATGAAATTGTAAGATTAATAGAAAATAATTTATTAGATAATCAAGAAAATAATTATATCTCTTTACAAGAAACAATTTTATCATTTTTTGAAAAAAGTTCTTTAATTTATTTAAATAATATATTAGAAGAGTCTAAAAATATAGATGAAGGATCAGGAAATCCTTTGGAGATTTTTGAGGATTGTGTTAAATTTTTAGTCAAATATAATTTTACAGATAAACTTAGTGCAGAAATTAAACATATAAGAAAATTATTTTGCATAGGTTTCATAAAAGTTTATTGTTATAAATTTATCAAAATGATAGATGAAAATAATCCGAAATTAAATGATCCTCTATCAATAGTAAATATTTTAGAAAAATTAAGTGATAAAGAAAAAAAAATGAACGAAATAATAAAACTTTATATATATAAGACAATATATAATCAAAATGGCAAACAATTAGAAGTCTTTATAAATAAAAATAAAAAAAAATTGTATAAATTTGATAAGTATAAAGGCTTTAAAGATTTCTTTAAATTTGAAGAAGAAGAAAAAATAAATTATGGATTTGAAACTTTAGATAATGATTATGAAGCTTTTTTTAATAAGATTGAAAAATATAAAAAAAAAGGTTTTGATAAAAAAATTAACAAAAGTGAAATAATTAATGAGGAATCAGAATCTTTTATTGATAATTTTATCAATACCTCAAATATTTTAATATTAACAAAATTAAAAAATGAAGATTTTGAGTTATCTGATGAATATGAAAATTATTATAATAATATATGCAAACCCTTATTCGAAGGAGAAGAAAAAATATCAGTTTTAATTGAATTTTTATTTAATCCTAAAAAATATGAAGAATTGAAAAACTATGGAATTAATTCATCTAATATTGAGGCTTTACTATTTGGATTTAGATATTGTCTTAATTGTTTTAGTGAAATACAAGAAAATGATGATGAAGATAAAATTTATTCTTCTTTATATGATAAAAAAAAAATTAGTTATTTAACTGAAAAATGTTATCCTGGTAGTAATCCAAAAGATGAACCAAAATATGAATTATATAATAAAATTACTAATCATTTTAAAGAAAAACCAAATGAAGGATGTTATGTTTGCTTATGTGAGAAAGGTTATTATCATTCTGTTCCATCAGGTTTTCCAGGAGATAATGAGAAGGATATGAATTGCCCAAATTGTGGAAAACCTATAGGTACTGAATATATAGAGGAAGAATCTGAAAAAGTATGTCAAATAATTAATCGAAATGATTATGTGAGAATATTCAAAGATGATGAAGAAATAGAAAAAACAAAAGAAGATAGTTGGAAGAAAAAAAAACTTCAAGAAATAAATTATATGACTATTGATAAATTTAAAGAAGATTATATTAACAAATTATATAAAGAAGATAAAGGTTTGCATAGAATTAATGAAAATTATTTTAAAAAAAATGATAAAATGGTTAGAAATTTAAGCCAAATTTCATATCGATTATTAAATTATATATTATATTCACATTTATTCTTTGCAAAATTATATACAGGTATATCAGAAAATTTCGATAAATATTTACCTGAAAAAATAAATAAGGAAGATAATTCTCCTAATAAAATGAGTTGGGGACAAACTTTGAATGAATGTTGGATTCTTTTAAAAAATGAATTAAATAAAAAAGATATTAATTTTGTTGAAATATTTATGAATTTTACATTTAAAGATCTTTATGATAAATTAAATTCACAAGAATGTATTGATGATTATGAAAATCTTATTAATTTCGAAGATAAATTAGAAGAATTGATTCAAAAAAAAATAGAATTATCAAAAGAAGAATGTAAAAAATATAAAAATTTAATTAATAAAAATGGAAAAGATAAAAATTCTTTTGTTAGTTTATTAACAGAAAAATTTGACAGTAGTAATTATGATAAAGAAAAATATCCAAATTATGATAATTTTTATTACACTGATTATTTAGATGAAGAAAATGTGAGTAAATTATTAGAACATATGAATAAAGATCAATATTTAATATTAAATAGATATTTAGAATATACTGAAAATAAAAAAAGAAATGGGAATAAAAAAAAGAAGGATGAAAATTATTATTCATTAGATAATCTTAATATATTTATTAGTGTACTAAATTTATATCATGAAAAATATTCTCATGCAATATCAAGAGAATTTGCAGAAAGCAAAATTTTAGAAGACGAAGAAATATATCGACAAAATACAAATAAAATTGATAAATTTATTAAATTCTTTAATAAATTACAAGAAAGTGAAAATAAAAAAGTAAAAAAAGATAAAAAAGATAAAAAAGAAAAAAAAGAAAAAAAAGTAAATACAAAAAATAATGAGGATAAAGAGGATAAAATGGATAAAAAAGATAAAAAGGATAAAAATAAAGAAGATAAAAAGAAAAAAGAAGAAAAGGATGAAAATAAAAATAATGATGATAAAGATTATTTATATTTGAGTGCTAAAGATAATCATTTATCAGATATTTTATTAGACCCAGAAAACAAATATGGAAAAGCTTACAAAGAAATTTTACAGAAATTTATAGAAAGACAAAATAATGAACTCTCAGATTTATTAGATAAAAAAATTATTGATGGAAAAATTGATGTTAATAGCACAAATAAAATAAATATTCAACAAATTAAAGAAGATGAAATATTTACTTTCAATATACCTGATAAATTTTCTTTCATAAATGAAACATTTAATTCTTCTTATAGAAAAATAATAGACAATAATAATTATGAAATATATAATCAATATGAAATAAATTTCGATTCAATTGAAGAAAGATTAACAAATTTATTATTAAAAAATAAAAAATTGTTAAAAGATGATATTATAGAATTTAGTTATAATAATGAACTATTTACAAATGAAGTTTCAAATGTAATAACTACCTTCAAAGATAATTATAATATTGAAAACTTAACATTAGATGATAAAGAAATTATATATAAATTTTATGATACAAATAAATCGAATACAAATTTATATAAAAAAATAATTGACGATTTTATGACTTTGATAAAATATTTAGTCAATAGAAAAGAGGATAACGAAATGATTTCAGAAATAAATTCACAAATAGAGAATAATATTTCTCCAGAATTTTTAAATTTTTTTGAAGATAAAAAAGAACTTACAATAAATAAAACTATAAAAATATTTGAATATTTTTTGAAATTTATTTTTAAAGATATTAAAGATGATTTAGATGATTATAAATTAGATTTTGATGATAAAAGGGAAGAAAAGAAAAAAAAGGATGAACTTGAAAAATATTTTACAAAAGAAGAAGAAGATAATGATGACGAAAATAATATTATAGTCAATCAAAAAATTATTAATAAGAATAATTTAGCATCAGCAATAAGATGGTTTATTATACTTGTATTATTTGGTGAAAAAGATAAAGATAATAAAATCAAAGCAAACAAAAAAAATTTAATAAATTATTTAAATGTAGAAGATTTATGGGAGAAGGATATATATAAAGATAACAGATTTAATAGAGATTTAAATGAACTAAAAAAATTCAATTTCCCAATGAATAAAATTATATGGCTTTATGATTATTTAGTTGAGGAAGAAGAAGAAGAAGAAGACTATATTAAAGAAATTGAAGATTATATTGAAAAAAAGAATGTAAAACCAGAATCATCAAAATTGAAAAAACCTGATTCAGAAGTTAATTCCTCTAGTGATGATGATAATAAGAGTGAAGATTCTAATAAATCAATAAGTAATAGTGTTAATAGTGGAAGTAATGACGAAGATAGTGATGGAAGTAATGACGGAGATGAAGAAGGAGATTAAATTAATAGGGTTCATTTTTAATGTATGAAGTTTTAGATATTTATATAATTAATTTATATAAAAATATTATTTTTAATAAATTACATAACAATATAAAAAATATTTATAGAATAATGATTGTGTGATTTTGGGATATGGCCTAATCCTCATATATTATTTAAACATAAATTAAAAATTAATAATATTTCAAAAAAAGTAATTGCTAAAATAGAATATTATTATTAATATTTTTTTAGCAAATAAGAAAAACAAAAAATAATATTATTTAAAGAAGATTTGGATAATTTAAATTATAATAATTGAAACTTAAATATTATTGATATATCTAATTTATTTAAATTAATAAAAAATAAAAAATTAAATTTTAATTTTAATATTACCTAATAATTTGAATAAAATATTAATTTATTAATTCAATTAATTGAAGATTTAAAACAAATAAAAATAATAAATATTAGTAATCCCAAAATTTGATTATTAAAAAAATTAAATAATCTCCTAAACAATTAGAAAATATTATTATGGAGAATATATTATTGGAAATGAAGTATTTATTATAAAAACTAAAAGAATAAATAAAATTATACATTTTGTTAATTCCAGAATTAAATTTTTATAAAACCTAAGAAATAAAAAATAATTGTATATCATGTTTAAAAATAAAAAAATAAATATCTTTGAATATGGACATAATTTCATAAAAAAAGGAAAAATATATTTAAAATTATATTTATTAAACTATTTTTACATTCATATTAAATATGTTTTAAAATTAAAAATTTTTTTCAATTTATTTTATATTAAAAAATATAATAATCATTTATTAAATATATTTTTTAAATATTTTTCAATTTTAAATATATTTTTATATATATTTTTTCATATTAAAAATTTTTATTAAAAATAATTTTATTTCCAAATCTCAAATAATTTAATTATTCAAAGTTTTATTTTAATAATAATAATCTAATTATTAATATTAAAATTATTAATTTTTTTCTTATAAAATAATATTTTTAAATTAAATATATACATTCTTTCAATTTCATTTAAAAATTTGTTTGGAAAGTTTTCATTAAATTTTGATTATTAAATACAAAAAAATCATTATTTTCTTTTTGTTTATTATAACATCTTTTTCTTTTTCCACTCAGACATATTATAAAATTTATTGCAATACAGAATTATTATAAAAGAAAAATTTTAGATATTAATATCTTTTATTAAAATAAAGAATATATTTTTTTATATAATGATTAATTCAAATTTTTGTTAATTAGGGATTGGGTCCAATCCCTAATACTAAATTTAAACAATTAGTTATTTAATAATTATTAATATTTTTTAAATTTATAAATTTTTAATAAAATTCAAATTTTATATTTCTATTGTTCCTTCAAAAGGAATATCTCAATATCAACGGTTGGAAATAATTTTCATTTATTCCAATTAAATCAGTCGGACTCTGAATTTGATAATCAGTTGCTTGGCATATTCCATTTTTATTTGATAAATTTTTATCAGTCAATTGTAAAGTATATTTTCCAAAATAACTTAATTTACTATCATGGAAATCCAAAGCATGATTATAATTTTCCCTTAAATTAAATTTAGTTTTATTATCTAAATTAAAAACAAAGCTTCTTAAAATAGGGTCATTTTGCCAGCAGCCGTCTTTTTTCCAACTAAAAGGAGTATATCCTCAACATTGGCTTCCATTAACTTCTACAAAAGTAATTGTTGTCCCTTTCTCATCACATTTGAAATGAAATACTGAAGCAGCTTCTCCATCAATGGTAGCCTTATATAAAAGTTCATATGTTATTTTTGCATTAATGTTAATATTTAGTGAAAAAAATTTAAAATCTTCTTCTCTGGTAATAAGACTATAATTGTTTGGATTTAATGATATATATCCTTTATCCAAAAAATTATTTAGATCTTTTTGTATTATAAAATATTTAGATGAATCTAACAAATCATATATTAATTTTTAATAAAATTATCTCTTTTGATATTAATTATTTTATTGTTTTCTACCATATATATTACTCTTCCTATGAAATGTTTTATTCTTAGTACATTGAGTTTAGTCAATATATTTTTTTCAAATGTAGCTGCCATTATATTGTTATCTTTATTATCAAATGTAACAATAACTTGTTTATTTTCTGAATTTATCAATTTTAAACATTTGTTTCAACTACAACTATATTATTATTTTTCTCTTTTTCTTCTTCTTTGCCATCTGAATCTTTTTTTTTGTATCTTTTTTTGAATTATCTGCTTTTTTATTTAAGTCCTTTTCTTTAGATTCATCATCATTATTTTTATTATCAACTAAAAATAATGAATTATCCAAAGATTATAAGATTTATAAATCTTCCAAAGTTTTTTGTTCTTTTGTCTTTAAATTAACAAACACTAAGCAATTATTATCTTTAGTAGAGACAATAACTTCATTATCATTAAGTTTTTTAATGTCTTTAGGATTTCCTTTTATTTCAATTGATTCTTCAATTTTATAATTACCATCATTTTTTTCCATATTTTTAAACTATTATCTGAGCCAATTGAACAAAGTTTTTCTCCTATTTCTATTGCTTTCAATACAGGATTAGAATTGTCTTTTAATGTAGCCTCTACTTTTAAAGAAGGGTCTAAAATTTTTATTGTACCATCTGAGAAAGTTGTAATAATTTTTGAATTTGTAGTTGGTGTAATACTTAGAAATTTTCCTGAATGAATTTTGACTAGAATACATCCTGAATTTGTACCATAACATATTCCATCTTTTGTAGATGTAAAACAAGATACTTCTGTACCTGAATTAATCATTAAATTTATTTTAAATTTTAATTTCAAAGAATAAAGACTTATATATATAATCAATTATAATACTATTTTTAAAAATATTTTAAAAAATAGTTAATAAAATTACTTTAAAAAATGAAAAATTTATATGGGGATTTGGGATTGAGTCCAATCCTCAAGGATAAAAATCACAAAGTAATATTTGTGAATAAAATATATCATTTTTAAAAAAATATATAATTATAGAAAATGAAATTTTTTATAGATTTAAATACATATATATTTAATATTGATAATCCCATTCCTAAATACAATTATATTTCAAAATTTAATAAAAAGAAGAATATTTTTAAAATTTTAAGATATATAATATTATTTCAAATTTGATACTTTATTATTAAATATATTTAATAGGATACAAGATTACTTTTTGTATCATTATTATTTTTTTTTAAACTATTATATATTTTATTTATTTAAAATTGTAAATAATCAAAAAAAATAATTTTTAATTTATTTTATCTATTTTTTTTTTATGGATTTATTTCTTTGAAACAAATAAATTTATTAATTAATATTTTTTATATTCAAATAGTTTCATTTTTTAAAATGAAAATTCTAAATAAGCTTCATTGTCAAATAAATTTAAATGCTTATTTGACTTAAAAGTTTGTTTTATTATAGATGTACAATAATTATTTATAATTGTTCCTTAATGTTTGAATGTTGTTTCAAAAATAGAAACTAATTCAACAATTTTTATTCTATCTTCTATTTCATATTTATTAAAAATATTAATATCAACAAAAATTTTCCATCTAATTCTTAAAATAAATAATATTCAATAATTATAATATTTTCTGTTCTTTTTTCTCTTCCTATTAATATTAATTCATCAAAAATTTAAATCTTATTTTAATTTAAAAAATAAATTTTATTTATCCTCATATTAATGATATAAATTATAATTTTTCTTTTATTTTCATAAATTTTATATACAAATTTTTTGATAATTATACAAAAAATATTTATAATTAAAAAAGATTATAAAAATTTGAAGGAATTCATTTATTTTATATGAATAATTTTTTGTTAAGAAGATAATATGAAAAATAATATTATCCTTTAAAAAACGAATGGCTATTCTTATATAGAATTTTTAAAAAATTTAAATTCATTAAAGTATTCAAAAAAAAGGGGTATTAAGATTAAAAAATTTTATATTCTATAATTTATTTTTTATTAAACATTCATTATGTCATTAAAAAATATAAAATTAAAAGAATAAAACCTATTTAATTAAATGTAAAATTTTTTAAACAAATAATTTCAAATTATTTTTCAATATTTTTTGTTAATAAAAATTTATAATTTATACTTGAATATCTAAATCATTTTTATATTTGACGATTTTTTTGTCGTATGTCTGTTGTAATGGAATGAAATATTATTGTTTAATGTAAATATTAACAATATATTTTTTTGATTATCATCTCATTAAATGTTATAATTAATTGTTAGAGAATTTTCCCTAATAAATTCCATTCGAACATTATATAATTTAATATTTCTTATCTATATCAATTTGAAAATTTTTTTCTATAAATTTATAATTTATTTAATTAAAAGTAAATAAATAATAATACATTTATAATTTAAATTATAATGACGATTTAAATTGTATTTAATATTATTAATTGCCATATTCTATAAATCTAAAAACTTTTCTTTTTATTTTTAAAATTTCTTTTGTTTCAAAAATTCCAATTGAATATTTATTCTACCGAAAAAATCAATTAATGTAATAAAAGAAAATTGTTTAAAAAATAATTTGTTTAAATTAACATTAGGTGATCTTATTCAAAAATAGTTATATTTTAAAATCAATTTTAAAATAAATTCATGTTTTGATGATTTTGTAAAAATTGAAGAAATTTGTAATATTTATTTTAAATTAAAAATTATATTTCTGAATTATTTATAATAGGACTATTTATAGTTATTATAAATTTATTAGAAACATTATTTAATATTATTATATCTTTAATAAGAATTAAAATATAAATAGAAAACTATATATTAAATATTACAAATATAATAAAATACATTTAAATATTAGATAAGTAATCAGGAAAATATTTTAAGTTCATACCTAGTTTTATATATAAATATATTTAATTAAATTTTCATTATTTAATATTTAATGATTGTTATTTCATCTAAATATTAGTGAAAATTATATTATCAAAAAATAAATTTTAAATTTTATAGGTTGTTGTTGTTATTTTAAATTTTGAATTAAATATTATAACAAAAAAAACAAATTAAGATAAAAATAAAAAAAAAAATATAATAATAAATATTTAGAATGAAAAATTATTAATATTTAATTTAGAAAATGACTTTAAATTGTTTTTAATTTATATTTATCAATAAAAAAATTAATAAACAATTAAAATGGGATTATTTATAAAAAAATTTTTGATAAATTAAATTAAATATATAAATAATAAATTATTATTTGGGGATTGGGGGATTGGGGATTGGGGATTGGGGATTGGGGATTGGGCCCAATCCCCAATCCCCAATCCCCAATCCCCAATCCCCAATCCCCAATCC
>Ga0256407_10005002_pt1 | contig 21633 bp, 24 predicted proteins | sample RumenRJG_04DNA_FD_193489 | JGI IMG/M metagenome (GOLD analysis project Ga0256407, IMG submission 193489) | Bovine rumen microbial communities from Lethbridge, Alberta, Canada - RJG_04 | ecosystem: Host-associated > Mammals > Digestive system > Stomach > Rumen | place: Canada: Alberta... | reverse complement strand
ATCAATTTGATTCGTTTTAATAGGAATAAATTTACAAATGTTATTATTTATATTAGATTTGTTACAAATATAAACGAAAAAGAAACCGATTATACCAATAATTTACCTTTATTAAACTATTTAACCTGAATTCAGGAAAGTTTAAAGAACCTTTCATTGTTTAATTTTCATCTGCAAAAAGGTACTCATAATTCGTGAATTCAGAATTAGCAACGAGTTGATTATGAATACTGAAATTACGCACAAAATGCAACAACATGATTATCAACAAGTTACAATATTGCCACCTAATTTAACATCAAAACATACCGGGAATATCGGCATTTTCAGTTAACTACACAAGGCTATACACCTATTCGCGACGGCTTACGAAGTTAACTGCGTAAGCTGATGAAGTTAACTGCGTTCAAAAAGACAACCTTTTGAGAGGTATTTTTCATGCTTTTTTAGGGCCAATATGCTTCCCGTACACGCTAGATGGAACAAAAAATGGAACTGTTTTTCTATTAACAGTTCCATGATATAGTTTAAATTATTATAAATTATAACCCGAATATTATTTATTCAGATTATGATTCATAAAACGATGCTCTGCCAACCTCTCATACTTGGTTCCCGGTTTACCATAGTTGGCATAAGGATAGATGCTGATGCCACCACGTGGTGTGAAATAACCCGTAACTTCGATATATTTCGGATCCATCAACTTGATAAGATCTTTCATGATGATGTTCACACAATCTTCATGAAAATCACCATGATTGCGGAAACTAAACAGGTAGAGTTTTAAACTCTTACTCTCTACCATCCTGACATCAGGGATATAAGAGATGCGAATCTCTGCAAAATCCGGCTGACCGGTTATCGGACAAAGCGATGTAAACTCCGGACAGTTAAATTGCACCCAATAGTCGTTTCCGGGATGCTTGTTAACAAACGATTCCAATACTTCCGGAGCATAGTCCATACAATATTTGGTCTTTGCACCAAGTGCTTTCAGTCCTTCTTCTTTTCTTGAATCTTCCATATCGCTTAGACATTAAATATTTTCAATACGTTATAGTCTATGTTGTCATCGTAGACGTCTTCGCCTTCGTGCTTCTTCATAAACTTTACCACTCGGATGGTCACCGGTAGGGCTATGACCTCGTACAGGGTCTTGAGAACTACCTGCCAGATCATCAACTTGGGGAGTTCCTCTGTAGGAACAATTCCACCTAAAGCCAGCGGAAAGAATAATAACGAGTCGCAACTCTCGCCTACCACGGTGCTCCATACGGCACGTGATGAGAAATGGCGCCCTTGATCATGGATCTTCATCTTGCTCATGACATAAGCGTTGGCAAAACTTCCTGCCAGGAAGGCTACGAAAGATGCTACGGCGATACGAGGGGCTAAACCGAAGATAGCATGGAAACCTGCTTCGTTATGCCAATAAGGTGCTCCCGGTATCCAGTCGCATATTGCTCCCATGGTCACGAAAAAGAAGTTCATGGCAAAACCTGTCCATATCAACAGTCTTGCTTTGCGATACCCCCACACTTCGCATACGCAATCGTTGATAATATAGCTCACAGGGAACACGATAAGTCCACCGGTCAAACTAATATCCAATACTGAGATTTGCTTTGTTTCTAATAGATTGGCTGCTATCAAGCAGACACAAAAAAGTATACTGAAAAGCATAAACAGTACACTCACCTGTTTTTTCTCTTGATTCATAATTCTTGTTTTTTACGAGGTTTACCAAGCACTCGATGATTGTAAATGGGCTGCAAAGATACATATTTTTTTTGTAACTTCCCATTTCTATATCATTTTTTTCAATATTTCATCCCAAAATCAGAATATATAAATTATTGAATATCAGGAACGTATCTACTCTTTAAGTTCTTTAAAAGTATATATCATGATAGGTATGGTGAGCAAAAATCCAAGTATGTCGCTGACGCATTGGCTGATTTCCACACCAAACAATCCCCAGAATTGTGGCAGGAGGATGACAATAGGAATAAAGAAAAGTCCTCGACGAGAAGATGCCAGCAGATTTGCTCTCCATGGTTTACGACAGGTTTGCGTAAGCATATTGCTGGTCATACTGAAAGCATTCAGCGGATAAGCCAACAATTGACAGCAGAGGGTGAAACCACCAATGGAGATTACGGCTGCGTCATCTCGGAAACAAGATACAATTTCTTGGCTAAATATTACTCCAAAAATGGCACAGATAAGTAAAAATAAGGTACCTACCTTTACTGTAAACCAGTAGGCTCGGCGGAGACGGGAATAAAGTCGTGCCCCATAGCAGAATCCACAAAGGGGTTGAAAACCTTGTCCTAATCCTACTACTGCCGACATCACCAGCATAGTCAACCGATTAACGATAGTCATAGCGGCGATGGCTGCATCACCGAACTGTCCTGCCGACAGATTTAATGCTACCGTAGACAAGCAACCTAGGCCTTGACGGGAAAGTGAAGGGCTACCTCCATAAAAGATTTCCTTGAACGCTTTCCACGATGGTCTGAAGTTTTTCCAATATATTCCTATATTCTGTTGGGTATAAGATAACCGTAACAAGATAAAGAAAGAAACGATCTGTCCGGTAACGGTTGCTATAGCTGCTCCACTGATTCCTAAATCAAACCAAAATATACAGATAGGGTCGAGTACGACGTTGAGGATTGCTCCTGTGGTAATACCATACATCGCCAAGCGAGCATTACCTTGCAGACGCATCTGGTTATTGAGGGTGAGTGATGAGGTAAAAAAGGGGGCTCCCAGCAAAATGATACTTAGGTATTTCTCCGTATAAGGAAGTATTGTGGGAGTAGAACCTAACCAGACGGAAAGTGGACGTAGCATCATCTCTCCGATCACGAATATCAATAATCCGAAGAATAGAGAGAAGAAGAAGCCTGTAGATGCCATTTGTCGGGCCGTTTCATGATGCTTGGCACCTAACTCGCGAGAGATATAGTTTCCGGAGCCATGACCAAAGAAGAAGCCAAAGGCTTGAATAAAGAACATCACGGAGAAAACCACTCCCACTGCTGCCGTGGACTGTGTATCCAGTCGGCCCACGAAGAATGTATCTGCCATGTTATAAAAGCTCGTTACGAGCATTGTTATAATGGTAGGTATGGCCATGGTCACCACGACCTTTTCTACAGGTGCTGTGGTAAGGAACCGATAATTATCGCGCTTATACATCGTAAGTTCCTATATCTGAAGGATTAGATAAACTATATATCCAATGAAAAGAATTGATAGGATAGCTCCTTCCCATCGCTCAATCTTATATTTGGTGAAACTAAACAGCCACAGGAGAATCATCGAAACGACAAGCATCGTAAGGTCGACTTGTGTGATACCATGAATAGACATCGGGGTTATCAATCCTGTGATACCTAATATCATGAGGATATTAAAGACATTGCTTCCTAGGACATTTCCTATCGCAATACCGCTGTTGCCCTTACGGGAGGCTACAACACTTGTGGCCAACTCGGGAAGTGATGTTCCTCCCGCTACTATTGTCAATCCGATAACGGCATCACTGATGCCTAAGGTTGTGGCTAGTTTGGTGGCACCATTCACAAAGATATTACTACCCAAGATCAAACATGCAAGACCTATCAATAGGAAGGCTATCGCTTTCCATACTTTTATAGTCTTTATCTGTGTATTCTCTTCCTGACTGTCGACAGACTTGCTTTCCTTTATCGTGATCGTCATAAAGATGATGAAAAAGACAAAGAGAATTGCTGCATCCCATCGACTGATCTGTCCATCCTGACTAAGTAGATATAGCATCACAGAGGCTACTAGTGCAAATGGGATGTCTTTTCGTACGGTCGACTTTAATATCATCATAGGGGCTACCACTGCCGAGGTGCCTACGATCAATAAGGAATTGAAGATATTGGAACCTATGACATTTCCTACGGCTAAACCTGTTGTGCCCTTGATGGCTGACAATAGACTTATGGTGAATTCGGGCATGGATGTGCCCATGGCAACAACCGTAAGACCGATGACAACTTGACTGATTCCCATACGGTCGGCCAAAGCGACAGCTCCATCGGTGAGTCGATCGGCTCCCCAAAGTACTAACGCTATACCTACAACGATAAAGATGAGGTTGAGTATCATATCATTTCATAAATGAATATATAAGTCACTAGAGTGGACGTGATATTCTTATCCTTCGGCCTGGAGCATAGCAGTAAATGCTATAGATGCCATTAGAATATTCTTTTTCGTAGCCATCATGGATAAGTGCGAAACCTGCCTGGATGACCTGTGACAACAGACTGTCATAGGCTTTCTGACTAAACACGCCAATCTCTACTTCGTTCTTATTAATACCTACATAACTTGATACGCCTTTTTTCAATGGTTTCGGCATATCGAGATATGCGCCGCTACTCAACTTTCTCGGTAACTGACTATTCTTATAAAGCAGAACCATATAATCCTTTAGGTTATGGGCTTTATAACCGTCTATGCGCTTATATCCATATTTCTTTGCTATCGACATATCGGCTGTTCCTGCATCATACAGACGTATGCCGTCGCTAATGGTGAGTACTTCGCTCTTGATATCAACAAGATGAACGGCAAAAGTATCTGTCTGTTGACTATCATCGGTATAACCGCTACTCTTTGTCGTAACACAAGACGTAACGACAAGTGCAGCCATTATGACTGCACTTGATATCATTTTATATATTTTCATCCTAAACATATAATCATTTATATTACTCTGCTGCCTCGGCGCGATCATCTATATTGTCGCCCTCTGTAGGAGCAAGAGACTCTTTGAAATTGGTGATTCCTGCCTTTACAAGGATGTTGTACCACTGCAAGAGTTTCTTGATATCGCTATCGTGTACGCGATCTTGATCCCAGTTAGGAAGAACTTCTGTAAAGTAAGCTCTAAGTTCTTTGCTGCTTGCTTTCTTGTAATTGACAGAAGATTCCTTACTGTTCTCCTTCTTACCAACATTCTCGAGAACCTGCCACAATGGAATATCGTCGGCATCGGTATACATGGCGATATCACCAAGAGAGGTTACACGGTCTGTTGCGAAAACAGGCTGGCGCTTGTGTGTTTCGTCAAGTGCCTCTACAATAAGATTCATTTTACCACGAGATACCAGTTTGTAAAGGCCTGGTTTACCTGCTATTGAAAGAATTGTTTCCATTTTATTCTAATTATAATATTTGTAATCTATTTATTATATAATGTGTCAAGCATATTGTCTATCTGCTCTTCCAATGATCTTTGTCCGTCATTGATGATTTCATAATCGCACTTCTCTGCCACTTCTTCCTGGGGCAACTGCCGATGAATCCATTCCAACGTTTTAGAACGACTAATTCCATCCCGTGACATGACTCGTTGGATTCTTATTTCCATAGGTGCCGATACGCACACGATAAAGTCAAAATGAATACGTTTGTCGAAATGTGCATCAAACAAGATTGCACTCTCAAGCCATTCGTACTCGCTCTCTTCAAAATCTCGTGCTACTGCCGGATGGATAATCTCATTCACAGCTTGCTTGTTCTGCTCGCTCTTCAGAAGAAACTGGGCTAGCACATTTTTCTGCAATATATTGCCACTATAGACGTGCTCGCCAACTAACTTTTGCAAGGCAACTCGCAAACTGGCAGAAGATGCCATCAATCGCTTGGCTGCAGCATCACAATCATAGACGCGAACACCTTTACTTTCAAGGATTCTGCATACGTATGACTTTCCACTGCCGATACCCCCCGTAATCGCAATCCTCTTCATCGCTATTATTTCTGTTCTATCAGATAATCTATTTGACGTATTCCAAGTCGTGGATTCTTAATCCCATTTGGATAACTACGCAATATTAAGGTACATTTATCCGAAGGGTGTGTCTGTATCTCGTTATAGTCTACTACTACAGAGAATTGCTCAGGAGTAATCTGTCGAAACAAATTCGCACCTACGATAAACTTCACATCCACACGCGATGGGAACGTTCGAAGTATCTTATCATCCGGCATATTGATAGCCTTTATCGGTACTTCCACACTTTCCTCCGTAAGTACATCGGGATATAGTCCTACACGTACCACCGAAGGAACGATCTTTACACCACGTATAGCCTGCAAAGACACCTTACGATATATCGTATCCGTAATATTGGAAATATTCAGATCTGCGGTCGAGATGTATCGAATACTATCCAATAAATGCTTATTGGCATAGATTCTCACACGCTCCGGCCAAAACTGAACTTTTGACAAATAGTAGCTGGAACCTAGACCTATTCTCCCCGACAACCTTACGGGAACCTCTTTGGACAGTCCATAGTTGTAATAGAACACAAGACGATCCGGATTCAACTTCATGACTTTCGAAGAACCATACAACTGAGGATATATCTGTTTCAAGATATCTGAAGCAGGAACAACTCCTACCCCATCCTTACGAGCATAATTCTCAAAGTCTAAAGTAACCACACGGAATTTTGAACCATAGAGATAACTAAAGATGGAGAATCCTTTATCGCGGATTGTCACCATCACAGTATCGTCTATATCATCCGTGATAACCGCATTACTGGGGACATTGACCAAGCGGACAGGCACAGGAATATCTTGTTCACAAGTCTCATTGAGCGACATCATAAGCCAAAAGCCGCCACTCAAAGCGAGAAAGAACAAAAAAATCAGAAATTCCTTGTTGACGATGCCGAACAGGAAATTCCTGATGATTGTCCAAGTACCATTCCACCTGACCATTTACTTACTTATTCTGGCTCTGAGCAGATGAAGCTGTATTGGCAAATACATAGCCTTTGTCAACAGTAATGACAACGCCACGAGCAATTTCGAGTTCTATAGTATTATCTGCCATATTGATATGCTTTACAGTACCATAGATGCCGCCACCGGTCACAACACGAGCGCCCTCTTGCAATGAATTCTGGAAATTGCGAATTTCCTTTTGCTTTTTCTGTTGAGGACGAATCATAAACAACCAAAGGATGGCAAACATTGCAACCATCATAATCAGGAAGCCCCACTGGCCGCCTTGCTGTGCCTGAGCAGCTAATAAAATCGATGTCATAATATAAATATCTTTTTAAAATTTAAAATTCAAATTATTAGAAGCGACGCGCACGAGGACGATTGTTCTCCTTCTGTCGCTCTTCCATAGGTTTGGCGATAATGCCACGCTCATTAAGATGACGAGCTATAGTATCGAGCAGACCATTCACATAACGACCACTCTGTGAAGTACTATAAAGTTTAGCCAAATTTACATACTCATTGATCGTAACAGAAGCTGGTATATTAGGGAATGTACAGAACTCAGCAATAGCGATCTGCATGATAACGACGTCCATATAAGCCAATCTAGAGAAATCCCAGTTGCGACTAGCCTCACTCATGTAATGCTGATAGCTATCTGCATTCAATATCGTAGCACGGAACAACTTACGAGCGAAATCACGATCTTCTTCATCCTTATATTCCGGGAGAAGTTCCTGATTAGCCTTGTTCTCAAGCTCGAATCGCTTAATTGTCTTAATGACGAAAGTATCAACGATTTCCTTGTCATCATTCCAGTAAAGGCTCTTTTCCTCAAGCCAGCTATCGATATCCTCATTCTGCTGAATGAGTTGCTTATAAATCTTACGCCACAATTCGCGGTCAGCCTCATAAGAATCCTCCTCGGAAGCCATATACTCCTGATAAATATCACTCTGTTCTATCAGTGATAAGAGTTTACGTACCAATTCAATATCATCATCCCATGAGAATCTTTTAGTTTCACAATACTCAGCAAGAGTCTTGTTTTCCTCTAGTTGAACAGCAAATTTGTTAAATGCGAATTTAGAAGACGGAGCCTCTGTTCCTTCACGTTCTGCACGATTAATAAGAATATCCGTCTGACGACGAGACTCACGAGTAATCGCCACAATGAGTGCAAGCATATCATTGTAAAGATCATACGCTTTAGAAAGACTGAAAAGAAGTTCTTTTTCAGCATTATCCATATTCTTATTTCCATTTTGATAGTATGCGTAGGTTAACTGGACTATCTTTAAACGAATTAATTCCCTATTAATCATTCTCTAATGTTATTTTTGGTTCGTTATATAATGTAATTACGATGCAAAAGTATAAATTTATGTTGGTATATGCAAGAACACGAAGCGAAAAACTAGATTTTTTAAGAGAAAAGTTGCACAATTCGCATAAAATACGTACCTTTGCAGCGCTTTTTGAGCAACACAAAATCGTCGAAGCACTAATCGTTTAAGGATTAAAGACATCGGCGTTTAATCTGTGTATGGCGAATTAAGGCACATATTATTCACTTAATTTAGAGTAACACATTATTATGAAAGAGATTAATGTTTCAGGTCAGAAGCGTACAGACCTTGGTAAGAAAGCTTCTAAGGCAATTCGTAAGGAAGGTTTAGTTCCTTGTAACATCTATGGTGAGGCTAAGGCTGACGGTAAGCCAGTTGCTATGGCTTTCACAGCAACTATGAGCGAGCTTCGCAAGATCGTTTACACTCCACACATCTACGTTATCAACTTGGATATCGATGGTGAGCATCACACAGCAATCTTGAAGGAGTTGCAGTTCCACCCAGTAACAGACGCTCTTCTTCACGTAGACTTCCTTGAGGTTAACGATCAGAAGCCTATCACTATTGGTATTCCTGTTAAGCTCGTAGGCCTTGCACAGGGTGTTCGTGATGGTGGTCGTATGAACCTTTCTATCCGTAAAATCAACGTTAAGGCTCCTTACCAGCAGATTCCTGAGCACCTCGATGTAGACGTTACTGCTTTGAAGATCGGTAAGAGCATCAAGGTTGGTGAATTAAGCTACGAAGGTCTTGAGTTAACAACTGGTAAGGATGTAGTTGTTTGTTCAATCAAGATGACACGTAACGCTGCCGCTGCTGCCGCTGCTGCTGCAAGCGATGATAGTGAGGCTGCTGAATAATGGACAAGTATCTAATTTGTGGATTAGGTAACCCTGGTTCTGAATACGAGGGAACCCGACACAATACAGGTTTTATGGTATTGGACGCTTTTGCAAAAGCGTCCAATATTGTTTTTGAGGATAAGCGTTATGGCTTTGTCGCAGAGACTTCTATCAAGGGAAGAAAGGTTTTCCTGTTAAAACCTACTACTTTCATGAATCTCAGCGGAAACGCAGTACGATATTGGCTCAACAAGGAAAACATCGACCAGAAACGCTTACTTGTCATCTCTGATGATGTGGCCTTACCATTAGGTGCTTTTCGATTAAAAGCAAGTGGCAGTAATGGTGGACATAACGGACTCGGTCATATCATGCAACTCATTGGACAGAATTACGCGCGTCTACGCATGGGTGTAGGCAACGACTACCCACGAGGCGGACAAGTGGACTGGGTGCTCGGCCATTACAGTGACGAGGATATGAAGATTCTTCAACCAAGCATCGACCTTGCTGGTGATATCATCAAGAGTTTTGTATTGCAGGGTATTGACAATACAATGAATCAATATAACAAATTAGGCAAGAAATAATGGCTGATACTGCACGAATAGATAAATGGTTATGGGCTGCACGAGTGTACAAAACTCGTTCTCTTGCGGCTAATGCCTGCAAAAATGGTCGCGTTACCATAGAAGGGGTCAACGTGAAGCCTTCGCACATGATAAAGCGCGGAGAGGTCATCAGCGTTAAGAAGCCACCTATCACCTATTCGTATATGGTACTCGACTGCATAGAGCAACGTGTGGGTGCCAAACTATTGCCTGACGTTTACAAAAATGTCACCGACCCTAAGCAATACGAACTTCTGGAGATGAGCCGCATCAGCGGTTTTGTGGACAGAGCAAGGGGTACTGGTCGCCCTACCAAGAAAGAGCGAAGAGCTCTTGACTCTTTCGTCGACCCTGCCATGTTCGGATGGGATGACGATGAGAACTGGGATGATGATGAATAAGTAAATCGCATAAGAACATAAAAAAGGTGAACTCAATTATCGAGTCCACCTTTTTCGTTTTTGTTGAATTTATCTATTGAATGTGTTGGTCTAATTACATCATCGGACCACCGAATCCACCACGTGGAGGGCGTGGGGCACCTTTGGGACGTTCTCCCTTGAAAGGACCTCCACGGAAATCCGGTCCGGGTCCAAATCCCTGTGTCATCTTCTCACGAGCTTCTTTACTACCGAAAATACTCAAACGGTATATGACATGCAACATGGCATAGCTGTTGATACTATTATACTCTGTATCTGTACGTGCCATAGCAGTAAGCGCACGACTGAATGTACTCTGCTGGCGCAAGATATCATAGAACTGCAAAGATACAGTAAGAGGACTGCCCTTTAAGAAGCTCTGCGACAACTGGGCATTCCAAATCAACTCATTCGTATTCATTGAGTTATCATTATATCCTCTACGACACTGATTATGGAGATCGGTACTCAAACTTGTACCCCAAGGTGCAGTAGCCGTAATCGTAGCACCATAAGCAAACTGCCATGTATCAAGGTCGCTTTGCTTCTGCAACAAGTTACGAGCATGGGTATAATTCAGTGAACCATCCAGTTCCAATTCAAACCAATTATTACGATAGCTTGTTGCCAAACGCTCACCAAGAGTCAACGACTTGGTTGTGTTCTTCTGTGAATCCGATTTAGAATCCAACTGCAAATAGCCTACATTATTATTATATGCAATATTGGTAAATGTATTCACATTGAAGATACCCGCAGAGTCGATGGCTGTGTTATACATAAAAGCACCAGAAACATTCCAGTTTCCATTGATATTCTCTGGGGTCATCACACGTCCACCTGTCGATTCATTATAAGCCACCTTATTGCTTATACTGTTCCTTATCGTTGAGAAGTTGATAAACGACATCAATGACTGTTGACGCTTCTCTATATAATTATTGTAGAACAATCTGAATGTATTGGTAAAAGATGGTTTCAAACCAGGATTACCCTTTTTGATGTTCAATGGGTCACTATCATCAGTGATGTCAAGGAGGTCCGTCATACTTGGTTGAGAGGTTGTACCACGATAGTTGATTCGCAGGTTACTAACTCTACTGAAACGATAACGGAAGTCAAGAGTTGGAGAGAAATTCGTCACCGTACGGACAGTATCTACATGTATGCCCTGATAGTTCTGTACATATTTAGAACTCTGTGGCTGTACTAGGAAGCCGACATTCAAGTTGTAATTCTTATTGATGACACGAAGCATCACATCAATATCGTGCAGATAATTGCGATATTCAGAATAACGACTCAGATTATCGTCTAAGTAAGAGTCCAATGGGTTGTTCAACTTACTCAAATAGCTATCCCATCCTCGATAAACAGGATTGATGGCATCAAAAAAGCCTTCACCCAGATTACTGAAATCGAAAGTACTTCTATCACTCTTGGAATAACTATAGGTAAACTTATAGCTAAACTGCAGGAATGCAGCCCGCCATAATGGTTCACTATACGTGGCTTGAGTGCTAAAACTATAATTTGTAGTAGGAGTAAGATTATATCTATTGGTCTGATAAGTTGAATCCAATCCCAAAGCTGTTTGTACCAAATAGAGATGTGCATTAGCGGTAGAGAGACTCTTGCTATCCGTTTTTCCGTAATTACCATCCAAACGCAAAGTAACATTACGTCCTCGACTATTGAGTTTTCTATTCAACTGCAACATACCTCTTACATTATTACTACTGCTATAAGAGAGACTGTTAGTATTCTGATAGTTTACCATCAAACTATCACTTGCGAGTTTCTTGATATCCTCAGTATTCAGCGGATCTACAACATATTTGTAAGGATCTTCACTGTATGATGCTGACGCAGATGTACTCAAGCCATCATTTGTCTTCCAAGAGAAAGAAGGACGGAACAAGATGTTGGTCATCGAATCAGGAGTCCATTCCAGTCGCATTCTGGCATCCCAACTGTTGCTGCGCGAGAAATTATGCGAGATGCTATTTCCATAAGAAGACTTCGTACTTACGAAATTCTCTGAAGAAGTCTTACTATAAGCATCACCGTCGGAATGATTCCAACGACCAGAGATATCGATTTTCAGTTTATTCTTTTTCTCATAATTATAATTGAGGCCAAGCATCTTCGTCGCATTCAAACCTTGACGGCCCATACCCCAGAAGCCACCTCGACCACCACCGAAGCCCATATCGTTCACATTGTTTGCAGAACCAAAGAACATCAACTGATTATCATCATCAGAATATCTTCCGAACAATCGTTCTGCATATCTACCTTTGGTACCGATGGCAAGGTCTGCATTACCTATGTATCCTTTATTCATACCGGCTTTCACGCCGAAATCCAATACAGTCTCTTCTTCACCATCATCAATACCTGTAATTCGGGCAAGATCACTCTTCTCATCATAGGCCTTAATCTTATCAACAATACTTGTAGGCAAATTCTTAAGGGCAGTCTTGGTATCACCGGTCATGAATTCCTTACCATTGACACGAATCTTCTTTACCTCTTTACCATTGATCTTGATGGTACCATCATCACTGACCTCTGCACCAGGAAGTCGCTTCACCAACTCCTCTATAGTTGAACCCTCCGGAGTTCTGTAAGCAGCAGAATTATATACGAACGTGTCTTCCTTCAGTACCACCTTCTGAGCTTGTGCCGTTATCACAGCACCCTTAAGCATCACGGCATCCGATCCAAGGACGAGTCGGCCCATGGCCAAGTCTTTGTCATCAGAAATCTGAATACGTTTGATGACAGGTTTATAACCTACAGAAGTAATTTTCAATAAGTATTTTCCATTCTCCGGAGCTTGAACTCTGAACAAGCCATCCTCATTCGTTATAGCACCATCAACATAAGTGCTATCCATTTTCAGAAGTTGGACAGTAGCCTGAGCAATCACTTCCTTAGTGTCACGGTCATTTATAGCACCTGAGATCAGACGACTCTGAGCCATTGCTGTAAACGCCGATAATAGCATTAAGCCTACAATTAATAATTTTTTCATTTTAAGGTCTCTTTGATTTTTTATTGAAACACATACATATAGACGTAGCTAAAATGAAAGAGTTTAACTTAGGATATAAAAAAAAACTATTTTTTTGCCAGATTTCTGTTTGAAATCATTATATTTGCATTGGTATTTACTTTTATATTATGGAGCAGAGGATTATTATTTCAAAGAATTTAAAGAGCGAACTGGCCACAGCCATCTCAGAATGTGAACACGACAAGACTTTTATCCTTGTCGATGAAGTGACCAAAGAAAAGTGCTGGCCTTTGCTGTCAAAGCAGCTTAGCATGCGTAAAGCCAAGCTTATCACGATAGGAGCTACGGACACTCACAAAAACATTGAATCTCTGGCTCACGTATGGGAAGAACTTGGAAAGGATGGAGCTTCCCGACATTCTCTACTGATAAACTTAGGTGGCGGCATGGTGACCGACTTAGGTGGGTTTGCTGCTTCTACATTTAAAAGAGGTATTAACTTCATCAACATTCCTACGACCCTGCTTGCCATGGTCGATGCTTCTGTCGGTGGAAAGACTGGCATCAACTTCAATGGTCTGAAAAATGAGGTTGGTGTATTCAATGATTCTAAATACGTAATCTTAGATACTGACTTCCTAAAGACTCTTGATGGTCAGAATATATGTAGCGGATATGCTGAAATGTTGAAGCATGGCCTCATCTCCAACGAGAAGATGTGGGCAGAGTTGATAAAGTTCAATATCCAGCAACCTGACCTTGAAAAGTTGCAGGAGATGTTGGCAAAAAGTGTGAAAGTAAAAGAGAATGTGGTAAAGAAGGACCCTCATGAGCAAGGAATAAGGAAGGCACTGAACTTAGGTCATACTTTCGGTCATGCCTTTGAGAGCTGGAGCTTAAAGCACTCTCCTATTCTCCATGGCTATGCTGTGGCCTACGGTTTGATCTGCGAACTCTATCTTAGTGCTGTCAAGACGGGATTCCCTACAGACAAGATGCACCAAACCGTACAGTTCATCCGTGAAAACTATGGTACCATCAATATTACTTGTGATGATTATCCTGAACTGATAGAGTTGATGACTCATGACAAGAAGAACCGTAATGGTATCATCAACTTTACACTTCTTGCAAATATCGGAGACATCAGAATAGACCAGACTGCCACAGAAAAGGAAATTAAAGAGGCTTTCGATTTCTTCAGAGAAGGCTAAGAATTAATTTCTGAGCTTGTGCACGAGCTGGTTTACTGGTTTCGGTCATAGGAATCTTATCCACATGGAATATATAATGTGGCTGCCAATATTTTGGTAATGCCTTCATACATATTTCTGATACTTCGGCGATATTGTTTTGCTCCGTCAGGAGGATAACAGTTTCGCCGAATTTTTCATCAGGACCTTTCGTTATCATATAAGGAGAGGAAAGGAATGGCTTCAACTTCTTTTCCACTTCTTCTATCTGTATCTTAATGCCTCCGCTATCTATCACATTATCTTTTCTCCCTAATATTTTGAACTCGATCTTTCCGTCTCTTTCACGGAGTTCCGCACGATCATTGGTAACCAACTTTCCTTCATGTACTAATGGGGCATCAATAACAAGACACCCTTCTTCGTTTATACTTACTTTTACGCTATCGAAAGGACGATACCATTCACTTGTCTCCGAACCATTCAACCTACGAAGGGCGATATGCGACAAAGTTTCTGTCATGCCATAAGTACTCCACACAGCATGAGGAAAGTCCTTTAATTGTAATGCGAGTTTATCGTCGATAGCGCCACCACCAATGATAAGGTTATGTATCGACCGAAGGCGTTCAGCCTCAACATCGACTTGTAGGGAATTATACACCTGCATAGGGACCATTGCTGCAAAAAGACGATTTGCATTTGCTTGGAAATAAGCAACTTGATCACCTAAGGAGAGATCACTCAAAGGATGTCCAGAAGGCTTCACTGAAATCAGATGAAGCTGTCGTTCTATCGACCTTACCACAACCATCTTACCTGCGATATAGTCGAGAGGCATACAGAGTAGTGCTGAATCTCCTGGTCGTAGGTTCAGGAAATCACAAGTAATCTTCGCAGAGTTCAACATTCTGCTTTTCTCTACATACATCGGTTTAGGCTTCCCCGTACTACCCGAAGTATGTACCAGCACTGTCTTGCCATCATTATTCCATTCGGCAAGAAATCCTGTTAATGTCATCTTTTCCTTCATCATATATTTCCCATCTAAAAGGTATTGTGGTGGTGATTTCTACGACCCGTTTTTAGTCATTCCGCCGATTCACCATCTTTGGAGGGGCAGAACCATAATTGGTCGCCTCTTATTTCCAGTGGCATATCAATATTATCGGTAAAGAGTTGTCCTGTTCCTAAACCTTGGGGCATCATGATATTCGCGCCATAGGTCTTTGCACAGAAGTGTGCGATAGCGTTCAAGCCGACATTACTTTCCAATGCCGAAGTTATCCAACTGCCAATACCACGTTCCTTAGCCATTTTAATCCATTCGGAAGCACCAGACATACCACCATGAAGACTCGGTTTCAGGATAATATAAGCTGGTTTTATCGTATCCAGCAGTGCTTCCTTCATACTTACTGTGTTTACTCCGATCAGTTCCTCATCCAGTGCAATAGGCAACGGACTCTCCCTGCAAAGTCGAGCCATGTCATCCCATTGATGCTGCTTGATAGGTTGCTCTATCGAATGAATATCATATTGAGTCAAAGCCTCAAGTCGCTCCATGGCATTCTCCGGTGTAAAGCCTCCATTAGCATCCACTCGCAACTCGATCTGTTCTTTCGTGAATGCTTCTCTGATATGCTTCACCAACTCTAATTCTTTTTCAAAGTCGATCGCACCAATCTTCAACTTCACACAATGGAATCCCTTTGCCAGTTTCTCCTCAAGACGGGCATACATCTCATCGAAAGTCCCCATCCATACAAGTCCATTGATGGTAATACCTTCTTCTCCACGTCCAAAAGGCGTATCAAATATAGCAGCAGAACCATTTGCTTCAAACTGAGCGAAAGCAGATTCCAGACCAAAGAGAATGCTTGGATAAGGTCTCAGCATGTCATAAGGAATATGCCCTATCTGTTCTATCAGACGACACATTTCCCGAAGTATTTTATCATACTCCGGGATAGCATCACATGACAAGTCGGGCAACGTAGCACATTCTCCAACGCCCTTGATACCAGGTTTCTCATCATCTGTAAGAGTAAGATAATAACTATGACGCGTATGATAAACGCCACGAGAAGTCCCGGCAGGTTGTTTAAAATGGAGTGTCCGTTCTGATATTTCTATATGTTTCATCTTAGTTTATACATCAAGGGAACTGTGGATATTTGTCAAAATCAGGTTTGCGCTTTTCCAAGAATGCCTTTCCACCTTCCTGAGCCTCATCCATCGTGTAATAAAGCATCGTTGCATCACCGGCCAATTCCTGAATACCAGCCTGTCCATCCAACTCAGCATTTAATCCGGCCTTGATCATTCGCAATGCCAATGGCGAGCGTTCCATCATAATCTCAGCCCACTCCACACAGGTATCCTCTAACTGATCAAATGGCACTACCTTATTCACCATTCCCATTTCTTCGGCCTCTTTTGCTGAATACTGCTTACAGAGGAACCAAATCTCACGCGCCTTCTTCTGTCCGACCATTCGTGCCAAATAACTGGCACCGAATCCTGCATCAAACGAACCAACCTTAGGACCAGTCTGACCAAATATTGCGTTCTCTGATGCTATTGTCAGATCACACATTACATGAAGCACGTGTCCTCCACCTATCGCGTAACCATTTACCATGGCGATTACAGGTTTCGGCAATCGACGGATCTGCATCTGTACATCAAGTACATTCAAGCGAGGCACGCCATCACTTCCAACATATCCGCCACGACCTTTTACATGCATATCACCACCCGAACAGAAGGCCTTATCACCGGCACCTGTCAGAATTACAACACGGATATCCTGACATTCACGGCAATAACTGAAAGCCTGAGACATTTCCCATGTCGTAAGCGGAGTAAATGCATTGCGATAACGAGGACGATTTATCGTTATCTTTGCTATATGATTATAAGTTTCAAAAAGTATCTCCTTAAAATCAAATTCCGTAACTTTATTCCATTGTCTTTCCATATCTATTTTTATTTCCAATAATTCTTTAAAACCTGATCATCTTCTTGAGCATCTGTAAAGACCTCAAGTACCACAGGACGTTGTGTATCTATCGTCATCAACTGTACCATGCCTATCTGCATTTCTTCTTGACTGGTGGCTTTAAGATACCCTACATCATTCTGAGTGCATATTCCCTGTGCCTTGGTTTGATGTGTACCGATAACGAAATCGCGAGCCTTGCTTTCTTTCAGTCCGTCAAACTTGGTAAAGATACCACCACACTCGTTATTTAGAAGTATAATGCGCAAATTACCTTTGAGGTTTCGGTTCCACAAAGCATTCTGATCATAGAAGAAACTCAAATCTCCAAGTACACAGTATACAATATCGTCGGTAACGACAGACATTCCCGCTGCCGTCGATAGACTTCCTTCTATACCGTTGATTCCTCGATTCACATAAATCTGATGTCCCGCATAAATGTTACCTAATCGAACAGCCGAACTGTTGCCATACTGTACACGATAATCATAATACATGTCTTCGAGTTGTTCTTCGAAGTATTTCACTACCGACATTTGTGAATAGGAAGGTTCAAAATCATACACATGACGATTCGCCATGACAAGTGCCTTCTGCCACAAATCATGAAATGCCGTTGACCGGTAAGTACTATTCAACTTGGAGGCGGAAATCATATCGGCTATAGCGCCTAACACATCGGCCGGCTCTCCCTCGATGACACCATCCAGATGCATAAAGGTGTCGTGGATTTCTCCATCTGCATCCACCGTCCATTCCTCGGCATCACATTTGCGAAGGAATTGTTTCAACCGTTTGCTGACAAGTGTAGAACCGATATACAGGATGAAATCCGGTTGATAGGTATCATTATCACCCTCTTTAACCAGTACTTCCTCGAAATGAGTTGAAGGAAGCACATGAGGACTCGATGCTTCTCTCAGCACAACAGCATAATCTGCAATTGGTTGCAAATCATCTTCTATCAACGTCTGCAAAACCATCTGACCGATTACGACCATTGGACGCTCGGCAGCCATAAACCGCTCGGCAACTTGATTTACATACAAATCGTTTACCACAGGATTCAATCGGATGATAGGTCGCTCCTCCGGTAATGCAGATTCGGTATATTCATATAAAGGTTCGGTTATCGGCACATTGATATGTACAGGTCCACAACCGCGATGTTTGCATTCCAACAGGGCTTCATTGACCAGACGGTTACAATACCAATGTTCTTCTTCGTCATGAGGTTCCGGCAACGATACAGACTTTCTTACGTAATTTTGTAAAGCACCGGTTTGCTTCATCGTCTGTCCATCCAATTGGTCGATCCATTGTATCGGTCTATCAGCCGAAACGATGATAAGTGGCAAATGCTGATAGTAAGCTTCTGCTGCGGCTGGGGCCACATTGAGCAATGCACTACCCGACGTAACGCATACCACAACAGGCTGATCCAAAGTCTGGCACATTCCCAAGGCATAAAAGCCTGCACTTCGTTCATCCGTAACAGGATAACAGTTCATCTCCTCACATTCGTTGAGATCATGGACGATCGGAGAATTTCTGCTACCCGGACAAACCACAGCATGGCGAACTCCATGCTTTAGAAGAAGTGCTGTTAGTATATTTACGTTTTCTTTATTGCTGAACATATTATTCCTTTCGTATGAGGTTCATCATTGTTCCCATTTTGTTTACCGTCTCCTGCCACTCACTCTCCATCTCACTTTCTTTCATGATGCCACCACCTGCATACAGGCGATACCCATGTTCCTTGATATTCATACAACGGAGCGATACATAGAGATGGGTCTCTCCATCCGGATCGATAGGTCCACAGAAGCCACTATAATAGCTACGACTCTCATGTTCGTTGGCAAGAATAAAGTCTCGGGTCTCGTCTTTCGGAAGTCCACAAACGGCCGGAGTAGGATGCATCATCTGTAAGATTCCTCCGAGATGTCGTGTATCTTTCAAGGTGAAGGTAAAATCACTTCGCAGATGTACAAGATTAGCAGCTCGAGCTGTATATGGTCCTTCCTCCTCGACATGATCGGTGAAGCGCTTCAAACATTCTGTAATATAACTTGCCACGACACGTTGTTCCTGGATATTCTTCGGACTCCACGACAGCGTCTCGCCCTCTGTATTCAACTCTGCATCTTCCAGTTTCATCGTTCCGGCCAGTGCCATCGTATGCCAGTTTTCTCCATCACCCTCTAACAGAACCTCAGGGGTTGCCATCAACCAAGTTCCGGCTAAGGGAATGGAAACCAAACAGACAAACAATCGTGGATATCTCTCACAGGCCTCAACAAACAATTGTTCGGGGGAGAGACCACAATTGCCTTCTATCTCGGAGCATCGCGACAACACGATTTTCCGAAATCTACCTTTCTCCAGTTGTGCATGATAATTAGCGAAATTCAAAGCATAGTGATCTTTCTCCGAAGCATCCGGCACTTTCAATTCCACATCTTCCGACGTCCTCACTCCACGATTCACTTTCTCGGATAGTTCCTTGACATGAATCGTCTTGATTTCATCAGGTTGGATAAGAAGGATGGGATATTTGGCTGAATTGGCAAATGGGGCAAACACGAAACCTTTCTTTCCACTCAACTCATCATAAGACGATAATCTCGTAGCATCACCACGCAATTGCTTCATCATGACACAGTCTTGTTGATGAGGCAAACGATAAATAGCGTAACTATCCATTATTTGCGGACGGATAATACATAGTTAGTAACCTGAACAGTAGAAATCAAATCACCCTGTTCGTCTGTAATATCCACATGCCATACGTGGAGCGTTTTCCCTTTAGATTGGATACGGGCAAGGGCCGTAACAGTACCGCCAAAAGCAACAGCCTTCACATGACTACCGTTCACATTGATACCAACACACATTTTTCCGGGACAGAGGGCCATACTGCCTACTCCTGCAAGGTTTTCCGCAAGAGCAAGAGAGGCTCCACCACTCAGAAAGCCGAAGGGTTGTTGATTTCTCTCGTCCACCTTCATCTTGGCCATGACCGTATCAGGGTCCGGTGTGGAAAGAAACTCCATACCAAGAGTATTCGACAGGCCTTCACGACTCAGTATATTACGTTTCAATTCTTCTATATCCATGTCATTTTCGTATTATTACTGCAAAGATAACAAAAAGAAATGCGTTAACGACCAAATCACGAAATATTTTCTTATTTTTGCAGGCAAATAATAAACCTGATGAGAAAACTTTTTTTATTTGTTACCTTTTGCCTAGCAACTGCTGTTCATGCTAATCCTGTCGATGACCTTATCAATCGTATCGACAATGGGGCTTCAAAGCAATTTGATATACAAATTGAAAACAACAGCACACGCGACTTCTTCGAGATTGATAACGCACCTAATGGCAAGATTTCTATCAAGGGTAACTCTTGGGTCAGCATCGCGACAGGCCTCAATTGGTACTTGAAATATACGGCAGGAATTCATCTGACTTGGAACAATATGAAAGTCGACATTCCTTCGAGATTGCCTCGGGTTGCCAAGAGGATACGCAAAGAGACCCTTTTTCCCTTGCGCTATGATTTCAATTACTGCACTTTCTCTTATTCCATGGCTTTCTGGGACTGGGATAGATGGCAGAAGGAAATAGACTGGATGGCACTTCATGGTGTCAACTTGCCTCTCGCCATCGTGGGAGAAGAGGTTGTATGGCGAAATATGCTTCTGAAATTAGGTTACTCGAAAGATGAAATCGGTAAGTTTATTGCCGGACCGGCTTTCCTTGCTTGGTGGGAAATGAACAACCTCGAAGGTTGGGGCGGTCCTCTACCCGACTCTTGGTATCGCCAACAGGAGATATTACAGAAGAAGATTCTCAAACGAATGCGCGAATACGGTATGCATCCCGTTTTACCGGGCTATTGCGGTATGATGCCACATGATACAAAAGACAAACTTGGAATCGACGTAACGCCCGGTGGCTCTTGGAATGGGTATACGCGTCCTGCCAATCTGAGTGCTACAAGTTCGGAATTTGACAAAATCGCCGACCTATATTATAAAGAGCTCACTCGTCTTTATGGTAAATCTGACTATTATTCCATGGACCCGTTCCATGAGAGTAATGACGATGCCGCTATCGACTATGCCGAAGCCGGCAGAAAGTTGATGGCTGCGATGAAACGGGTCAATCCAAAAGCGACATGGGTCGTACAAGGATGGACTGAGAATCCGCGCCCTCAGATGATAGAATCCATGAAGGAAGGTGATCTCTTGGTTCTCGACTTATTCTCCGAGTGTCGTCCTATGTTCGGGGCACCATCGATATGGAAACGTGAACAGGGGTATGGCAAACATGAATGGCTCTTCTGTATGCTCGAGAATTTTGGTGCCAACG
>Ga0256407_10004999_pt1 | contig 21645 bp, 22 predicted proteins | sample RumenRJG_04DNA_FD_193489 | JGI IMG/M metagenome (GOLD analysis project Ga0256407, IMG submission 193489) | Bovine rumen microbial communities from Lethbridge, Alberta, Canada - RJG_04 | ecosystem: Host-associated > Mammals > Digestive system > Stomach > Rumen | place: Canada: Alberta... | reverse complement strand
GGCCCCAAGGAAGGCCTCGACAGCGAAACGCGTATGCGCACAGGCGTCCTCTTCCAGAGTGGCGCTCTGCTTGCGGACTTGACCGTCGCCGAAAACGCGATGCTTCCGCTCAAGCGCAGCATGCCCTACATGCCCAAGAGCCAGATGGAAGCGATTGTCGCAGACCGTCTCGAAAAGGTGCACCTGCTCCACGCGTTCCACAAGTTCCCCGGCGAGATTTCTGGCGGTATGAAAAAGCGTGCCGCACTCGCCCGCGCAATCGCGCTCAAGCCAGAACTCCTGTTCTGCGATGAACCGTCCACAGGCCTTGATCCGGTGACCGCCCGTTCGCTCGACGAACTGCTCCTCGAACTGCGCGACACGCTCGGTGTATCGATGGTGATTGTGAGCCACGAACTTGAAAGCATCAAGATCGTCTGCGACCGCTTTGTGTACCTCAAGGACGGTTACGTTCTGAAAGATGCGACTTTGAAAGAAGGCATGGAATCTGACGATCCCATCCTCAGGCATTTCTTCAATAGGCAGTGCCCGAAAGAATACAATGCCGAAGACTTTTACCACTTTGATTTTATTGATTGAGTTGGAGAAATAATGGAAACCACCCGATCCGAAAGAATAAAACTTGGCGCATTTATGCTCTTTTGCGGAGTGCTTATTTGCGTATTCCTGGGTTACGTGCTCAAACGTTATCTGAGCGAACAATACGACAACTACTACACCATTTTCGACACAGACGTGAACGGGCTTTTTGTCGATGCCAAGGTGAAGCTGAACGGTATCGCCGTCGGTAGCGTCACAAACATTACCATCAACGAGAAAGACTTGAACCAGGTCGTCGTCGAGTTCAAGGTGCAGCGCGGGACCCCGATCAAGATCGGCACCCGTGCAGGCATGACTGCGGGCATGAACCTCACCGGCGAAAAGCAGGTGATCCTCTCGGGAGGATCTTTCAGCGAACCGAACGTTCCTGAAGGCGGCCTCGTACCAGCGGCCACATCCATGTTCGACCAGATTACAGGCCAGGTGGGCGACCTCTTTGGCAAGGTCACGCCGATCGTAGACGGGCTTTCCATTTTGCTTACCCCGGACAACGCGGAAACCATTACGCGTACGCTCAAGAATCTCGAAAAGACGACCGCAAACCTGAGCCATTTGACAGATGACCTCGGCAAGCCGCTCAAGACGATGAGCAAGTCCGCCACTTCGCTACAGAAGATTCTTGCAGAAATCGAAGAAGCGAAGCTCGCCGCGAAGACCGAGCAGAACCTTACGGTGCTCAAGGAAAAGCTCGAAGCCATCGACACCAAGGGCTTGAACGAGAACCTGATGCAGACCACCGAATCGATGAACAAGCTCACGCAGCGCGTGGACGCCATCGTTTACAAGAACGAAGACCAGGTCGGAAACGCCATAGATGAACTCAACGTGATTCTCGAAAACCTCGAAGAATTTACCCAGAAAATCAAGAACAACCCGTCCGCACTTATCCGCTCCGAAGCCAAGAGCGGTCGTTAACAAGGAGAAACCATGCGCATTTTCAAAGCAAATCGTTTTTTGGCTGTTGCCGCACTCCTTTCTGTATTCGCGCTCACAGGTTGTGGCGGCGGATCGACCGAACCATCCCGCTACTACACTATTTCTGCGGAATCCATTTCGACCTCGGGTGCATCAAGCGACACCCGTGTGCACGTCAAGAAATTTACGATCGACCCGGCCTACCAGCGCACGAACATCGTCTACCGCGAATCGCCGTACGACTTCATGTTCTACAATAGAGATCTGTGGGCAACGCGTCCAGAACAGATCCTCACGCAGGTCGCAAGTGAATATCTAATCAAGAGCAACATGTTCAAGTCTGTGGACTTGAAGCCGATGGGCAAGCCGGACTTTGAACTACTCGGCAATGTCGATGCAATCGAAGAAATCGACGAAGGCAATTCGCAGGAAGCCCACCTCGCCGTGCAACTCACGTTCCGCAAGGTCGGTGAAGAAACTCCGCTATGGGAAAAGCGCTACGACGAGCGACAGAGCATGAACAAGCGCGACGCACATTCTGCAGCAGAAGCGCTCTCGAAGCTCTACGCCAAGTACATGCAAGACGCTTTGGAAAATATCGCGAAAGTGAAATAATAGTAGGAAGTAGGCGGTAGGAAGTAGGAAGAATTGCAAGGCGGACTTAAGTCCGCCTTTTTCATTCCCGTCTAATGGTCGGGACACTCGCCAGCAATTTTTTCGTATAGTCGTTTTGCGGATTCTTGAGGACTTCATCGGCGGGGCCGTGCTCTACGGCATGCCCAAAGTACATCACCAGAACTTCGTCGCTTAACGCGCGAACCACCTGCATATCGTGGCTGATAAAGAGGATACTGAGTCCAAGTTCATTCCGCAAATCGTCGAGCAAATGCAGAATCTGCGCCTGCACGGACACGTCCAAGGCACTCGTCACTTCGTCACAGAGCAACACCTTCGGGCGCACCATCAAGCTACGCGCAATGCACAAACGCTGGCGCTGACCGCCCGAAAACTCATGCGGGAACTTGTCCATCGCCCCTGCCGGGAGCGAAACGCGGTCCAACAGTTCTACCGCACGGGCACAAGCTTCGTCATACGGAACGCCGCGAGCAATCACAGGCGCCGTCAAGATTTCCGTCACCGTCTGGCGCGGGTTCAAGCTGCTGAACGGATCCTGGAAAATCATCTGCACCAGGTCCGAGACGCGCACAAAATCCTTCCCAGTTCCTGCTTTGCCGCCATTCACCGGCAGTCCAAACAAATTAACTTTTCCACTGCTAACCGGCACAAGCCCTACTAAAGACTTCACGAGAGTCGACTTGCCGCACCCAGACTCCCCCACGATCGAAAGAATCTTCCCTTGCGGGAGCGTGAACGAGACATTGTCTACGGCAGTGAAATAATCCTTGACCTTGCTAAAAACGCCCCCGCGAATCGGGAACTTGACCGTAAGCCCGTTTACCTCGATAGCAGGAACCGTACTATCAAATTTTTCGGTATTCATCAACCATCCAACTCAGCAAGAGCGTCCTGAACATTCTTTTCGGTCGCAATCAAAATCTGCCTACACTTGCGCAAAAGCTGCGTAGCCTCTTGAACCTCAACAGCAAGTTCATCTATTTCCATCTCGGAATTGTCGATTTTCGAAAGAATTTCTTCTAAACGCGTCATTGCGTTTTTATATTCAAAATTTTGCGCACTCATATTCACGAATATAGTTAGATTTAATTCAAATGAATTTGTTCTACCGTTCCATATTCCCCCTTTTTGTAACCATCGCCCTTTTAGGCGTATTTCTTGCTGGTTGTCTCGACGCCCCCAGCGATCCAGACGATTTACAGCCCGTCGAATCCATAAACATCAAAATCAAGCAAGACAAGGGCGACTACTCAACCGATCTCAAGGTGCACCCGTCAGATTCAGCAACCATTTTAGCAACCGTCGAACCTGAAAAATTACAGAAGGACCTCTCGTTCAAATGGTACTACGCATTTGAAGGGAAAGACAGCCTACTTCAAAAAGGGGAACAGTTCACTTTTTATCCTAGCCGTTCCGAAAGCGCAATTCCAAACAAACTCATAGTAAGCGACAAAGAAGGCAACAAGCAGACTTACGAATTTTTAGTCATCATCAACACCGCCCCAGTCCTTTCAGATTCTACAATTCCCGTAAATGGCGATACACTCTACGGGACAAAAGAATCTGCATTTTTATTCGAGTGGTACAGTCTGGATATGGATTTGGCCAACGGCGACACTCTGTTCCACATTCTAGAAATCGACAGTACGCAATACGATGTCGGAACCCTTATGCAAGTCAAGCAATCCGGCTTCAAAGCCGGTAAACACTCATTTCGCATCATTGTCCGCGATTTATACGGAGACTCAGACACGATCGCCTATAAAAGTTTTTATATCGTTGACACTCTGGAGGCAAAATGAATTACTTAAAAGTATTCCTCATTGCTGTTACAGCATTTCTGCTCCAGTCCTGCTTCAATTCTGACGACCATTTATTCGATGCCGCACAAGCAGTCGATATCAAAGTTGAAACAACACTTTCGAACTCCATGACAGACTATTCGAAAATCGTCAAGGCAGATACATTCAACATCAACGACACCGTTTTTTTCATTACCACAATCAGCCCTAACAAAATCATCAAAGTTCAAGATTACCAATGGTTGATGGACGGGAAATATTGTTCTTCGGAATACAATTTCAAAAAACAAATTACAGAACCTGGGTACCACAAATTCACCTTCATGCTAAAAGATTACTTCGGAGACATGCACTATGACTCGCTAGAAATCTGGATTGCGCCAAGCCCAACATTAAACGACAGCACCTTTACACCAGCCGAAGGGACTCAAGCAATCGACCCCTACGAAGCCATTTACTTTACATGGAGTGCAAAAACCGAAGGGATTAAACTTGCGCACCGATACTCATTTTCCCTAAGCGAACAAAGCTATGCAAATGCAAAATCTACATTCACAACAATCGACACCATTTTAACAGAACCGCATTTCATATACCACAACAAGCTGAATCCATTAAAAAAATACAATTGGACCGTTCAAGCCATCAACGAATACGGTCTTATTTCAGAAGAAAAAATCGAATCATTCTTTTTCACAAAGGGGCTTCCTGGCGAAGGTTCATTTAGCTCGACCATCGACATCGGAAACGCAACAGCAGTTCCAATCCATTTATCATTACAGAACACCCGCAACAAAGACGCATCTATCCATTACAACCTTTCCGTTTCAAAGACGAACAATGAAATTTCATTGGGAAGTATTCCCGCAGGTGATTACCATTTAGTGGTAAGTTCCGACTATCCGGACTTTAAAGAAATCAACAAGGACATCAGCATTAACGAAGGATTTGTAACAACCACAAGGTCTATAAAACTTATCGATTCAATTGCACCTGTTATTAAATCCTATTCTAGTCATGACACCATCGCCTACGCCGACACGCTCCAGTTCATCGTCAAAGATGGAGGAGAAGCCATTTCACTACAAAATATTTCCGTCAACTTGGAAGGCGAACCCGTTGTAGACAAGACATACAAAGACAGCATTTTAACGGTGATTCTCAAAAAAACAGACCAGAGCTGGGCCTACAGAATTCTCAACATTTCAGCAATGGACCGAAGCCAAAATTCGGCTAAAAGATCGTTCTATATCATGCCAAGCACATTCTGGTTCGAGACAAACAACGACACAACAATTGCAAGCAATGAATCTATTGACTTTTTCGTCATAGACCACAACCCATTCGATCTCAAAGTAGATACCATAAAGTTTTTCAACATCACTCAAAACAAGTCGATCATTTCGATTCCAGGATCAAAAAGCAACTCATATACGGCAAACCTTGAAGCAAACCTTTTTGAACCTGAGCAGACAATACAATCCACCGTCATTTACAAAAACGGCATGCAGCAAAGCAAAAACTGGACACTCACTGTTACTAAAGCCACATCGAAGGAGGAAGAATAATGTACCACAGAATTTTTCCGATTTCAGTAGTCTTTGCAACGGCATCGCTTTTGCTTATCGCCTGCACTGATTCCAAAATAAATTCATCGGACATTCCCGAAATAACGCAATCTATTTTTGTGGTTCCAGAAAGCTATTACGGAAATCCATACGAAAGCAAGCGCTACCGTCCATCCGATGAATTCTTTGTCAATGTCAACGAAAAAATCAAAATATGCGGCATCTATTCCCTTGATGGAAATTACATTTCCTCAGAAGAGTCGACTCCGTATTACAACACACACAGATGGCTAATCGACAACAAGGACGTAAACGCATCTACGGTTTACCAAAGCTTTGACAAGGCCGGGATTCACAAAGTCACGTTCGAAACGGTAGACCATATCGGAGATACCATTCGAACGGGCGCCACAATTTACGTAAATATGCCGTCCACCGTTTCTCTCCAGACACCGGCAAACAACTACAACCAAGTTGACGGAAAAAATGCAAACGGTCTTGAGCTTTCGTGGAATGTTTCTGGCATCGATCCCTGGGAAACCTCTTTTTGCACCGTTTACGCAAGCTATGACATAGATTCCGTCTGGGGCGCACCGCTGGGCAACACCAGCTGTTCCGAAGGCGCCAACTTGCTCGGAGAACTTGATTTATACATCAACGAAAAAGGGGATTCCATAAACCACAACATAGAAAGTTCCACAATTTATTGGGGTGTAGAAGCATCCATCAAAAATGGTAAAGGATCCGTAGAACACGCATTTAGCGAAGTCTTCAGCTTTTCGACAAAGCTGCACAACAGCGAAAATGCCATCATCGAAATTCCTGTCGCATGCCAATTTGATCAGTATCCCGAGAAAGCCTCGCTGAACGGGGCCATCATTTCAGCTACAGGAGATACACTCTTTAGAATATCCAATGCTAAAGCCAATACCGTCATCCGCGAGGAGCTGCCACCTCAATCAAATATCAAAATCGTCGTTTGCGACAGCATTCGTACAGAATTCGGCTGTGATTCCATGATGGTTGATCTGGCGCCCAGCACAAAAACAACGACAGACACACTGTTCTTGCGAGACAAGGTCAAGCCGAATATGGTCCCTGTCGAGACTGTGGTACCAACTAATTCAGCTCTAAGATTTTTCATTTTCGATAATGGCGCAGGCGTCAACGCTTCAAAAATTCAAGCATTCGCCAACAACGATTCTTTACAAACAAAATTCGAAAACCACATACTTTCGATACCGAACACTTGCAAAAAAGAATGCAATCTTGTCATAAAAGCCGAAGACTATGCTCGTAACAAGGCTCCCAATGTTTATTGGAAAATCAAAGTCAATGGTACTGAAACAAAAATTACAGGACCATTTTCAAAAATGGAGGAATAAGCGATGACATCAAACAAAACCTCCATCATTTTCATTTTGCTTTTTACACTTTGCAATATTTCCTTTGGACAGCAGGACTCCCTACAGGACACAACCAAAAGCACTCAGCAAAAAAGCATCACCCGTTATCTGCATATAGCCACGAACCCTTCGACGGTCGATTTGTTCACAGGCACTTTACAGCCAGATTTCGCAAGCAGGCCCAATTACGTTTCGCCAGCGTTCATCCCCGTCTCTAGTGGAGATGACAATGTAACCGTTTCATTTTTCCATCCAGATTACGCCGATACGACTATAAACATCAAGTTGTCTAAAAAAGACACGTCTTTCATAATTGTAGCACTACGCCAGACGTATGACGAAGAAACCATCGAGAACAACCAAAAACTTATGAAACACAGAAACAAGCGCATCCTCGGGAGTTACCTACGATGGGCATCCATTGCGCCTTTTACGATCAGCGGGATTTCAGCAATAGTTTCGCTATACAATATAAGCAAAGCCAAGGACCACAAAAAGGCAATGGAGCATACTCACTTTATGAACGAAAAATACGATGAGCACAAGATGAATTTTAAAGATCATAAAGGTAGCGCACAAACCGCCAAAACGGTCTCTGGAATTTTCTTTTTTACAGGTTTAACATTTCTCACCGCAGGATTCGTCCTTTCATTTTAGGTAGAACATGAAAAAGATCTTCTTAATTATCGCTTTCGCGTTAACAGCCGCCTTCGCAGATTCCGAAGGGATTTTTGTGGATGTCGAACTGCTGTCTGGCACCCATCAACGAGCAAAGTTCCTCGGCATCGAAAACGACACCGTAAGCCTCGGCGGCTACATTCAGAACAAATTTACAGTTGTAAGAATTGCAAAAAAACAATTCAAGAAAATTATCGATGAACACGGGAACGACCTGCTAAACGGATCTCCGCAAACCATACCTAGTTCGAGTTCTGTAGCCTCGAGTTCGACAACGGCACTTTCAAGCGCTACCATTGCAAAAACAGATACCGTCGAGGTCCCTAAACAAGATTCTGTAACAACCGAAAAAAAGGTCCAACAGCCGCACAAAACAGTTCTTATCGCCTACACGACCGAAGGTGTCACGCAAAGCATTGCCGATCAGTTCACGGCACTCACAGCCCGCATTTTGATGGAATCCGGCGAAAACCTGCAAATCATGCGTAAAAGCGATATCCAAAACTGCGATGACAACATCTGCATCCAAAGCGAACTCGCTTCCCACGGATTCAAGTCCATTTATCTCGGAGAAATCGTTTCCAACATCAAGACAGACAGCTTGACATTGAACTTGACACACGCCTTCTACGAAGACTCTCTTCCAATGCTGCATAGAGCAAGCGTAAACGTATCAAGGGAAAGCGCTTTCAGCGACGCCATCACAAACAACAAATTAAAGAATCAGCTCTTGGACGCACAAGGCAAAGAGACCATAAAAACAAAGAAGGACAGGTCTTATATCCACATCGAAACGGACCCCGACGGGGCTACAATTTCACGCGTAGACGACGAAGCCATATGCAAATCACCCTGCACATTTGTCACCACGGATACAGCCAAATTTACGGTGCATGCATACTGGAACGTCGATCGGCACCTCTGGGGTGCAAGCACAAACATTATACCACTACCAGGCGACACAGTCCATGTTTCACTCAAGCTTAAGCGCGTCGCACCCGAGATCAGGATTCTCACATTCCCCGAAGGGGCAAACATCTACAAGGCAAATTCGCCTATTACAAAACGTTCCAAGGCGATAGCCCAAACTCCAGATAAATTCCCGGCATACAACATGGGAACAGACAGCCTTTTAATCCGCAAAGCGGGCTACCGAGACACGCTTGTAAGCTTCTTTGTCGCCCCCGTTTCGCAAATCGACTTAAGCATAGATCTTGAAAAGCTGACCAATTTCGATGAAATCGAAAAGCAAAAAAAATGGCTACACGATAAAAAAATGCAGACTCTTGGGGAAGCGTTTATCGGAGGTGCGGCAGGAACAATCCTCATCGGATCCTTGATGATGTACTTTGCCCACCTGGACTACAACGACGCCGACGAAATCAAGAAAGACCTTAAAATTCCTGGCGCTGTCAAAGGCAAGAATTATCAGGACAAAGTCAAAAAGAACAAGAAGCTTGTCGATCAGGGTGACAACAAAGCGATTGCCGGAGGCATTTTACTAGGAACAGGCGCCGCCCTCCTCGGCGTCGGACTTTACTTCTATTTCTAACATCAATAACAGCAATTATTATTAAAAAAAGCGTCGGCCAAGGATGGGGAGGGTGCAGGGAGGGGCCCGTGCGGCCTTCGCAACTCCGAGCTGGGGCCCCGCCCGCATGACATACTTTTTCATATTAAAAAAAACGACTTTTATAATAAAATCAAAAAATTTATTTTTTAATTTTCTAAATTTGCCCCAATGAAAAATACAGCCTTTAAAACAACTATTGCCTTAGCTCTCCTCTTTACCGCTTTTTCATTCGCAGCCGATACAGCTTCTGTAGACGCAGCAGGCGCTCTCGCAAGCACCGCAGCCGATACCGCAAAATCGACAGGCATTTACAACCAGATTATTGACTGGTACAATGACAACTTGAACTACGGCACCATTACACTCTTGATGGCGATTGAAAGCTCGTTCATTCCGTTCCCGTCTGAACTTGTCGTGCCGCCCGCTGCTTACAAGGCTTTGCAGCCGGGTTCTGGCCTCAACATCGCACTCATCGTCCTGTTTGCGACATTCGGCGCTCTCATCGGCGCATACATCAACTACTATCTCGCAAAGATTCTCGGACGACCGATTATCTACAAGTTCGCCGACAGCCGCATCGGGCACTTTTTGCTGCTCGATGTCGAAAAGGTCGAAAAGGCCGAAAACTACTTCCGCGAACACGGCGCCATTTCGACGTTCGTCGGCCGCCTCATCACCGTCATCCGCCAGCTGATTTCGATTCCGGCGGGCCTTGCCAAGATGAAGCTCGCCCCGTTCACACTCTACACGTTCCTCGGCGCCGCCATCTGGAACTGCGTCTTAGCGCTGCTCGGCTACCTTGCCCATGGTCAAAAGGACATCATCGAAAAGTACAACTCCGAACTTGCCATTGCGTTGCTTGGCTTCGGCGTACTTTTCATCGGCTACATGGTCTGGAGCGCTGTAAAGCCAAAGAAAAAGTGAGGGCAGTCATTAGTTGTTAGTCATTAGTTGTTTGTTATTAGTCATCAATTTTAAGTTTGGCGCTTTCAGCGCACTTATATAACTAATGACCAACAACCATTGACCAATGACTAATGACTAAAAATCACAATTCTTGACGCAGCGGTTATTCTGAAATTCCGCTTCTAGAGTAACCTTGCCAAAAGTGTAGCGGTGGTAAAGTCCATTGCGGATACCGCGAACGAAGTTCATATCCTCAGCTAAGAATCCCATTTCGTCATACACTTTAAAGACTCCGTGAATTTGTCCATTATCAAACGGAATTTGGCGATAGAGCTTTCCATTTTCATACCATTCTTCGGACAGGCCATTCAGAACTCCGCGATGGTAAGATTCGCGGCGTTTCTTTTTGCCGTTTTGGTAATAAATAATGCTAAAGCCCTCTTCTTCCCCATCCATATAGCCAACAGTTTCAAGCGGCATCCCGTTTTCATCGTACGAACGTAAAACCCCATCCAACTTGCCATCCCTATACGGAGCTTCAACGGCTAATTTCCCATTCGGATGGTACGAAAGAGCCACCCCCTCGCGCACGTCAGTACCCTTTTTGACCGTGTAAATTCGCGCCACACGTCCGTCATCAAATGTCATACGGACCGTATCAAGAGCCACATTATTGGACTTTGGCGCCGCAAAAGCCGGGATTGCCGTGCATCCCATCACTATACACGCAAAAATTGTAAAAAAACGCTTTTTCATTGCATTATAATGTAGCATAATCCTTTTAGATTATGTATTTTGTGAGCGTCATGAACGTTACTTTTTTAAATCCCCCCTTCCACCCGATGTTCAGTCGGGAATCTAGATCCCCATGCGTAACGAAGTCCAGTACGCTTTACTGGCCAATGTTTTTGAGCTATGCTGCCGGCGTTTGCGAAGCCGACGGTAACGAAATTCAGCTGATTGACAGCCCCGCCATGGAACTTGACTTGCCCCAGACGCTCGAAGGCATCAAGAAGTTCGGCCCGGAACTCGTTATTTGCAGCACAAGCACTCCGAGTATTTTGAATGACCTCAAGGTTGTCCATGCGATTAAAGAAGCTTTGCCGAACGTGAAAGTCGCCATCATGGGCACACACGCCACTGCCGAGCCGCTTGAATCCATGGAAATGGAACCGTCTTTGGACTATGTGGTGATTGGCGAAGCCGACTACACCTGTAGGAACCTCGTCCGCGCTCTCCGTGGCGATGGCGCTCCCGTCGGTCAGTTTGCAGGGCTTGCCTACCGCAATGCCGAAGGCAAGGTGGACTTCCAGCCCGAAGGCCCGAAGATTGAGAACCTGAACGAAATTCCGTGGGTTTCGAAAGTCTACCGCAAGCACCTTTACAGCTGCTACAAGAAGTACTTCTACGGCGCAAACCTGAACCCGCTTATCGTGATTCTCAGTGGCCGCGGCTGCCCGAACCACTGCAGCTACTGCGTGATTCCGCAGACGCTTAATGGCCACAAGTTCCGCCGCCGCGATCCGAAGGACGTTGTCGACGAACTCCAGTACATCAAGGAAAACTTCGAAGATTTAGGCGAAGTGTTCTTTGAAGACGATACGTTTACGGCAAGCCACGAACACGTGCGCCAGATTTGCAACTTGATTTTGGAACGCGGCCTCAAGATTACGTGGAGCTGCAATGCCCGCGCCGATGTGCCGCTCGACTTGCTCAAGCTCATGAAGAAGGCCGGTGGCCGCGAAATGTGCGTAGGCTTTGAAAGTGCCTCCCCCGAGGTTCTCGAAAAGATCCACAAGGGCGTGAAGAACACCGACAAGGCTATTGAATTTACGAAGAATGCCCGCAAGGCAGGACTCCTCGTTCACGGATGCTTCATGGTCGGTAACCCGGGCGACACGCCGGAAACGCTCCGCATGACGCTCGACTACGCGAAGAAGCTGAACCCGAACACGGCCCAGTTCTACCCCATCATGGCTTACCCCGGCACCGAAGCCTACAAGGAAGCTCTTGAAAGCGGTGCGCTCAAATCGAAGGATTACAGCCAGTGGCTCGACAAGGACGGATTCCACCGCACCACGATCCAGCGCGGCGAACTCACCAGCCAGGCTCTCGTGGACTTCTGCGACAAGGCCCGCCGTGAATTCTACCTGCGTCCAAGCTACATCATTCGTCAGGGCATCATGGCCATCAAGAACCCGCGTGAACGTTACCGCGTTCTCCGTGGATTTGGTACGCTCGTGAAGCACCTGTTTAGGAAGCATGGTGAACTTGCTCCGGTCGCAAGACAGGCTCCGACGATTAAAGAGTAGTGCGGCTTCGCCGCAGTTACTAGTTACTAGTTTTTAGTTACTAGAAATTTCTAACGCAATTACAAGATGTCCGCCTCGTGCGGGCATTTTTTATTTTGTATTTTAAAGTTCAGATTAATTCACTAGAGGCCAACATGATCTGCAAGAAGTGCGGAAGGGAATACGAAGACGACATGCTAAAGTGCCTGTGGTGTGACGCACCCAATGAAAATCCAGTTCGACCGACAGACGCACAAGAAGCCGAAACGGCCGAATCGGCACTCCTGGAATGCGAAGTTTGCAGTAAAAAAGCAGTTTTCTGGCTCAAGTTCTTTTTTATTGTAAATCTTGTTTGGTTTTCCGTTTTCATCTTAACCTTTATTCTTTATAAAGATTTTGGAGATTTTCAATTCACGATTAACAAAATAGGGTTTGCATACATTGCGGGATTAATTCTTTACGGCTGGTTTGTGTCCATTGGATCAATAGTGACATGTAGTTTCAGCAACCCACCTGTCACCTTCGCAAGTCTTTTAATAGTTCTGCTATCCATCGTTTTCTGCATTTGTGTTATTAAATGTTGCTCATGGGTTTATTCCGCCGTAAAAGCGCAGCGTCATTTTTCCAAGACTAAAATTTCACCTGACGCCGCAGCATTTTCTGGCCTAATTCCTTTTGTGTTTCCGTTTGCTCACTATTTTATTTTTACGGATTTGCTTGCTTTGCAAAAAGAAACTATTGACGACAAATCTCTAGAGTACAAAAAAATATTGAACGTGGTTCTCTGGGGCGGTACTATTGTTCATATAGGCTTTTTTGTAGTAACCGATATTGGAATATGGTTTATAAGCGTATTCTTGAGCTACATCCTCATAGCCTGCTACATCAAAATCATACGCGTCATCACCACGAACGTCCGCACGCTCCATTCTTTGACAACAGCAACTTCCCCGACAGCCGTCACTTCCAACAACACCCCAGACACTCCGCCTGCCGACGCCCCCTGTGGCAGCACAGCCAGCAGCGAACTGTGCAAACACTTCCCAGCCAGCGACGAACCGAACAACGACACCCCTAGCGACACATCAAACAACGAACTAGACCACGACACTCCCGACAACCCGCAGAGGCCAGCATGAATTGCGAAGAGACCGAATCCGTCAATGATGAAATCCAGTCGCAGAAATTTTTAGACAAAGATATTCAGGAGAATGTGGAGCGTGGAGAAAAACTGATTGGCAAAGCAAAAAAAACAATTCAAACCATTGTCTTGGCAGACCTGTTCATTTTCGTGACGGGAATTCTAACGCTCGGTTCGGAATCTATTTTTTTGACATACCCATTCCTTGTTGCATACCCACTCCTGTCCCTGCTCATATTCTTCATGCTGTTTTCGACAATCTCAATTTATTGTAAGTGGCTTTACCATATTTTGGGCAACCTCCGAAAATTTAAAGAGACCCGATTTCTTCCAAAGGAAGCCGTTGTCGGCTCGCTTTTCCCTGGCATTGGCCAGTTCATGACATTTTTCATTTTCAAAGATATTCTCTCGTGTCAAAAAGAAGTCCTCGACTCGCACGGAATCAAATCCGCCCCCATCTCGACGTTCACTCTCCTGACCCCACTCCTACCTGTTCCCATAATTTTTTTGTTCCTTTTGCTCTTGCTCGGGATAATTAGGGATATTAGCTTCTGGACCGTACTAATTCTCGCAGGCTTTTTCTTCCCTATCGTAAGGTATGTCTTTATCTTCAAAGTCGCTTTCGACATTTTTGCAATAATCGCCCTGCTCATATACATGAACTTGATCCAACACCCCCTATCAAACGAAAAGGCGATTGCTCAATTGAGTATAGGCGCCACCGATGAGGCGGCGCAATAACTCCTAATAATTAATATAAATTGGCGCAACCAAGTACCGAGATTTTTACCTCAGTCGGTCAAACTTTTTCATTTCTTTGTCCAAAAACGTATCGACGTATTTTGCATAAATGAGTGTCGTATCCAAATTGCGGTGGCCGAGAAGTTTGCTCGTTGCCGGGAGCGGGATTCCAATCGTAATGCATGTTGTTGCAAATGTATGCCGCGCCAAGTGGCAATGGACATACTTGTAATGCCCTAGCTTTTTAGCCGCTTTGCGGAGCGTGCGATTAAACGTCGAGTTTTCCACCACATGAAATATACGCCCAGACGTTAGCGGGTTCGGGAGCAACAGCCGCGCCTGCACAGGAATCGGGATGTACACAGCCTCGCCCGTCTTGTGCATTTGCTTACGGATTTTCCAGTCGAAAATTTCCGAGGCATCAAGTGTACGCAAGTCCCCGTAACGGAGTCCCGTAAAACAGCTGAACAGGAACACGCGCATCACGTCATCTTCTGCCCGCGTCAAAGCGACATGCGACTCCATGTAACTCAAATAAAGATGTTTCAGCTCACGCAACGTCAAAAATCCACGACGCGAGTAGGCTCGTCCCATTTTAACATTTTCAAACGGATCGCCTTGAATTATGCCATCAGCCCTCATCTTGTTGCAAAAGATGCGAAACACCGAAAGCGCCTTGATCACAGTCGCCTCCTTGTTGTGGAGCGTTTCCAAGTGGCGTTTGTAATTCCGCACCGTCTCGGAAGTCACATTTTCGCATTCAAGTCCTGGGTCAAATAGCGAAATTTTCTTTAGATTCCAGTAATACGTGCGAACCGTCAAAGGAGCGAGTTCATCGGCATCTTTCTTTAGATAGTTTAGCGCACAGTCCAAAAAACGCATAAAGCCTCCATAAATTTAAAATGGAGGCTGAATTTAATCACGTTTTTCAATTATTTCGACTTCTGTTTAAAACATCCCATATTCATAGATTATATTTATATTACGATTTATTGCACATTTTTTAATGGAGGGAGCCATGAACGATATTATCCAAGCGATAAATATCTGTATCGACTTGTTCAGCCTTTCCATCCTGTTCCTCATTTTAGTCCTTCTCTGGGTCGGTCACTGGCGTAACGACAGGCTTCAATATAACTTTACAGGCATGATTATCGCCTACCATGGCGTAATCATCACATACGCTATCATCCATATTTGCGACGGTGAACTTTCGGTTCCCGTTTATGTCATTGTCGATTTAGTCAGCTTTGTTTCAAGCGCGCTGTGCATTTTCTTTTTTTCGAAATATGTATTTGCATTCCTCGAAAACAAGAAATGCGAACCGCACAAAATCATGCGTTACACGATTTACGCGCTATGCATCCTCGACTTTTTAGTAAACGTCATCGTAGACGTTTCTACAGGCGATATCACCCGCGACTGGACTACAAACGAAACTCTCGTTTCTTGGCTTGCGACCGGCATCTGGGGCATCCTTATGGCGGGAATCATCATTTATTTCCGCAAGCAGTTCGGAAGACGAACCGTCATTTTCTTTATAATCTACTTTATTCTGCCCTTTATTGCAGGCTCGGCAGCACCATATGTCGAAGGAATCCGCGTGGATATCGTCAGCGTGATTTTTGTAATTGTTTGCCTTTTTGTCGGTGTACAGGTCAGCGAAAACACTTCGCACAAATTACTCGAAAAGCTCAGCTTCAACGATGCCATGACAGGCCTTTTTAACAGAAACTACCTGATAATGAACCCTGACGACGTGAAGCGCAAGCTCCCGTGCAGCTACGTGATGTTCGACCTAAACCACCTCAAGAAAATTAACGATAACTATGGGCACAACAAAGGGGATGAATATATCCAGAACTTCGCCAATATTTTAAAGAAGATCCTACCCGAAAACGCCGAAGCCATCCGCACCGGAGGCGATGAATTTTTGGTGATTATTCCCAAGTTCAACCGTACAAAATGCGAAGCCTTCCTAGAGCGTTTTATTGAAGAATCCAAGCAAACTCAGGTTCAGGGAATTACAGAAAGCGCAGCCTACGGCTTTGCAGTCCGCACAACAGGCCTGCATTCCGAAGAAGAAATCATTGCAGAAGCCGACGAACACATGTACTCGCAAAAGAAAGCATCACGGGAAGGGAGATAGTAAGTAGTAGGCAGTAGGAAGTAGACAGTAGGAAGGTTTTGCTATAGGAAAGCGACAATGCGCCAAGCATACAAAAAGACCTGGAACTAAGTCCAGGCTTTTGCATTTTTAAGGTGACGAGTGAGCAATTCAAGCTTTATCTAAATCAGCCTTGATTGCAAGGATTTCTGCTTCAGATAGTTCTGTGAATTCAGTAATTTCATCAATCGGCTTCTTTTTCAACAGCATTTTCTTCGCCATTTCTTGCCTAGCAACATTCAGCCCCTGTTGCAATCCTTGACGCAAACCTTGTTGCAAGCCCTGTCGCAAGCCGCTATCAATAGCCGCTTTATGGATTGCGTAGTTGTCCCACTTGGCTTTCTGAGCTTCGTCAATCATCTTCTGTTCCTCTTTCGATAATTTAGCCAATTTCGCTGTCGAAAACAAGAGTTCGAACACCGTGTTCACATACTGCTTGGGCATCTGCGTCATGTTTTTCATGTTCTTAAGCGCGTAAAGCGCCTTGTCGAGCGTCGTTTCAAGCTCGTCCAAAGGCTTGTTGAACTTCGGGAGTTCAATAAACGCAAAATTGAGAGTATCGCTGATACCAGCTCCGTTCATTTCTCGAAGCTTTGCACGGCGGATGTAGCGGTCATCTGCAAACACATTAAATTCCATGAACACGACCGTAACGACAGGCTTCAATTCGTAATTGTACTTTTTACCGCGTTGTCCCTGAGCAACAATCGTCTGCGAGGCGTAATAAATCGAACGATTGACTATGTTTTTCTGAAAAAGAATCTGCACTTCGATGATGAACCTACGCTGAGCAGAATCAATACAGTGCAAGTCAAAGACAGAAGTTCGATTTTCGTTCGATCCGTCGCTGTATTCCTTGTTACGGGACTGCACATCGACAATCGGTGATGCTATTTCGCCTTCAAGTACGGCGTTCAAAAGCGCAATCAGGCAAACCTTATTTTGCGTGTCGGGATTAAAGCCTTCTTAAATGTTCTGTCGAGAAGAAGATCCGCGAAAACGCCTGCGCCCTTGTATTCTTCAAAAGTTTTCGCCTCACTAATCATTTCACCATGGCTATTTTTCGTTTCGGCCACAATATTATTATCCATATTTTTCCGTTGTTAAAGCCCCGAAAATGTCGGGTCCATAGACAGAAAATTGCTCCCTATCCATTTTATTAACACGCTTTTTTTGAAAAAATTGGTCCATTATTTTTTATAAAAATGAAATTTATACAATTGACAACACTGTAGGCAAAAAAAACGGCGGGAACGCTAGAATGATGCAGGAGCCGAGCGATGCAGAAACATGCTTGCATGTTTTTATATCCGAGGCGAACAAGTCAAGCCTCGAAGAGGAATGACGTGCAAGGTTAGACTGCGCGGGAGCTTGCTCACGCATTGGATAACCGCAGCAGTCAAGCCCCGTCAGGGGAATGACGCAGGAGCCGAGCGATGCAGAAACAAACTCGTATGTTTCTATATCCGAGGCGAGCCTGTCTTGTGCTTGCACAATGACGAGCAAGGTTAGACCGCACGAATGCTTGCGTTCACATTTAATCCCCACCGCAGTCAAGCCTCGAAGAGGAGCAAGGAAGGCGGATGTAATCCGCCTTATCATTTTTTAAGGAAAACTATTCGAGCTTTACGCAGCGGACTGAAAAGCCATATTGTTTTTCATCACCATGCCTTTGTTGAGGAGCCGCATCTACATCCCTAGCAATAGTAATCATATGAGCATATATATCTTTACCAAAAACATCATGCTCTTCTGAAGTGAAAAAATAAACAGACTCTTCAATTCGCTCGAATTTTCCATTTGTTACACGTTTCCCCGCACCAACAAGGGAAAAACCCGTAGTATTGTAGCCACTAAAGCGGTATCCAGAACGAAGTCCTGCAATACCATGTTCTTCATTCCCATCTGCATTTTCTATAATTTTGTAATCATCAAAAGTCATTAATCGCCAACCTTCCGGGCAAATTCCTCGATGATTCTTTTGTATTAATTCAGCACAACTTTCAGTATTGCAACGGCTCGGCAGTTGCATCATTTCTGCCCACTGGTAAAGGCCACCGAATTCATCACAATACGTTGTATCATTATTATAGCAATAGCGTTCTATTTCGCCATCATCATTCTGATCATTTTCGCCAAGAACCATCTTACCAATATTCAAATTTTCAGCCATGACGGTAACAGTATCTTCAGTCCAAATAGCTTTACCATTAGCACCCATTTCTTTAAAGACACGCCCTGGAATAGTGATATAATAATAGCTTCGCCCATTACGAGGATCAACAAAAGTCTTATAGCGATTTTCACCGATTTCCCAATCTGCAGCATGCGTCTTTGAATGATCAAACGGAACATATTCGCTGCTGGAGGACTCAACTTTTTTACTTGAACTCGATGATGGAGATACAGAAGAAGATGAAGCTGTCTTTTGACTGGAGCTAGACTCGACCTTTTTACTCGAAGATGAAGGGAGATTCCCGCTCGAGGCGGGAATGACAGAGGAAGAAGAGGAAGTCTTAACAGACGAAGAGGAAACCGCGGCCTTTACAGAAGAAGATGATTCCTTCTTGACAGAAGAGGAGGAAACAGCCTTGCTACTACTCGACACTTCGGCAAGCTCAGTGTCCTTACCGTCATTCGCTGATGTTCCGCTATCGTCGCCACAAGCGACGAGGGTAATGGACAACGACATCGCAAAAAACAATTTTCTCATTCTTCACTCCTTTTATGTAGATAAAATAGAAAAATATATTGAATAAATTTATTGTAATAGAGAAAAACTATAGACTAGGAAACCACAAAGGCGATTCCGGCATAAAGCCAGAATGACAACGCAAAGACAAGACTTCACTGGATCCCCTCCGCGTTGCTCCGAGGATGACAAGATCGAGAATGACTGAATCCGTGGATGACGCGTCCGCGCCACATTCTACCGCCTACTGTCTACTGTCTACTTCCTACTGCCAACGGCAAAATTTCTACATTTGGCGCATGCCTTTCTACTCCGACGAAATCATCCAAGAACTCAAGAACCAGGCGGATATCGCGCTGGTCATTCAGCAGTTCTTGCCGCTCAAAAAAAGCGGGGTCAACAAATACGTCGGCGTATGCCCTTTCCACGATGACCACTCCCCGTCCATGTCGGTAAATTCCACGCTGGGCATTTACAAGTGCTTTGCATGCGGTGCGGGTGGAGATGTTTTCAAGTTCATCCAGGAACACGAAAAACTCGACTTCAAGGGCGCTGTAGAATGGGTCGCCAACTTCGTAGGTTTTGCGCTCCCGAACATCGGCAACAATGTCAATACCGAAGTTCTCGAAGAACGCACGATGGTTCGCAAGCTGAACGAACTCGCCTGCGAATGGTTCGAGCAACAGCTCACGTTAAGCCCAAAGGCTTTGGAGTATTTGAACAAGCGACGCGTTTCGCCCGAAACTCGCAAGCAGTTCCACATCGGTTACGCACCAACGGGGCGCGAAGGGTTAATCGGCTACGCCGCACGCAACGGTTTTTCGCCACGCGATTGCGTCAAGGCAGGGCTAGCCGTTGAAAAAGAAAACGGCGGTATCGCAGACAAGTTCCGCGATCGCTTGATGATAGCCATCCAGAATCTCTCGGGAGTCGTTGTCGCCTTTGGCGGTCGAGACTTGAGCGACCCTGCATCGCACAACGGAATAAAGCTTGCCAAGTACATGAACAGCCCGGAAACCGCCCTTTACAGCAAGCGCGATATTCTCTTCGGTCTGAACCACAGCCGAAACGCCATCATGAAGGAGAATGCGGTCATTATCGTCGAAGGATATTTTGACCTCATCAGCCTTTATCAAAGCGGAGTGCAGAACGTCGTAGCCGCATCGGGTACGGCACTTACCGAGAATCACGCCAGCATTCTCGCCCGCTACGCAAAGACCGCTTACCTTGTATTTGACGGAGATGCCGCCGGGCAAAATGCCACGCGCCGCAGTCTCGAAATCGTGCTCCCCAAAGGCCTTTCGCCAAAAGTTTTTGCGCTTTCGCGACCGGACGGCACCAAGATTGACCCGGACAACTTTGTAAACGAGCAAGGTCCGGACGCCTTCAGAAGAGCGCTCCGCACCGCCGAAGACTGGCTCAGTTATCTCGGGCGAACCATGCCGAACAACAGTCCCGAAGACCGAGCCGCATTTATCACGCAGGCGAAAACGCTCATCAAGAGCATCGAGAATCCGGAACTGCGCAATCAATATTTGAAACTTGTTTCGGAGCGTTACAGCACAACGCGTTCCCTCGCGGGCATCAAGGTGGCACACCCGAAACGCGAAAAAGCACCCACTGCCGAACAGCCCGCAGCACCGCAAGTAAGCGTTCCGTGGGAACTTTTGTCACCGATTGAAGTGCGCTTTGCAAATTTGCTTTACCGCAACCCCACCCTTCTCGACCGCGCCGCAGAATATTTCGACATGGACTTTGCCGCCAGCGGAATCCAAATTTTTGATTCTCCGCTGATTGATGAATTTATCCAGTCGATTCTCGCGCAATACGCCGAAACAGGCGCATTCTCGCCGAGAACCTTGTACGAATCGCTTTCGCCGCAGTTGCAGCTTTTCTTGGAGCAACTCCCCGACGAGACGTGGAAAACGCCGAACGAGATTCTGGAATTTTACGACACGCTTGCTGTGCTCACACTCAATCTGTGCGACCGCTACAAAAAGCTCATTCCGCTCGACTCCGAAGCGGGCATGCGTCTCCGCATGCAGTTGAACAAGTTCACGCAGAGCATCCAGACGATTTCCAAGAAGCGCAAAATTTCGGCTATCACGCCGGATGTTTTCGCCGAGCAGATTATCCAGAGCAAAGCACCGCTCATTGATCTTTATACATCAATTAACGATTTGTCGTCGGGCGTTGCGCAATCCACTACCGCGCAGTTCAACAACACGCAGTTTGCAATCCCGCAAGCCACGACCGCAGCACAGCCAAGTTCGCCGCAGTACGCAGCACCCGCCGCGCAGCCCCCGGTGCAACCAAACGAAATGCCCCCGGAGATGGAAGCCCCGCCTCCATTCGAAAGCGAAGAGCAATTCGCATCGAGCGAACCTCCTGAAGATGTACCATACGACCCGAACGAAGACGAACCCTACGTTCCCGACGATGATTTCGGAGCTATGGACGATTTCGGCTAGGCCCACAAGATTTTAAAATTAAAGAGGAAATATGTTATCCATCAAGAACCTTAAAGCA
>Ga0256407_10004997_pt1 | contig 21650 bp, 17 predicted proteins | sample RumenRJG_04DNA_FD_193489 | JGI IMG/M metagenome (GOLD analysis project Ga0256407, IMG submission 193489) | Bovine rumen microbial communities from Lethbridge, Alberta, Canada - RJG_04 | ecosystem: Host-associated > Mammals > Digestive system > Stomach > Rumen | place: Canada: Alberta... | reverse complement strand
CCGGTTAGCCTAGCAGGGCTGTAAGTTGAATACGGTCCGTTTAACCTAGCAGGACTGTAATCTTGTATACAACCTTGTTAAAAAATTAACACATCTGAAATGTATTATATCAGATACAATTTTTTTTACCATATCGAAATTAATAATAATTATTATCGAATCCTCTTGGGAAATTTTGTAGAAAATTTTTCGTAATCAGTTTTTGACCAAATTTTTAAGTATTTTATAGAAAATTTGTGTTTTTACAGGAAGCGAGGACCGAGAGTTGGTCTGTATCATCCAGATTCCGCTTACCAAGCAAAAAAGGCGAAACAAACGAAAAAGAAAGCAAGTTCTCGCGGCCAAGTAGGCAGGGAGTTCGCCTTTTGCTGACGCGCCAGGGGAAATGGGCGAAACACAAGCCGGGGAGCCAGGCCTGCAGCGGTCGGAAAGTTGGTTTGTATCATCCAGATTCCGCTTACCGAGCGATATGGGCGAAACAAACAAAAGAGAAAGCAAGTTCTCGCGGCCAAATAGGCAGGGAGTTCGCCTTTTACTGACGCGCCAGGGGATATGGGCGAAACACAAGCCGGAGACCAAGGCCTGCAGCGGCCGGAAAGTTGGTTTGTATCATCCAAATTCCGCCTATCAAGCAAATAAGGCGAAACACAAAAAAAGAGCCTCCGCAGAGGCTCTCAAAACAATCAGAATCCAAGTTCCAGCAGTCAATCAGAATCCAAGTTCCAGCAGTTAATTAAATCCCAAGCTCCAGAAATGCCTTCTCATAGTCACCCTGGCAGAGACCCTTCTCCGTGATGATACCTGTGATCAGGTTATGATCGGTGACATCAAAGGCAGGATTGAAGGAAGCATCTACACCAGCAGGAGCCATCGGCTCGGTGTACCACATGGACTTGATCTCCTCAGGATCTCGCATCTCGATTGGGATGTCATCACCAGTTGGAGTATTCATGTCGATGGTGGAGCTCGGTGCGCAGACGAAGAAAGGAATGCCGTAGTGCTTTGCGATGATGGCAAGTCCGCTGGTTCCAATCTTATTGGCAGCATCGCCATTACGTGCGACCCGGTCACATCCAACGAAGATGATCTTCACACGGCCGGACTTCATGAGAAGAGAGGCCATATTGTCGCACTGTACAGATGTAGTGATTCCAGAATTACTTAATTCAAAGGAAGTCAGTCTCGCACCCTGCAGGAGAGGTCTGGTCTCGTCACAGTAGACATGCATATCTGTGCCCTTCCAGCCATGCTCTAGGGCGATGTACATCGGAGCAGTGGCAGTGCCATACTTCGCAGTGGCCAGAGTACCTGCATTGCAGTGGGTCATGATGCCCAACTCCTCGCCATCCACCTTCAGACTCTGCAGCAAGCCAAAGCCGATTTCGCCGATATTTCTACTAATAGCCACATCCTCATCTCGGATCGCTTCTGCTTCACGATAGAGGATTTCCTTGATGGAGGCTACCGGTTGGTCTACATTTGCCCGGAGGGTGTCCTCCATACGATTCAGCGCCCAGAAGAGATTCACCGCAGTAGGACGTGAGGACGCCAGATACTCCTTCGCCTCGTGGAAGCGCTGGGCGAAGTCCTGGTAGTCGCTGTCAGGAAACTGATTTGCCACCACGGCGATACCATAGGCAGCACAGACTCCGATCGCTGGTGCACCGCGGACACGAAGCTTCTTAATCGCTTCCCAGATCTCCTCCTGAGTACGGATTTGGATGCGCTTGATGGTGCCCGGCAGCAGTGTCTGGTCGATGATGTCCACGGACTCTCGATTGGGCCCCCACTTTACAGTTATGACTTTCTCGAAGAAGTCGTCTAGTTTCTGATTCATATGTCCTCCTAATTATGTACCTGGACTAGGAATTCCCCAGTCGAATCGCCTATCTATTCCTTCCTGGAAATATATACCATGCTCCAATTCCCAGCCTGTCCTATAACTCTTCTGTCAATCGTAGGATGGTTTTCACGTAGTCATCACCAGTCTGGTAGTCCTCCTGGTGCAGGATGAATTCCTTGCCGGCCAGGATATTCAGTCGCTCCGCACGTAGGCGACAGTCGGGATCTGTGATAGAGGTTACGTCTAAGACATTGGCCATACCTACTGTCCGGCGATGGAGCTCAGTGCCTGCATATCCCGCAGTGTCTCGAAGGATAGAGGCCAGGTAGTCCTCCTTGAACCCAGGGACCTTAGCCATAGGTTCCGTTACAGCCTGGTCATAGGCGGCATTGAACTTATCAATGAAGAGATCGATGGTCTCCTCGATGGTGTCTAGGCACCAGTCGCAGAACTTGTCGTCTCCTGTGGATAAGCCATTGTCATAAGCGAAGATCATGTTGGCAACTATATTACCGATGTCATAGCCCATGGGAGCGAAGGTGCCAAACTCGCAGTCGAATACCTTGATGGCATCTGGCTTGATGAAGACAGAGCCAGTGTGTAGATCTCCATGCAAAAGGGCCTGGGCATTATTCATGAAATTGAATTTCAGCTTAGAAACAGCCAGGTGCAGAGCATCATCCTGATAGAGCTCCCGCTGGATGAAGTCTCGATTGGGCTCATAGATATGATTACGCTTAGCACCCAGGTATGGCTCCATAAGTACCAGTTTCTCTGTGATATCATCTAGATCTGGAGTGATGAAGCGTCTGGTTAGTTCCTTCTTCTCCTTGTGATCCATGACGATGTCCGAAGTGTAGAGCAGTGTATTCACCATGAAAGTAGAGATCTCATCTGCAAAGCGTGGATAGGTCTTATGCTCTAACATTGCATCTCGCATGACGATGAAGTCGCTACAGTCCTCCATACCGCAGGCACTCATTGTAGTGTCATAGAAGTAGATATGAGGAACCATGCCAGGAGCCAGTTTTTCTTCGATCTGGAGAATCTCGGATTCCTGACGATTACGATCCACTGTAGCAGTTAGGTCCTTAGAGATGCGGGTTTCAAGACCTGCTTGTTTGATATAGATACTGTGTCCAGCCTGATCTGTGACACGACAGACATGATTGAGATTACCATGTTCCGATGGGATATGGGCTTCCATTGTGGCCTGATCCCATGGGATGAACTCCCCTGTTTTCGTCAAAGTGTAGTCGATGACAATACGAGCAGTCTCCTCCTCGTCCTCCTCATTAATCATGAGGAAATACTTACTATAATCCATTACATCCTCCCCTTCCCCTATTTGATGTAGATGCATGATGTATAAAATGGACAAATAATTGTTAGTTGTGTCCAATATGGTAATTATTATAGCAGAAAATATAGTGAAAGTTTACATATTTAACACCTTTAGGAAGCGTCCCACGATGGCCTCATCGAAACCGTCCCCAAATTCTTTTACGATATCGCCAGGGATGGATCCACCAGCCATAACGGCATGACCGCCAGCCTTACACCAGCCATCTAGAGCCTCTCTTGCAAGTGATCCAGCATGGACATCGGGACGCTCAGAGCGGACAGATACCTTCATGCCGTCACGTCTTCTCGCATAGACACAGACCACATCAATCTCCTCTAAGGATAGGAGAAAATCCGATAGAATGGCCACCAAGGCATCTGGACAGATGAAGTCCACATGGGAGAATGCCATATTTCCGAAGACCTGGATGTTCTCAATGGCGGCGCCATAGGCCTTTAGATCCGAAAATTCCATATTATTAGTCTCTAGACCCTTCAGTAGTGCGGGATCAATGAAATTAAAGAGGTAACTGAACATGTGGATGTCAAAAGGGGTGACTCCACGAGAAAACTGGAAGGTATCCATCTTCAATCCATAGAGCAGTGCCGTAGCCACTTTCTTAGATGGATGGATTCCCAGTTCCTGATAGTAGCTAGAGATGATACTGGCACATGCTCCAGTAATTCGAAGGTCAGCATACTCATAGCTTCCGTCAACTACAGGATGATGATCGATAACTGCTCGTTCATCTCCGATGAGATTCAGGGTATTACTGGTCCCTTTTTGACAATCTACAAGGATAATCATATCCTCCTCATGCATGGTATCTCGGATATCATCATAAGAATTAGAGTAATTAAGTCCTGTGGTGTCATGTATTTCTCCCCCCATGGATGTATAATTAGATAGAATAATTATAGGATTCATGGGAATAGAATTGAAGTAAGAAAATGAGAAACAATATTTGCAAATATCATTTTCTTTGCTATACTTGTTTTACACGTTAACGCAGTGAAGTAAAAGAAAAGAGAGGACAAACACATGGGCACAGAGAGAATCACAGGAAAGACAGGACTACTTGCACTCCTAGGATCACCAGTTGGTCACAGCGCATCACCAGCAATGCATAACTATAGCTTTGATAAGCTGGGACTAGACTATGTCTATGTGGCCTTTGATGTACCAGAGGAGAAGGTCCCGGATGCATTGAATGCGGTTCGGACCTTTCATATGCGTGGTGTGAATGTCACCATGCCGGATAAGATTGCAGCAGCAAAGAATGTAGATGAACTGTCACCAGCTGCGAAGATTATTGGCGCAGTGAATACCATTGTAAATGAAAATGGAAAACTGGTTGGTCACATTACAGATGGTGTTGGATTCAATGAGAATCTAAGAGATCACGGAGTAGAAGTAAAGGGAAAGAAGATCACAGTTGTGGGTGGCGGCGGAGCAGCCACAGCCATTGAGGTGCAGAGTGCATTAGATGGCGCTAGAGAGATCTCTATTTTTAATCGAAAGGATAAGTTCTTCTCTCGAATCCAAGAGACTGCAGGAAAGATTATGGCAGAGGTCCCTGACTGTAAGGTAAATGTCATCGATCTAGAGGAGAGGGAAGCCTTTAAGCGTGAGATTCTAGACAGCGATATCCTGGTCAATGCCACCATCGTTGGAATGAAACCAATGGACGATAAGTCTGTAGTTGATGATATGTCCGTCTTCCATGAGGGACTGGTGGTTGCCGATACTGTCTATAATCCACTAGAAACGAAGCTCTTGAAGGATGCTAAGGATCATGGTTGTAAGGTGGTGAATGGGAAAGGCATGCTTCTCTGGCAGGGAGTGGCTGCATTCAAGCTATGGATGGGGGTAGACATGCCAGTTGATGAAGTAAAGGCCAAGTTCTTTGCTGAATAGTATGTAAAAAAGGAATGTTGCTACAATGAGTCTGCTGAGTAATTCCTTATATAATTCATTCAGAAATCTCTAGGAAGGAAAGCACTAAAGTGACATGATGATATTAGGCCTTGCAATAGCGCTTTGCTTACATGAGAAACAAAATGATTACAAATAGGAGATGAAGACATGAATATTGTAGAAGTACGTGGTGTCAAAATCGGCGAGGGAACTCCTAAGATTATTGTTCCTATCGTAGGTGTGACCAAGGAAGATATCCTCTCTGCAGCAAAATCCTTCGGCGAAGTGAAGTATGACATCGTTGAGTGGCGTGTTGACTGGTTCGAGGATGTATTTGATTTCGCGAAAGTTGAAGATACAGCGAAAGCTCTCCGTGATGTATTAGGAGATAAGCCAATTCTCTTCACCTTCCGTACCTCTAAAGAGGGTGGCGAGAAGGCAATCGAGCCTGCAGTATATGTAGAATTGAATTCTAAGATTGCAGCAACAGGTCTGGTTGATATGATTGATGTGGAAGCATTCACAGGTGATGATTATGTGAAGGAAATCATCGAAGCTGCTCACAAGAATAATGTGAAGGTAGTTGCTTCTAACCATGACTTTGGTAAGACTCCTGCGAAGGAGGATCTGGTATACAGACTTCGTAAGATGCAGGACTTAGGAGCTGATATCCCTAAGATCGCAGTAATGCCCCAGAATAAGAAGGATGTATTAACCCTTCTATCTGCAACAGAAGCAATGGCTAATGATTATGCAGATCGTCCAATCATCACCATGTCTATGGCCGGTACTGGACTGATCTCTCGTCTCTGTGGTGAGGTATTTGGATCCGCTGCTACGTTCGGAGCAGTTGGCAAGGTATCTGCACCTGGACAGATGAATGCCAAGGACCTTGGGACCATCCTGACTTTAATTCATGACAGCATCTAATTATATGCCTGGAGAAGAGAAATAATAAACACTTTAACGCTTTCAATAAATAAAGTGTTGAAGTTATATGGTTTCGAATATATAATCGTATCTAGAGGAATGAGACGCAGATGAAATCAAAGGCTGCGTTGAGATGTGACTTTAGATACGATTATTTTATTGGAAAAAGATTACAGGAGAAGACAGATGGCTGACAAGAATAAATTAGAGGAGATAAGAGCGAAAATTCGTGAAGTAGATAATCGACTGATTGATGCATTGGCAGATCGAATGGCATTAATTCAGGATGTTATCGCTTATAAGAAGGAAACAGGTATCCCGATCCTTCAGCCAGAGCAGGAAGCAAAACAAACCAAGGAATTAGAGGAGCATCTACTTAATAATGAATTTGAAGAAGAGATCCTTGATGTATTTAAGTACATCATGAAGAACTCTCGTCGCGTGCAGGCGAAGGCACTCTTTGATTATAATGTATTCCTCATTGGATTTATGGGTGCTGGTAAGTCCACCATTGCTAAGGAACTTGAGCGTAAGCTTGAGATGACTCGAATTGAGATGGATGAATTAATTGAAGAAAAGCAGGGTATGAAGATTACAGAGATCTTCTCTGAGTACGGTGAGATTTATTTTCGAAATCTAGAATCCAATTGCCTTATTGAATTACAGAAGGTAAAGCAGTGCATTATTTCATGCGGTGGAGGTGTGGTTCTACGCCCGGATAATGCAGATCATATGAAGAAGAATGGCCGAATTGTATTACTTACAGCAGAGCCTCAGACCATCTTAGATCGTGTGAAGGATAGCGATAGCCGTCCAATCCTTAATAATAATATGAATGTGGAATTCATTGATAATCTGTTAGGACAGCGTAGAGAGAAGTACCTATCCGTTGCAGATGTCATCGTAGAAACAGATCATAAGTCTACAGATGAAATATGTGATGAAATCATTGCAAAACTTATTGCCTTCGATCGAGAGAAGGAAGCAAAGGGAAAATAATGTGTATAATATTCTTGAAATTAGAGGAATAGAATATTAGAACACACTTAATCCTGAAACCATTCGATAAATTTAGCGATGGCTAGATCCATATGCTTGGGATTTGAGAATGGGTGATCAGCTCCCTCTACCTGGATTAGTTCAATGACATTATCCTCTGAAAATTGAATGGTGGCATCCATTGGAACCATCTGATCAGAAGTTCCCTGAATCATAAGGATAGAATCTGCGAAGTCGATGTAATCGTTCTTAGTTACATCGGCTTCTTTCATTTGGCTTAGGAAGTCTGAACCAATCTTCATCTTTCGATCGAAGCCCATGAGGATCTCTTTCCCCTTATTTAGTTTGCTCCAGTCATCCTCTGACAGGGTGCCAGTTAGAGCATCATACATTTTAATGGCAGGGCAGCGGAGACCGATTCTGTCAAAGGGATTTCCTTTTTTGCTTAGGTAGTCTAATGTGACGAAGGCTCCGAAACTAGAGGAATAATTGTAGATTTTATCTGGGTTTATATTTGCCCTGATATATTGAATCACCAGATCCAGGTAGGTTAGGCATTCTGATAGGTCTAATTTCTTTCTGGCATCTGCACCGTGACAAGGCCAGTCGAAGGTGATGACACCGTAATTCTTATATTTTCCGATGATTCGCTCAGCAAATTTCCCGATGGCGTGATTCTCCTTCACACCGCCGAAACCGTATGTTGCGATTACTACATGGTCGACTGTTTTTAAGTCCTTGCCATAATATAGGAGTGAGCGGATGCTATAGCCGCCCTCATTTATGTCGATATTCTTGTGTGTCATGGTATATCTCTTCTAATTGCTTCTAATTGCTTCCTACTTACAAATATTTTTTCCTAGTTTGATTTTGTATCACATATCATGTGTGGCAATCAATTTGCCGTGGACCACGAAGCGGTCATCCTGCCCTGTACAAGTGGAGAGGGTCACAACCCGATCATTGGCAGTGACATCCACACCAGTATCCCGAAGGGAGCCTTTCTTTAGACTCTCCAGGAAGGTCCCATACTTCTCATCTCCTAAGTCTCCCTTATAGACCGTGTAGACATCTGCATTTGGGTCGACAACGGAGTAGGCGAAGATCTGATAGCGATAGGCCTTCGTCGGTGTGATCACCTGGAAGTATTGATGATCCTTATAGTAGTCTGGATCATTCTTATATTCCCTTAGAGACCCGAACATACTGCGGTTACGCATATTATGACCGTAAATCAGAGTATGTAGATCTGTGAAGTCCGCTGTATTATCACCCTCTAGGAAGATGGAGCCAGCGATTGCAGAGGAACCATCCAGAGCAGTTCTTAAGTACTTATCATTATCGCCAGAGTACATAATCGGATAACTAATGGTCTCATTATTCTCCACATAGAGCCAGGCGATGGCTTCCTTATTGGTAGCCTGTAGCTGGCTGAAGTCTACAGTGCAGAGCTCATACCATTCAGATGACTTCTGATCGGACTTGGCTTTGGTCTTAGTGACCTTCTTACTTAGATCATCGTAGAGATGATTGGACTTGTTATAGTCGCTGTAAATCCGATAGAGTCGGACACCAGACACCACGATTGCAGTCACACAGATGGCTGCCAGGATTCGAAGGATCCATTTTTTCTTCTTCATAAATGTAAACCGTCCCTTCGGTTGGTAATCTACCTTTTTATATACAGTCATTGTAGTTAGTTTGTGATGGAATTACAAATAAACATTTGTAAAAATTAAGCTATGCACAATGTGAGCTTGATTCCACATGGGAATAACATACGAATATGTACTAGGAAAATGTATAAAACTGTATAGAAAAGAATAAAACTTTTATTAAAAGTGACGAGAGTTCTCCATAACCCCTATCAATCTATTACAATAATTGGTATGGTGTCTGATGTAGGTTTATAAATAACAGGAGGACAATATGGCAAAACAGAATAAGACAAGAGGAAAAGGCGGACTACGCCGGAAACTTTTGCTGTCAATTCTTCCTGCCGTTCTAGTTACAATTGTGGTGCTGGTTACCGTAGCAGCACTTGTCTCTGGACGCAGAATCAAGACCATGGCAACAGAAGAATTATCTTCGTCTGTAGAGAATCAGCAGGAGTCGATTGAGGCTTGGCTGGATGAGAATCTACAGAACTTCCAGAGTGAGAAGAAGGCAATTGAGAGCCTATCAGCTGATGGTGCAACCATCCAGACCATTTTGGACAGCTTCTATGGTTACAATAAGAATACTGCGGACGGAATCCGTATCGGTACAGCATCTGGACAGATCTATCAGGCAGCAGATACTGAGAATAAGATGACTGGAGATCCAACAGGAACTGAGTGGTATAAGCAGGGCTTAAACAGCATCAATATGAATTATGGCGCAGCCTACACCAACCCTCAGGGTGAACAGGTAATCAGTGCCACAGGTATGCTGAATGATGGAACCGATGAGGTCAAGGTGGCAGCAGCAGATCTGTCTCTGAATAAGATCTCCACCATCGTTAACTCTGGTGTTAAGATGTCTGGCGCATCTGCATTCCTGGTAGATACCAATACAGGAGTTATGCTGGCGAATCCAGACCCCTCTCTGGTTGGACAGAAACTCTCCGAGATCTCTGATAATTCCCTCCTGAGAGGTATCAATGGCTTAGTTCTGAAGCGTAACTATAACTCTACAACCGTAGATAAGAATCTGGTAGCTTTCGCTGAGGTCAAGGGAACAGACTGGGTACTGATCTCCTACATCCCAACTGCTACCATCTATCAGAGTGTTACACAGATGGTTCTAATCCTGGTTGTAGTAGGTATCATTGCAGCAGCACTGATCACTCTACTGATTAGTCTCATTGTATCTCGTGTCATCGCACCACTGACAGGCATTACCGATAATATCACTGCCATGAGCCAGGGTGACTTCACTATCTCTGTCAATGCAAAGAGTAATGATGAAATCGGTGCAATGGGTAGATCCGTATCTGACTTCGTCGCACGTATGCGTCAGATGTTGTCTTCGATTAATAAGGAATCTGAGAAGCTTCGTGAGCAGTCAGCATCCTCTGATCGTGTATCCAAGGCTATGTTCGATGACTCTAGTGCACAGTCTGAGGCAATGAAGAGCCTGAATGAGACCGTTGATCAGCTGGCAGCAGCTGTTAATGACATCGCAGAGAATGCCACCACACTGGCTATAGTTGTATCAGATACCAGAACCAAGTCAGACGAGGCAAAAGATGCAATGCGTGAGACGGTTAAACTGTCTCGTGATGGCCGTGATGGTATGCAGCGCTTATCTGTTGCCATGACTCAGATTGAAGAGTCTAATAACGCATTGGTAGATTCCATTAACGAAGTTGGTAATGCATCTGAGAAGATTACAGAGATCGTCGGTCTGATTAGCGATATTGCAGAGGAGACCAACCTCTTATCCCTGAATGCAAGTATCGAGGCGGCTCGTGCTGGTGAAGCTGGTAAGGGCTTCGCTGTAGTAGCAACTGAGATCGGTAAGCTGGCCAATACATCTTCTGATTCTGCCAATAATATTGCAGGATTAATTGAACAGGTTCGTTCCCTGATCGCTAATGTAGTAAGTCAGGCAGATGCTTCTGCAGAGTCAATTCGTGCCAATACAGAATTGATTAATTCGGCAGTTGCCACCTTCGACTCCATCTTCTCAAATATCCAGAAGTCAGACGAACTGATTCGCGATATGGTGGCTGATGTAGATAAGGTGAATGACGTTGCCTCTAATGTAGCAGCGATTTCAGAAGAGCAGGCTGCATCTTCTACTGAGATCCTGCAGACCTCCCAGGCAATGGTTGAAAAGGCACAGGATATTACAAAGTCCAGCCAGGATGTGGCAGATAACTCCCAGGCTCTGGCAGATACATCCGATAGCCTTACTGATTATGTTAATCAGTTTAAGATTTAAGGAGGTTAGACATGAGTAAGTTTAGAATGAAACAGTGTGCCGTAATGCTCCTGACTGGAATTATGACACTTGGATTATTTTATGGTTGTGGATCTAAGAAGAGCAGTGGTTCTGGTTCTTCTCAGGCAGTGTCCGGTGTGAAGCTTCTCTACATCGGAACAGATAAAGAGGATGCCTACCGTAAGCTCTTAGTAGATAGTGTGGTAGCAGCTGCTAAGGATGCAGGCTGTGATCTCACTGAGGCTGAGTGTGGTAACAACGTAGAGGAACAGGTTAAGGCTGCAGCCTCTGCTAAAAAGGATGGCTATCAGGCCATTATCTGTCGTCTGGCAGATGGAGATACTGCTCCACAGATTGAATTGGCAGCAGCTGGTCTCCCAATCATCTATGTGAATAATGAGCCAGCAAGTCGTGCACTTTCTAAGAATAAGTATGTCTATGTGGCATCAGATGAGTCCCAGGCTGGTTCTTATCAGGCTGAGTACGTAGCCAAGAAGCTGAATAAGAAGGAACTGAATATCGTCATCTTAGAGGGTGAGAAGGGCCACTCTGGTGCCATCCAGAGAACCAAGTATGTTAAGAATTATCTGAAGGATAAGGGCATTAAATTCAATGTGGTATTCATGGATTACGCCAACTGGTCTGACACTGAGGCAGAGGCTGCAATGAAGCAGTTCTTCAAGACCAAGCAGTCCTTCGATGCAGTCTTCTGTAATAATGATACCATGGCACTTGGGGCTGTGAAAGCCATGAAGGAAGCTGGATTTGATCCAGCAGAGATTCCAGTTCTCGGTGTGGATGCTACGAAAGATGGTTGCCAGTCCATTAAGGATGGTGACATGCAGTTCACGGTATATCAGAATGCGGATGGTCAGGGAAAGAAGGCGGTTGAGATCGCATCTCTCCTAGGCTCTGGTAAGAAGGTGGATTCTGTAAAAGGTGTTACAGCAGATGGTAAGGATGCATGGGTTCCATTCGAATCAGTTGATGCAAGCAATGTGTCCGATTACATGAAGTAACTGCCGCGGTATATGACAATGTAAATTGGGCTGTGGACTGGTTTACATTTCTAGAAGAGGAACAGCGTAGAATAGGAAAGAAGTCAGTGGACTGGGCAAGATAACCCCCGAGGCTGGCTTCTTTTCATATCCAATCAAACAGGATAAGTAGAATAAAGGAAGGAAACTGGACGTGATTAAAATCTTCAAGAATCTATCCAAGAAGGACTGGGGACTCTTCTTCATCTCGATTGGATTAATCGTGTTACAGGTCTGGCTGGATCTAAGACTTCCGGACTATATGTCAGAGATTACCAAATATATCGAGACACCAGGCTCTGAAATCAGGGATGTATTAGGGGCTGGTGGCAAGATGCTACTATGTGCCCTTTTTAGTATGGTGTCGGCGGCCTGTGTCTCTGTCATCGCATCTAGGGTGGCATCGGACTTCTCTGCCATCACGAGACAGAAGGTCTACTACGCAGTAGAGGGCTTCTCCATGGGTGAGATGCATCACTTCTCAACTGCTAGTCTGATTACTCGTACCACCAATGATGTGACCCAGGTGCAGACCCTGATTGTTATGGGAATGCAGGTTATCATCAAGGCACCAATCATGGCTGTCTGGGCCATTATGAAGATCTACAATAAGAATCTCATCTGGACCATCTCAACAGGAGTTGCTGTGGTGATCCTTATGACCATTATTGCAATCACCATTGCACTGGCCCTGCCGAAATTCCGCGCCATCCAACGTATGACCGATGATGTGAATCGTGTTACCAGAGAGAATCTCACAGGACTGAAGGTCATCCATGCTTACAATGCAGAGGAGGATGTGACCAAGAAGTTCGAGGTGGTGAATCAGACACTGACGTCTACGAATCTCTATACCAGCCGTGCCATGGCCTTCCTGATTCCAAGTATCATGGCGGTATTAAATGGTCTCGCACTGGCTATCTACTGGCTGGGCGCAATTATGATTAATGAGGCAGAGCTCACAGAGGTCATCGACCTCTTCTCAGACATGATTGTATTTTCTTCCTACGCCATTCAGGTCATCATGGCCTTTATGATGCTGGTTATGATCTTCTTCCTCTATCCTCGTGCATCTGTTGCTGCTAAGCGAATCTTAGAAGTAACGGAGGAGATCCCATCTCTAGTGGATGGTAAGGAGACAGAGGGCCTGCCAAATCAGGAAGGCAGCATCGCATTCCACCATGTGGGATTCCACTATTCCTTCGAAGATGGAGATGTCATCAGTGATATCAACTTCTCTGTGAAAAAGGGTGAGACGCTAGCCATTATCGGTGCCACAGGATCTGGTAAGACCACGGTCATCAATTTGATACCTAGATTCTATGATGCCAATCATGGCAGCGTCCTGGTGGATGGTAGAGATGTGAAAGAGTACACACAGGAAGCGCTTCACAATAAGATTGGTTATGTGTCACAGACAGCACAGCTCTTCTCTGGAAGCATCCGTGAGAATATCGCTTATGGTGAGAATGGTAAGAATGAGGTATCTGATGAGGATATCCAATTTGCTATGGAGGTAGCCTGTGCCAAGGACTTTATCATGGAGAAAGAGGATGGCTTAGACTCCTATGTATCACAGAATGGTAAGAACTTCTCTGGTGGACAGAGACAGCGTATCTCCATCGCTCGTGCAGTTGCAAGACGCCCTGAGATCCTAATCTTCGATGATAGTTTCTCAGCACTGGACTATAAGACAGATCGCATGCTTCGGGATAATCTGAAGAAGCAGTTACCAGATGTAACGAAGGTGATTGTAGCCCAGCGAATTGGAACCATCCGTGATGCAGATCAGATTATCTGTCTGTCCGATGGTCAGATGGCTGGCATCGGTACCCATGAGGAATTGATGAGAAGCTGTGAAGAGTATCAGGCAATTGCCCTGTCCCAGTTATCCAAGGAGGAATTAGCATGAGTGGAATGAATCATGGAGGAATGGGCCGCGGCGGTGAGAAGAGTAAGGATCTGAAGGCAAGTTGGGTGCGTATCCTGAGATTTGCTAAGAGATACTGGCCGGCAATGATGATTGCTGTTCTTGCATCCTTTGTTGGAACCATCTTTACGATTATCGGTCCAGATAAATTATCCGAATTAACCACCACCATTACAGATGGTATTAAGAATCGTGTGATGACTATGGATCAAAGTGGCATCGATATGGATGCGGTTCAAAGGATTGGTATCACTCTGGTGTGCTTCTATGCTATTAGTTTTTGGCTCTCCCTTTTACAGGGACTGATCATGGCCCAGGTAACCCAGGGAGTGTCTAAGGAACTGAGAAGCTCTATCCAGAAGAAAATCAATGTGCTTCCAATGTCCTACTTCAATAAGGTGTCTACAGGAGATGTACTGTCTCGTGTCACCAATGATGTAGATGCAATCTCCCAGTCCTTTAACCAGAGTATCGCAACCCTTGTATCAGCCATTACGCTATTTATTGGATCTCTCATCATGATGATTAAGACGAATGGTATCATGACCCTGTCTGCTGTTGGATCTACTATGATCGGTTTTCTACTGATGATGTTCATCATGGGTAAGAGCCAGAAGTACTTCCGAAAGCAGCAGGAGAGTATCGGTGAGATCAATGGCCACGTAGAGGAAATCTACAGCGGTCATACTGTGGTGAAGGCATATAACGGTGAGAAGAAGGCCCAGGCAGAATTCGACCGCTTCAATGAGAAGCTTCGTCACAATGCTTTTAAGGCCCAGAGCTTATCCGGACTTATGATGCCATTGATGCAGTTTATTGGTAACTTTGGCTATGTGGCAGTCTGTATAACAGGTGCTGTATTAGCGCTGGATGGTAAGATTGGTGTGGGAGTCATCGTGGCATTTATGATGTATGTCCGTTACTTTACCCAGCCTCTGTCTCAGATTGCACAGGCCATGCAGAGTTTACAGTCTGCAGGTGCAGCTGGAGACCGTGTCTTTGACTTCCTCGATGCAGAGGAACTAGAGGATGAGAGCGGCAAATTAGCGGATGGTTTACATTTGGCAAAAGCCAATGAGACGGCCAGTGGAGAGGCTCTGGATGGAGAGAAGGGACATGTGGAATTCTCTCATGTACGATTTGGCTATGACCCAGACAAGGTAATCATCAAGGACTTCTCGGCAGAGGCGAAGCCTGGTCAGAAGGTGGCCATCGTCGGCCCAACCGGTGCAGGAAAAACCACCCTCATTAATCTCCTGATGCGCTTCTATGAAGTGAACGCTGGCTCTATCAAAATCGATGGGCGTGATATCAAGGATATGACTCGTGAGGAAGTCCATGACCAGTTCTGCATGGTCTTACAGGAGACCTGGCTCTTCGAGGGAAGCATCCGGGAGAATCTGGCCTTTGGTTCTAAGAATGTTACTGATGCTAAGCTGGATCAGGCTACCAGAGCGGTTGGTATCCATCATTTTATTGCCACCTTACCGGAGAAATATGATACGGTACTGAATGATAATATGGAATTGTCCCAGGGACAGAAGCAGCAGCTGACCATTGCACGAGCTATGATTGAGAATAAGCCAATGCTGATTTTAGATGAGGCAACTAGTTCGGTAGATACCCGAACTGAGGCGAAGATTCAGGGAGCTATGGACCAGCTCATGCATGGCAGGACCTCTTTCGTCATTGCCCACAGACTCTCCACCATTAAGAATGCGGACCTGATCCTGGTTCTGAAGGATGGAGATGTGATCGAGTCTGGTAATCACGAGGAACTCCTGGAAAAGGGTGGATTCTACGCGGATCTCTATAATAGCCAGTTTGAGAAGGAAGGCTAGGTAGATCCTAGGAGCTGGCCCGCGGAAGTATAGACTCCTTGCAACCCGGGGAAGAATAGAAATAAGGAAGTATGAAAGAAATCGAAGTTCGAGATGGGATGCGGTTTGCCCACTATACCATCGATGCTGCATATGAAGATTACACGATCCACCGCTATCTAAGAGAGGTACTCCACCTGTCTGAAAGGATTGTAAGGCGAATCAAATATAGAAGAGACGGTTCGGTCTTAGATGGACAGTATGTCTATATGAATGAGCGCGTTCATGCAGGGCAGACGCTCACGATTCGCTTGTCGGATGTAGGAGAATATGATACCAATTCAGAGTCTGTGTGGGAGGCACCAGCAGCTCTACTACCTCCACTGGAGATCCTCTATGAGGATTGTGATCTCATCTTCCTTCGTAAGAAGGATCATGTGGTATGCCATCCTTCGCCAGGACACTATGCAGATACCCTGGCCAATCAGGTGGCCTGGCATCTCGGACTGGCCCGGGGGAAGATCTTTCCCATTGGTCGATTAGACCGTGATACCTCTGGTATCGTATTATTTGCGAAGAATTCTGATGCGGCAGGAATCCTTACGGTGGAGCGTATGGAAGGGGACTATCATAAGGTCTACCGCGCCTGGGTGGATGGAATTGTGGAGGAGGATTCCTTTACTGTGGATAAGCCAATCCGCCAGAGACCAGATGTGTTAATGGTTCGTGAGGTCCATATGGATGGGCAGGAGGCTACCACCCATGCGACTGTGGTGGAGCGTGACTATGAGAGGAATCGTACGCTATTACATGTGACAATTGAGCATGGCAGAACCCACCAGATCCGAGTCCATATGGCTTACGCTGGTCATCCAATCTGCGGGGATGTGCTCTATAACCCGAAGTGCTTTGGCTGGGAAGAGCATCCTCTGCATAAGGACTTATTTAAGGAGGGGAATCCGATCTCTGACTGGGAGCCATTAAAACTAGAGGCCTTCCGAACCAGCTGGTTGTCACCCTATCTAAGAGAACCACAGAAACTGGAATTACAGGAAGAATATAAGTAACCACTTCCATTTTGGGGTGAAGGTGTTATAGTGGTATTGGTTATAGTAATTGTTACTTCAAAGGAGGTGAACAGGATGGACGGCAGTGATGGCGTGAGTCGAAGTCTTAAGCTGGAAGTGAATCCTGTTCGCAGCCTTTTTTCATTTCTATGTGATTGGTAGGATTCTTAATTCAGAACGATTGACAGTTCATGTCCGAGGATAGATCAAAGCTCACGGACGGTTTACATTTCCAGATAAGATTCATAAACACGAATAATTGGTAACGGTGCTGGAGACAGTACCTCTTTTTGTGGTGCAGGAATGAACCTGTAGCAAGAGGACTTGCTATGGGATTGATTGCTGCCCTAGAAGGAAACGTGTGATGAATGAGAAGAGAAATTATGTAGAGGAGATTCTGACTCTGATGAGAGGGAAGAACTCTCCAAAAGTGCTAAAGGATGCAATTAACGAGTATCATGGAAGTGATCTGGCAGATGCTATGACCCGTCTGGACGTGAAGGAACGGCAGAGATTCTACCGGGTACTGTCTAATGAGCATCTGGCGGAGGTGCTGGAGTATACAGAGAATGCGGATGAATTTCTGGAGGAAATGTCTCTGGCTAGAGCAGCTCAGGTCATCGAAAAGATGGAATCCGATGAGGCGGTTGATCTCCTAAAGGAAAGTGATTCGCCGAAAAAGGAAGCCTGGCTGGAACTGATGGATCCAGAGACCAGGAAGAATCTGCAGCATCTGGCTGCATTTGATGAGGACATGGTTGCTAGCCGTATGACCACGAATTATGTGGTGCTGGAGAGTGAGATGACGGTGAAGGAGGCCATGAAGTCTCTGATTGAACAGGCCAAGGAGTGCGACAATGTGTCTGTTCTCTATGTATTGGATTCAGAGGGAATCTACTACGGTGCCATTGACCTAAAAGATATCATTACTTCCGCTGGGGATAGGACCTTAGATGATCTGGTAATGACCTCTTACCCTTATGTCTATGGTGAGGAGAAAATCGAGGACTGCATAGAGACGCTGAAGGATTACTCAGAGGAGTCTATCCCGGTTCTAGATGAAGATAATCACATCCTGGGTGTACTGACAGCGCAGGATGTTACAGAAATCGTTGATGATAGTATGGGCGAAGACTATGCGAAGTTAGGTGGTCTGTCTGCAGAGGAGGACTTAGAAGAGCCACTTCTGGACAGTATCAAAAAGAGACTGCCATGGCTTATGCTGCTTCTGGTCCTGGGGATGGTGGTTTCAAGTGTTGTGGGATTATTTGAAAAAGTAGTGGCACAGCTTACCGTTGTTATGCTCTTCCAGTCTCTGATTCTGGATATGGCGGGTAATGTGGGCACCCAGTCTCTGGCTGTCACGATTCGTGTCCTAATGGATGAGCAGCTAACTGGTAGGGAAAAACTAAAACTCATCTGGAAGGAAGTCCGTGTGGGATCTGCCAATGGAATCGTTCTGGGAATCCTGGCTCTTGCTGGCGTAGGAGTATACCTTATGCTATTTAAGCATCTGGCCCTATTTGCAGCATTTGCAGTCTCTGGATGCATCGGTATCTCTCTGGTGGTTGCTATGCTAATCTCAAGCTTCGTGGGTACAGCAGTTCCCATTTTCTTCAAGCAGGTTGGAGTAGATCCGGCAGCAGCTTCTGGACCACTGATTACCACCATTACAGATATGGTTGGTGTCGTTACCTACTATGGTTTATCCTGGATCCTTCTGATTCAGCTTCTTGGCATGTAGGGAAAGGGGATTAATTCTCCTGTGATATGGAGATCAGAAGCAGCATGAGGAAGATGCATAGGAATCCTAAGAAGTCCCAGACCCCGAAGGGATTATGAAATAGAACAGTTGCAATCAGGGCTGCAGTGACAGGCTCAGAGAATCCATAGAGGATGCCCTTGCCGGGCCCGATGTACTGCACACCCTTGATATAGGATGTGAATGCCAACAGATTCCCAACGGCAACGACAAAAAGGATTCCAAAGATTCCCATGGCATTCGGCACATAGTGAATCTCATATCCCTGACCTAAGATACCGACGAAGATACCGCCGGCTAAAAAGGACCAGGCCTGTAGTACAGTAACGGGATAATCCTTCGTTAGAGAGGGTGCAATCATATTATAGACAGTCACACCTACTGCACTAAGGACACCAAGGATAAGGGCTCTCGGAGAGACAGACAGCGTCTTAGGGTCTCCGTGAGTCACAATGAGATAGACACCAACAAGGGCTAGAATGAGAGATAGAATCTCTGTCCACTTGGGGCGGCGCATCCCTAAGATGCAGCTCATCACAAGAATCATAATGGGGGATAAGTCCTGCATGATGGTTCCAACCCCTGCATTGGAATACTGGATCGTCATGAAGTAGGTGAGCTGGCAAAAGGCCACACCTAGTAGACCATAGCAAGCCAGTAAGAGTAGACTCCTCTTATGCTTTAGGATGTCAAAAAGGGACGCTCTATTCTGAAACAAACGATAGAAGAAGAGGATGACACCGGCCAGAAAAAGTCGGATAGGGGTAAGCCATCTGGCATCCATTCCCTGCACGGTAAATAAATATTGCCCCATGGAACCGGACAGTCCCCAGCACATACCACCCATGGTGGTGAGTAACGCTCCCTTAGCATTCTTGGACATGGTTTACATTCTCCCAAAACTCTAGAAGATGAAGCAGCTTGCTTCATCTATATAACAACAAACAGCGGATCTCGTACTGCCGATGCAGTTACGGGGTCCGCTGTTCATTATACGTACTTTATGATCTGAAATACAATCCTAATTATGCCAGGATGTGAGAACTCCAATCCCATTTACTTACATCCTACGGATTCGATCCAAGGCAGAAACGGTGTCCTCATAGGATCCAAATGCAGTCAGACGGAAGTAGCCCTCACCACTAGGACCGAATCCTGCGCCAGGGGTTCCAACCACATGAGCCTTGGTAAGGAGATAGTCGAAGAAGTCCCAAGAGGTCATGTCCTCTGGAGTCTTCCACCAGATGTATGGCGCATTGACACCGCCGTAGACTTCATATCCCATATCTAGTAGAGAGTCCTTAATGGTGTGGGCGTTCCTCATATAATAGGCCACCTGTTCTCGAACCTGTCGCTGGCCCTCATCAGAGTAGACGGCTTCTCCTGCTCTCTGAACAATGTAAGGCGCGCCGTTAAACTTGGTCCCATGCCTACGTGCCCACAGATCGTGGAGAGAGACACCGTCCTGGACAATGTCCTTAGGCACAAGGGTGTAACCTAAGCGGACACCTGTGAATCCAGCATTCTTAGAGAAGGAGCGGATCTCAATGGCACAGGAACGGGCGCCGGTACATTCATAGATGGAGTGTGGGACATCCTTTTCTGTGATGTAGGCTTCATAAGCGGCATCATAGATAATAATGCAACCATTTCGATTGGCATAATCCACCCAGTCCTGGAGCTGGTTTACATTTAAGGTAGTACCTGTTGGATTATTGGGGTTGCAGAGATAGATTATGTCAGGGGTACGCTCTGGGAATGCCGGGACGAAGCCATTCTCTCTGGTGCATGGCATGTAGATCACATCAGACCACTTACCAGAGCTAGGGTCGAAGCTACCACAGCGTCCGCCCATGACATTGGAGTCGATGTAGACAGGGTAGACAGGGTCAGTGACGGCAATGGTATTATCCACACTGAAAAGCTCCTGGATATTACCAGAGTCAGACTTGGCACCATCGGAGATGAAGATCTCATCTGAGGACACCTCTGCGTGAAGTGGCTTATAGACTCTCTCCACCAGGCGATCTCTCAGGAAGGCATATCCTAAATCTGGCGCATATCCGTGGAAGGTCTCGGCACATCCCATCTCATCTACAGAATGATGCAAGGCATCAATAACTGCAGGGACCAGAGGCTGTGTCACATCTCCGATACCAAGACGGATGAGATCCACCTCTGGATTGGCTTCCTTATAGGCAGAGACCTTCTTAGCAATCGTGGAGAAGAGGTAGTTACCTGGGAGCTTGGTATAGTTTTTATTGATTTTATACATAATGAATCCTTTCTGGATGGTGATAGCTATGGATGGATAAGTGGCGGCTAGGAAGGGGGATTCGACGAATCCTGAAGGCATCCATCAATCCTCGGGGATATGAATCTCTCCTGAGAATACAGTGACAGCTGGACCGGTCATATAGATGTGATTGTCCGTGGGATCCCAGGTAATCTCTAAGTGTCCGCCCAGGAGTTCCACATCCACGGTTCGCTCGGTCAGACCATTTTGGATGGCAGCAGTCACCACAGCACAGGCTCCGGTTCCACAGGCCATGGTCTCTCCAGAGCCTCGCTCCCACACACGCATTCTTAGATGACTTGAATCAATGACATTCACGAATTCTGTATTGACCCCTTCTGGAAAGGCCTTGTGATGCTCGAAATGTGGACCCAGCTTTTCTAAGCCGAGATCCCTTACATCATTCTTATGATCGAAGATAATAAAGTGGGGATTTCCCATTGAGACTGCAGTGCCAATATAGTCCTGACCCAGGACATGAAGCGGCTGGGAGATGACCTTATCATTAGGGGTGAGAGAAGATGCTTGAAAAGCGGATACATCTACAGGTACATTTCCTGCAATGAGTTCTGGCTCTCCCATATCCACGGTAACCGACTTGATGTGATTGTTCTCATCTGGAGTCATGACCAGTGTCTTAATGCCGGCCAGTGTCTCTACTGTAATGGTGGTGTGATCTGTCATGCCGTGATCATAGACGAATTTTCCGACACAGCGAATGCCATTGCCACACATCTTGCCCTGGGAACCATCCAGACTGAACATGATCATTCGAAA
>Ga0256407_10004995_pt1 | contig 21653 bp, 17 predicted proteins | sample RumenRJG_04DNA_FD_193489 | JGI IMG/M metagenome (GOLD analysis project Ga0256407, IMG submission 193489) | Bovine rumen microbial communities from Lethbridge, Alberta, Canada - RJG_04 | ecosystem: Host-associated > Mammals > Digestive system > Stomach > Rumen | place: Canada: Alberta... | reverse complement strand
TTTTTTTTTTTTTTTTTTTTTTGGTTTTTTTTTTTTTTTTTTTTTTTTTTTTTTTTTTTTTTTTTTTTTTTTTTTTTTTTTTTTTTTTTTTTTTTTGGATTATATTTTATAATTTAATCTATACATTGATGTTTTATTTTAAATATTTTTTTGAAAATGATTTGATAATATCATTTTAATTTAAAATATAATATAATATAGAACAATAATTACAATAAAATATAAATATAATGTTAATCTTTATTAAAACAACACGAAAACTTAACTTCATTTTTATTATTTTGATTATTTTTTTCATTATTTGAATTACTTTTAATATTTTCATTCATAACTTTCATTTTTTCTATTTTTTTAGTCATTTTTTGACAATTTGAATTTATAGAATTAACACTCTTTATATTATCTTTTGAAGATTTACTTTGCGAAGTATCCATTATAAAACCATTATCTAAATTTGTTTTTGTATGTTGATTTGAATTATTTTTATTTGTTTCTTGTGTACTTAAATTAGCATTTTTTTTGTTTTTTATTATTTTATTAAATATGAAAAATTCTTCCTCATTACCTTTTGATTTATAATTTAATTGAATTGGTTTTTTTCTTTTAAATAAATTTGATATATTATTTATTCTAAAAATTGTATTAAATTTATAAAAATATATTACTCATTTTTATCTACTTTTTCTTCATTCCCTTTTTTTTCAAATTCTTGTGATTGGCTTAAATTTATAATAATACTTTCAATATTAACTGGTATTCCAATATTATTATTAATTATTTTATTTTTATCTTTTTGAATATTAGTTTCTCTTTTAGAAGTTGGTGTTTGATCATTTGTTTCTTTACTTTCCTTATGAATATGTTTTGAATTGTTCATGCTTATTTTTATTATATTATATTTAAAATTTTATTTTTTTATAAACATATATAATATTTGTTTTTTATTGTAAATAAAATATTTATTATGATTGAATAAAAAAATAATCCAATAAGTAAATTATAAAAATACAAATCCAAAAATATTAAATATAAATTTGAAAAAAATGACAAGTCAAGAAAATCAAGAAAATCAATATTATGAACAAAATCAAATGAAAGATGAAAGTCAAAATCAAACACAAAATCAAAAAGGAAAAAGAAATGGATATTATAAAAATTTCAAAGATTCATTACAAAGGGGAAATCAAAATTCAAATAATTTAGAAGATAAGTTATCAAATCAAAATATAAATGAATATAATAATAATTTTCAAAATTTTCGTAAACATCCTAATAAAAAATATCCTAATTATCAAGGAAAAAATCAAAATGATGATTTTGATAATAGACAAAGAAATAATAGTCCACAAGGTTCAAAAAAAACGAAAAAAAAAAAAAGAGAAAATATGAATGAATATAATTATATTCCAAATAATACAATGGAAAATTCAAATAATATTAAAGAAGAATTGATTTTTGATAATCATCAACAAATGTATAATAAACAATATAAAAAAAACCAAATTAATAATCAACAAAGACAAAATCCAATTAATAATAATTATAATAATAATAATAATTATATTCAAAATATTAATAATAATAATAATTCAAATGAACAATTTAAACAAAACATAAATGTAAATAATCAAAATTTAAATAACCAAAATTTCAATTTTCACAATCAACAAAATCAAAATAAACAAAATATAAACAAAAATCAAAATATGTTAATAAACAATATATCAAATCAAAATGTAATGTATTTAAATTCCTTAAAGCAAATAAATGAAAATGACAATATAAAAAAAGATGATAAATCCTCAGAAGCAACAACAGAAGATTTATCTCAATCAAATTACAGTAATATGAATATAATAATGGAAAATCAAGATAATATAAATAGACATATGTTAATAAATCCAAATATGAATCAATTTATTCCAAATGAAATATTAATGAATAAAAATTATATTCAACAACAAAATTATAATAGATTACCACCAACTTTATATAATATGCCAATGATAATGGAACAAAATCCTCAAATATTTAATAATATAAATAATCAAAATAATAATTTTCTTTTTGGAAATAATGAAGATATGAAACATAAAAAAATGAAAATGAAAATACAAAAATCACCTAATGAAGGAAATTTAAATATTAATCCTAATATTAATATGAATATGATGAATATTTCTAATTTAAATTTCCCTTGTCAAAATATGAATAATAATAAATTTTTTAAAAATAATAATACTAATAATAATTTATCATTAAATAAAGGAAGTTTAAGTATGCAAGGAAATAAAAATACAATTCCTAATTTTAATCCTAATGTAAATTTCAATTTTATGATTCAAAAATCACCTCAAGCACCTCAAAATACAATTCCAAATAATATTATAAATGGACAAAATTTAAATATGCCTCAAAGAAATTTTTATAATCCAAATAATAATAATATGAATAAAAGACATCAACATCCTTATAAAAGAGTTAATAGTGATAAAAATTTATTAGGTATTGAAAATAAGAATAAAAATGATTTATATAATCAAAATATTCAAAATAAAAATTTTCAAAATTTTCAGAATAATAGTAATTTAAATTCCAATATTAATAATAATATTCAAAATCCTAATTTAAATCAACAAATAATGTTTCAAAATAAAAATGAAAAATGGATGAATTATCAAAATAGAAATCAACAAGTTTTTGATAATAATAATAATGATAATCAAATAAATAATAAAAAAATATTTTCTAATTCTCTTCATATTATTATTAAAATTGATGATAAAAAAGAAGAAATTATTGATTTAAAACCTGGAGAAGATCCTTTAAGTTTATTAAATAACATTAAAAATAATAATAGTAATTTAAATGAACAAATTATTAATTTAATTTATCAAAAAATTACAAATGCTATTAATTTTAATAAAAATCTTTTAGATTTAGTTCCTAGTAATTATACATTAAAAAAAATGAATGTTATTAAAAATACTTTTATTGAAAAAGAAAAAAATTCTGAAATACAAAAACAATGTGAACCTTTTTTACAAAGAAATTATTCTTTCTTTGAAAATAAAAATCAATATGAACATTATATTTCTGATATTAAACCAAATGATGATGATATAAAAGCAATTGAACTTTTGAATATTACTCAATAATATAAATAATATTAAATTTTATAAAGAAATTTATAAATTGTTAATTATTAAAAAATTAAATAAAAGAATTTTTAAATAAAAACAATACTGAAAAAAAAAAATAAAAAAAAAAAAAAAAAAAAAAAAAAAAAACAATATAATATTTAAATTAATAATTTAAATATTTAATAATTAATTAAAAACAATTATTTTAATATCTAAATATTTAAAATTAAATAATGGCAAAAAGCAAAAATCATACAAATCATAATCAAGGATATAAAAATCATAGAAATGGAATTAAAAGACCAAAAAGAAATAGATATCAATCTCTTAAAGGAGTTAATGCAAAATATTTAAGAAATAGAAGAAGAGCAATTAAATACGATAAAAAACAAAATAAACATAGAGATAGATATGTTAAAGATGAATAAAATAATTGAAATAATAAATAAAAATAATATTATTTAATAAAAACCAAACATCAATTTACTTACTTTTTAAAAAGATATTATAATAGAAATTTAAACATATATAAAATAAGTAAAAAAACAGATTTTCAAAAATAAAAAATGAAAAAAAAAATTTAACAACACTTTTTTTTGGGCTTAAATTCAATATTATCTCCCAAATTAATTTTACTATTATTTTTATTTTCAATTTCATTTACATTTTTATTAATATTACTTTTAATAATTTCCTTAGTAATAAGTTCAAAAGCTTCTTCAATATTTGACCCATCTTTAGCAGAAGTTTCAATAAATTTCATTCCTTCACTTTCAGCATATTCTTTTCCTTCATTATAAGTAATATCTCTATCTTTTTCTAAATCAATTTTATTTCCAATTAAAATTTTATAAATATTTTTATCTGCATGTTTTTCTACTTCAATTAACCAATTTTTAATACTTTCAAAAGAGTTTCTATTTGTTATATCATACATTAAAAGAATTCCATGTCCTCCTTTATAATAACTTGATGTTATATTTCTAAATCTTTCTTCTCCAGCTGTGTCCCATATTTGAAGTTTTACTTTTTTACCCTCTACTTCTATTGTTTTTAATTTCTATATTTTTTTATTTTTTATTATTCTTACAAAATCTACTCCTATTGTTGGATCAAATTTTCCATTCCAGCTTTGATCTATAAATCTTTGTAGAAGGGATGATTTTCCTACAAATGTATTTCCTATTAATAATATTTTGAAAAGGTAATCATATTCTTGTTGTTGTGCCATATTTTTTTTTTATTTAATTTATTTTTTAATGAAAAAAAATTTAATTATAATGATGTATAAAATAAATCTTATACAAATCTATAAACTAATAAAAATTTAAAAATAAAAATAAAACAAAAATATCTATTAATATAAAACAAATAAAAATAACTTAACAACACCATCCTTTTTTTTTCTCTTCATCCTCTTTATTCAAATCAATTCCTTTACTTTCCTTAACAACTCCCTTATTACTAACTCCAGCATTTCTCCCAAGAAAAATTTCTGTAGTATTAATAAACAATTCTTCAACATTACTATTATCCTTAGCACTAACTTCAATATATTGAATCCCATATTTCTTACTTAATTCTTCAGCTTCATCTTTCCCAACTTTCCTAATATTATTTAAATCAAATTTATTTCCTGCTAAAATTCTTAAGACACCTTCTTTAGCAAATTTATCACAATCAGCCATCCAATTTTTAACATGATCAAATGAATCTCTATCTGTTATATCATATACTACTATTATTGCTTGGGCTCCTTTATAATATGATGTTGTTATTGTACGAAATCTTTCTTGTCCTGCTGTATCCCATATTTGAAGTTTTACTTTTTTATTTTTTACTGTTATGTTTTTTAATTTGAAATCTACTCCGATTGAATTCATTAAATTTGGGGAAAAGTTGTTCTCTATATAACGAAGGATTATACTAGATTTTCCTACACCACTATCACCAAGGAGAAGAACTTTGAATAAAAAATCACTATATTTTGTTATATATATTTTTTTTTTGGTATTTATTAAGGTTTATTTCTTACTATTCATCTTCCATTATTTTTTTTTTATATTTTTTTTGTTTATTAAATTTTGTAATAATAAAAACAAAAATAAATAATTAATAAATATTATTTATTGAATATTATGATTAAATATATATTTTAATAACTTAAAAAAAATATAAAAAAAATGAGAAGAACCTCTTTACAAGTGGTTTCACCACAAGGAAGAACAGATAGAATACAAGCAAATAAAAGACATAAAATTCATTATTACACAGATACAAACATTGATGGGTATGTTGATATAGCAATGTCACAAGAATTACATAAAAAATTAGATAAAATTGATCAACAAATTGAAGACGTTGGAAAATTATGTGATAAAAAGAAAAAAGAATCATATGAAGAATATAAAGAAATGTTAAATTATGAAAGACAGTTATTAAATCAAGGAATTAAAGATGCAATTAATGAATTAAAAGAAAAATTAAAAGAATATCATGAAAAAATAAATTTTGATTATAAAGGTAAATTTAAAGAAGTAAATACACAATTGAATAATTGTATTAATTCACTTGATAAAGATATTTCATATAATAGTAGACTTCAATGTAAATTAGATGAACTTGAAGAAGATAATGATTTTTATCAAAGACAACTTGAAAATATGAGAGATATGAATTATTATTTAAAATTTAAACTTAAAATGAAACAAGATGAAGAAAAAACGCAAAATGATAATGAAAAAGAAATTAATTCATCAAAAAATATTCAAAGTACAAATGAAGGTGATGAAAATAAAGTACAAATTATGAATAATAATGAAAGTAGTCCTTTATTAATTACAACAACTGGAAATGCATATAAACAAACAAAAGAATATCAAGATATAAAAGAGCATATTGAAAAAGATTTAAAATTTAAAATGGATTTTATTATAAAAAGAATTAAAAAAGATATTTCAAATACAAAAAAAGACAATGAAAAATTAAAAAATACATTTAGAGATGCATATTATAAAAATAATAATATATATATGAATACATTAAAAAATACTATTAATGATGTAAGTAATAAAAGTAATTATGAAGAAGATTCTAAAGAATTACCTGATATTTATAATTCATCATCAAATGAAAATTATTATTCTGGAAATGATTCAAGTACTGCATTTGGAAGTAAAAGTATTAGTAGTCATGGATATATGGATAAAATAATGAAAAAAGAAACTATGCTTAGATTTTTAGAAAATGAAGAAGTTAAAAAATTTATATATAAATATCTTTATGAAGTATAATTAAAATATTAAAACAATATAATAAACTTAATCAGGAAATAAAATTTAAAATAAAATTAAAAAAAATAAAAAAAAATGAAATCCTTCATTTCAATATTACTAATCCAAATATTAAAAATATCTAAAATAAAAACTCAAGATGGAAATTATTGTAGTCAAAATCAAAATAAATCTAGTTTTGAAGAATGTGAATTATTAAATTCAATGAATGATACATCAAAAAAAAGAACATTATATACAAGACCAATATTTTCGAGTCGTTGTTGTTGGAATGAAACATCAAACACATGTATTTATTTAAATGGAACAAATGATAATGAACCTTTTGCTTGGATTGGAAATATAAGTTGTTTTACAGGAATTGAAAAATGTTATTATAAAGGTGAAATTGGTTATAAGGATTATTATGGTTGTTATTCTATTCCTACTGAACAACCTTATAGTTGTTGTTATATTGGTAATAGGATAAAAAGTCAATGTTTCCCTATTAATGTTCTTAAGAAATCTATTTTTAAAAAAACTATTCATCATTTGAGAACTTATTATGGTGAATTTAATGGGGATTTTGAAGTTGTTTGTAATGCTTTTTTTGTTAAAGGGTTTTTATGGATTTTTGTTGTTTTCTTTTTAGGGATTATTTAATTTTTTTTTTGGATTTAATAATGGTTTTATGTAAATTGTTTTAAAAGTTTTTTTTTGTGTTTTTTTTTGATATTTGAATTTTTTAAATTTTTTAAATTTTTTTGTGTTATTTCTTAAATATTGTTCTTATTTATAATTTAATATTATTTAACTAACTATTAATATTTCTAATAAAAAATGAATAAAATAAAAAACAAACGTTAAAAAAATATGTAAAGAAAAAACAAAACCTAAACCAAAATTTTCTCCCTTCTTCTTTTAGGAATAGACAACCTAGCTGAACTAGCTCTTTGTAACTTCCCAACTTTTTTATCAATTTCAATTTGTTTAGAACTTTTAAACAATCTAACATATCTAGAATAATCATATTTTTTCTGATTAAAACTTTCATTAACAAAAGGATTATAATCATATTTCCTTAATTTCCCAAAAAATTCTTTAAAATGATGAGGAAAATTATTTGTATGATAAAACCCACCACAATCATTATAAATATAAGAATCTCTTCCCCAACCATTACTTTTATAAATAGGGAATTTTGGATTTATATTTGTACTTTTTAAATAATCATTCATTGATTTTTTATTAAAGTATATCATTCTATAATTATTAGTCCATGTTTGTCTAAAACCTCCATTTGGTATTTTTATATATGTGTCTCTACCATATCCATCATTTTGATAATTTGATACTTTTGGGTTCATACTTAAATTTTTTATATTTAATGCTGAACGACTTCCGAAATATGCTGTTGAGGAGGAGGCACTAAATGGTCTTCCTTTTGTTGACATTTTGTTTTTTGTTTTATTTTATTTTTTTAGTTTTTTATATTTTTTTTTTTTTTTTTTTTTTGAATTTTTTTTTTTTGGGAAATTATTAATTTAGGAATTGATTTAGGTAATTTTTTAAATTTATGTTTTATTATATATTTATAATAAATATATTAGATGATCTTTAATTATCTAATTTGTAATTTAGGGAATTTGAATAATATTTTGGATTTGAAAAAGTATTTGTTTTATTTTGATTTGGTTTTGGAATTTTTTGAATTTTTGGGGTGTTAAATTTTTCATTTTCTATTATTGGATTATTTAAAAACTTTTTTCTTTCATTTATACAATTTAATAAATCAGAAATTTTTTTCTTTTTCATATTTTCTTTTTTTTGTAATTTATTAATAATATTATTTAAATTTTTTTTTCTATATATATATCCCCTAAATATAGTTTGAATTATTATTATGCAACTTAACGTTCTCCACCATCTTTGAATAAATATTATTTTTTTTAAATTTTGTATAGATAAAAAACTATTATTATTACTTTCCTTTTTTATTTCTTTTTTAATTTCTTTTTGAATTTTTTTACTATATTTTTCATTATTTTTATCTTTATTTCTTCTATTTTTTTGAATAGAATTATTTTTTTTTTTTAAACAAATTCCTTTTTTATTAATATTATCCTTATAATTAATAATATTTTTTGGAGAAATATTATCATCAATATTATGTGAAATATTCATATTACTATTCTCTCCAGTATTAATTAAAAATTTACCTGAACTAGTTTTTAATGACGTTGTCCCATTATTTGAAGTTAAAGTTGTAATATTATTTTTCAATCTTTTATTATGAATTAAATTTTTCGGTGTTTGACTTAAAATTATAGGATGAAATTCATTAGATTCTTTCATTAATGGTTTAAAAATACTCATTGATTTATTTTCATTTAAAGTTTTATGAAATTGTTTTATATTATTAATATTTTGAGAAATAGGTTCAAATATTTTTTTACTTGAAACTTTTCTAATTTTATTTTTACTTCTACTTGATATTGTTGATGGAGGTTTAAATATTTTTTTTAAGTCATTTCTTTGTTCAATATTCTTTGATGATAATGATGTACTTCTTACATGATTTTTCTATGTTTTATAAATATTATATATTAATTATATATTTACACTTTGTAATACTGGTGTGTCAAAATTAAGTTTTGATTTTGTTTTCCATGCTAAATACATTGAAATGTTTATTATTGAATTTACTATTTTAATCAATTAAAAAATAATATTTTATTTATTTGAAAATAAATTAATTTTTTAATAATATATATTTATTCTATAATTAAATTATTGTTAAAAAGTTGCATTTATATATTTAATTAATTATTTAATTAAATTTTTTATTTATTAAAATCCAATGTCTGAGAAAGTAGACTTACAAAAAACATACATTGAATTAGATGAAACAATAAAAAAAGGTGATCATACCCAATGTTTAAATTTATCAAATAAAATATTATCAGCATATCCAAATGAGAAAGAAGCATTAAAATCAAAAATAATTTCTTTAATATATTTAGGAAAATCAGATGAATTAATATCATTTATAGAAGAAAAAAAATTAGAAGAAACAAACATTTTAGAATATGCATATGCATTATATGATAATAAACAATATCAAAAATCAATTGATATATTAAATAAAGATAAATCAAATTCTCCATCAATTCAAATTTTATTTGCTCAAAATTATTATAAAATGGGTGATTATAAAAAATGTCATGATATATATAAAAAGATAATTGAAGATAAAATTAAAAATGAAGAATTAGAAAATGAAAATGATTTATTTTCTAATTATTTAGCTTCTTTTGCTTTAAGTAAAAATAATGATGAAATTTTTTTAAAATCATTACAAAAATATATTTCTTCTTGGGAAAATTATTATAATTTTGCTGTAATTTATTTAAAAAATGGAAATTATGAAAGTTGTTTTGAAATATTAAAAAGAATTCAAGTTGAGTATCCTTCATTAGATGATGAATTTAATCAATTAAAAAATTTAATTTTGAATTTTTATATTATTCAAAATACTTTAGATGGTTTTGAAATTAATAAATATACAAATATAAATAATGAATATGAAACTTTCTTTAAAAATTCAAATAATCCAAAAAAGTCTGAATATCAAAAAATGATTCCAATATTTTATAATAATTTATTAAATTTCAGAAAAGATAAAGATTCAAATACAGATACAATAAAAAAATTAGATGGTTTTATAAAAAGTGAAAAAGATAATCTTTTACCTTCAGAAAAGGAAACTTTAAATAAAAACAAAATAAATTTTTTAATTAGAGGAAATAGAATTCAAGAAGCAGAAGAAATAATAAATTCATTATTAAAAAATAATGATATAAACGATCCAGATTATTATATTTATAAATCATATTTATATTATAAAACTGAAAAAGAAAAAGAAAAGGCAATAGAAAAAATAACATCAGATAAAGATTTAATTAAACATCCAGAACCACAATTAATGGCAATACAATTAATGTTATCATCATTAAACAATAAAACAATAGAAAACTTCCATAATAAAATAATGTCATTTTTAAAAGAATTTAAACAATTTTGTTTTAACTCTCATTTCATATCATTTTTCATAGGATTATATACATCAAAAAGACAATTTGACCATTTAAAAGAATTTTTAAAAGAATTTGAAAATATAGAAGAAATAAATGAGAAAATATCAAATAAACAAAATTTCAAAAATATAATAATAAAAATAGCAATTGCAGCATATCAATCAAGAGACTATGAAAAAAGTGTAAAATTTTATCAATATTACTTAGATAAATTTGATAAAAATGATAAAGATATAAAATCATTATTAATTCAATCATTATCACATATAAATTTAGATAAAGCTGAATTAATAAGAAGAGAAATAGATGAAATTGAAGTTGATTTATCAAATGAACATATTAATTCACTTTTAGAAAATTTATTTAATAGAAATAAGAAAAATGATAAAGTTAATAAAACTAAAAAAAAAAGACATAAAAAAAAAAGACTTCCTAAAAATTTTAACCCTTTGAATCCTGGTCCGATGCCTGATCCTGAAAGATGGGTTCCTAGAATGCAAAAGAAAAAATATAGAAATAAGAATAGAATGGCTCATCAAGGTGCTGTTACTGATAATAAAACTACTAATCAAAATTTTAAATAAATTTTTTTTTTTTTTTTTTTTTTTTGATTTAATTTAAATTTTTTTTTTTTATTGTTTTAATTTTTTATAATATTGTTTTAAAATATGAATAAAAAAAAATTAATTTCTTCTCTTGGTATTATTTTAAAAAATAAAAAACCTGTTGTTATTTTGAATAATTATAAAGGAATGTTGAAAAGAATGGATAAAGCTTTAGAACAAATAAATTTAAGTGAATTAGATGAAGAGGAAAAAAATTTTGATAATAATAAAAATTTGAAATATGATGATAATATTATAATTGTTTCTGTAAGAACAGATCAAAATAATCCATCTATTACACGTCAGATGGAGATTTTTGTTTAAAAATGTTAATACTTTTATTTTTTTGATATTTTTTATTTATATTATATATGGTTTTTTTGATTTTATTATTTATATTACTTGACAATTATTTTTTATATAATTGATTAAATATTTGATTATAATATTTATTTTTTATTATTATTTTGAATTTAAATTAATTTATTTACAATAATATACAGATTATAATTTAATAATAGTAAATATTGTTTTATTTATTATTTTGTCATTATAAACTTTTTATTAATTTCATTTTTTATTTTAGGTATTATTTATTTGGAAATTATTATTTATTTTTTTATTTGATTATTATTTTATTATTTATGAATTTCAAATATTTAACAAAAAAATAGAAATAATTATTAAATTTAATGATGTCAGAAATTTTGGGAGATGAAAGTTATTTTACAAATTTTGAAAATAGACCATATTCATATAAAATCCCTTTAAAAATTATAATGAAATTACTATGCAAACTTAAAATTATTCCTATTGAAAGAATTCCACCTATAAAATTAGTTACTAAAGATTATTATAATCAATATTCAGCCGTAATTGAATTAATAGAACCTTTATTCAAAAATTTAAAGAAAGATGAATTAATATATCTTTTTTATACAATTGTTTATCAAAATATAAAAACAACTCAATATTTTTTAAACATATGTGACATAATGAATAAAATAATAAGGCATTTTTTTTACTATAGAAGACTAGATTATAATGGATTTATACAAACAAGGACATATAAGAATACGTATTTTCAACAATATTTAATCAAAAGAAGTAAATTTGAAAATATATTTAATCCAGAAGAACATATATTTAACAAAAGAAAATTAGATATTGATGATTCTACATATTTTTCATATATTCCAATGAAATGTGTATATATAGAAGAAAAAATTGATGATTGTTTATATGGTGAGTATTGTCCATTTGCACATAGTAAGGAAGAAATAAATTATCATCCATTAATATATAAAAAAATACAATGTAAGCAAGATAATATAAAAGATTGTGAATCAAAAGAAAAATGTCATTTTTTTCATAAAAAAACAGAAAAAATGGAAAGTGAAATAGATTTTACTGATGAAAATATAATTTCATTAATTGAAAAAATTGAAGATATTATTCAAAAAACATTAAATGATCAAAAATTCATAAATCAAGAAATAAGAAGTGAATATTATATTCCAACAGAATTTAATCCATTAACATATAAAACACATAAATGTCCTTTAAATTTATTATGTAAATTACCAGTTAATCAATGTTTAAATTATCATGATAATAAAAATGATAGAAGAAGACCTTTTCAAACTTATAATGCTGAATTTTGTGAAAATGTATTTAATATTGAAAATAAAAAATTATTAAAAAAAAAATGTCCCAATAATGATGATTGTAAAAAATGTCATAATAAATTTGAAATGATGTATCATCCTGATTTATTTAGAAAAAAAAATTGTCCTTTAATAAAAAAAGGTAAAGAATGTGATAACAGATTAATTTGTCCTTTTAAACATGACGATGATATTGAAGAAAGTTTAAATGATATTGAAAAGAAAAATAAAACTATGATTATTGGTAATTCACAATTAATTCAGAAATATTATTTAAAATTAATGAATGATTATGAAGAAGCTGCAAAAAAATACAAAAATGAATTAGGTGAATTTTATCATTTACATAAATGTCCCATATGTCATAATCATATAATGTTAAAAGAAAGAAGTTATAATATTTTAGATAATGATCTTGTTTGTTGTGATAAATGTGCAGAAATGAAAAAGAGTGATGAATTTAAAAATGTTAAATTAATACTAGATAAATAAAAATTAATTAAATAAAACTAAATTTTAATAAATTAAATTTTATTGAAAAAAAATTTAAAAAAAAACATTAAAACAAAAAAACAATTTAAAAAAACTAAAATAAAAAATCCTACTCAAAAAAAACCAAAATCATAGTAATATCATCAATAACTTCTTCTTCCATAAGCCATCTCTTCTTACTTTCTTCATATAAAAACTCACAGCAACCTTTCATATCATCTTTTTCATAAAACTCTCCAATAATATTCATACATTCTTCATTAGAAATAAATTCCCAAACACCATCACTAGCAACAAGCATAAATTTATCATCTTTATCATAATCCCATTCTTTAATTTCAGGTTCACTAATAACACCAACAGTAGCAGCAACTCTATCACCAAAACTTCTAGTCATAGCTAAACCAGGTACATCATCTTCTTTAACCCATACTCTTTGTGGTCCAATAAATTCACCTTCATCAATAAAAGGTTGAATTCTACCATCATTTTCAAAAATTCTTTTTGCTTCATCTTCTTCTGTTGGTTTATGATCTCGAGTTAATTCAATTGGAATATATTTTTTATTTTCTTTATTATATCTTCCTATAACTGCTCTACTATCTCCTATATTTGGACATATTAATCTTTCTGGTGTATATATTACTGATACACATGTTGATCCTGAGAATGTTGAGTTTATATTTTCGTTTTCTATTAATTTTTCATTTGCTAATAAAAATGTTCCTGTTATTATTTCATGGACTAATTCTGTGTCTTTTAATATGTTTTTATCTTGGAGATTTTGACTTAAGTCTACTGGGAGAATTTGCTTTATGAAACTTGATACGAAATGACCTTCAACACCATGACCATCACATACTGATAAGTAATAATAATCTTTATGTCCTGCGAAGTTGGAAAATACGAAATAGGAATCTTGGTTGTTTTCTTTATCTTGCTCACCATCGAAACCTACATGAGTAAAGGTGTATATGTTTTTTATTTTTTTTATTATTTTTTTTGGTTTTGGTAGTTCGATTTGTTTTAGAATTTCAGATTGAGGTTGGGATAAACTTCTTTGTGAATATTTTTCTTTTTCTTTTTCTTTATTTTGTTGATTGTATTTTTCTCTTTCATTTCTTTCTGATACTTGATTTTTTGATTTTTGTAATTGTTGACTTATTAATAAGGAATCTTTTTCTATTTTATTATCTTCAATTAAATTTTTTTCATGATGAATATTTTCAGTTGATTTATTATTAATTGAATTTTGTTTTTTATTTTTAATAATATCTTGATTATTATTTATACTTACATTAGCACTTTTAGAAGATATATTCATTTTACTATTATTAGTAGAATCAGGAGTTAAATCTCCAGAAATAATCATTTGTTTATTTTGATGAATATTTACATTATTAATTCTTTTATTATTAGCATTACTATTAACAGTTTTTTTAATAATATGTTTAATACTTTTATTCTTATTATTATTATTAGAATTAGAATTAGAACCAATATGTATATTTTTAAATTTATTTTCAGTTCCTGGAATTGGACTTTTACTTATGTATTTAGGTTTAATTGAATTTGGTGAAAGTTTTGGTCCTGAATTATTAGTTCTAGTAATTGGACTTAAACTTCTATTATTTAAATTTTTTTGTCTAAAAGAATTATAAGTTTTATTCATAGGATTATTATTTTTTCCAAAAAGTTTATTTTTATTATTTACATTAACACTTTTTGCATAATTATGTCCTGAATTATTATGAGTTACATTTAAATTTCTAAATTTTTGAAAAGGAAAAATATTTAAATGTTGATAATTTTTAGGAACTGGAACAGGAGATTTTCTTGGTATTCTATTATTAATTTTTCTTTTTGCATTACTTGTAAAATTTCCCATTCTCTTAAAATTTTGATTATGACTCATTAATTCAAATGCATTATGACCAACATTTTTTCCTTGATTTACATTACTTGGTTTATTATTTTTATTTTGAAAATTTAAATCACCTTCAATTTGAATTTGACCTTTTTGAATATGATTATTTTTATTTACTATTATATTATAATGTTTTAAATCATTATGATGTAAATTTTGTTGATTTGATTGTTTATAATTTGCCTTTGATGATGGTCTTGTATTTGGTGAAATTGATGATGTATTTCTTGCTCTTTCACTACTTTTTGTTCTTATTTTGAAATTGTTAATATATTGTTTTATTGTTGACATTGTATTTAAATTATTTTTTAATTAAATTTTTAATTTTAATTATTTTATATTTTATTATATTAAAAAATTTTTTATACATTTTATTAAAATAATTAATTTATGATATAATTTTTACTAATTCATTTTGTAAAAAATTTTTAGCATTATTAATTACAGCTGGATTATCTGACATATCTCTTATCCTTTCTATATATGTTTGTAAGAAACTTACATAATTTTTTAAAATTATTTTTGCATTTGTTTGATATTCAATAATCCATTTAAATATTGAAATCATTTTTTTATGAATTTTTTTACAATTCATATCTAATCCATTAAGTAAATTAGGTATATCTTCAGAAGTAAAAGAAACATTAATTTTAACACTTTCAGCTCTTCCATTAGGAAAAAATTGTAACATAAAAATTAAACAAATACAAGCTTTTTCTTGTATATTAGTATTTTGACATCCTAATAATTTAATACATAATTTAAAATTAATAGCAACTGCTTCAATTTTAGGAGTAAAATTCTTTTTATAATCATCTTTATCAAAATTATCAGAATATCTTTGTTTTTTTGCATCATTAATTTTAAACATTAAATCAAAAAACATTTCAATAACATATTCAGTATAAATTGTAATATCATCCATTGAATCTCTTGATATCATATAATTAACTTTATCAATTAAATTTAATTCGATAATATCATCAAATCCAGTATCATTTGATTCTATTAATTTAATTAATATTTTTATTAAATTTAAATTTGAATAAAAATTATCTTCTTTCATTAATGAAAAAATTTCATTTATAATTCCAACTGAACGATAAAATCTAATAAAAGCTGAATTTCTTTCAATTATTAATGATAAAAATGAAAGTGATTCTTGAACTGTATCTGGATTTATTAATAAATCATAAATTGTTGGTAATATTGTAATTATTAATGAATTAATTTGATTTGTTTTACCACCTTCAATTATAGTTGATGAATATAATTTTTCATCATCTAATAAAACTGTTAATATATTTGCACATATATTAAGAGGAAATCTTTTATAATTGTCATTCAATTTTAATGTTAATGATAATATTTTATTAAACATTCTTTTAATTATTAAATCACTATTTTGTTCTACACTATATGGATTTTCACTAAATGATTTTAGTAAATCAAAAGTTTTTGTAATTAAAATATCATCTGGATTTGAAATATTATAATTAAGAATATTAATTAATGAATTTAAAAATTCTGTATTATAAATTGCAAAAGATACTTTTTGATATGGTGCAATTATATTAAAAGCATCTAATAAACAAATTATTTCTTCATAATTTTTTTTATTATCACTTATTGAAATAAAATATTTAATTATATTATTACAAAAATTAATCAAAAAACTTTCATATATTTTAACACAATAATAAAATTGTTCTTTTTCTTGTCTTAGTTTTTTCATTAATTCAAAAACTTTTTCACCATAATTAATAATAACATCAGCATTATTAAATATTAAAGAAAAAAGCAAAATAATTTTTGATTTTATAATCTTATTAGAATTTTCTAACAAATTAATACATTCAGGAATAATATCATCTAAATTTAAAATTTTAATATTATTAACATCACCAACAATTCCAAATAAAAGACAATTAATAATACATTGTTGATTTTTAGGATTTTCCTTTTCTAAAACAATATTAAGAACATCAATTTTATCAATAAAAACTTTTAATAAAGAAGGTTTATTTCTAATTAAATGTGAACAAGTATTCAAAGCACTAGTATGAATTTCAATATTATCACATTTATCATTATAAATATCTAATATTTTACTTATAAAATCATCATTTGATGCAAAATAACTATTTGATATTGTAGTTTTACAAGAAATATTTTCTATAGTTTTCAATGAATAAAAACGTACTTTTTCATCAGAGTGATTTAATGCAAATAAAAGAGAAGAAATTTCCTCTTTTGAAATTTTCCATTCTGAATCTAATTCAATTTCTCCTTCTGCTTGTGCTGCTACGAAAAATAAATATTCACCTAAAGTTGCTATTGCACTTCTATTTAATTTTACATTATCATCTGATATAAATGATATTAATTTTTCTGTTAAATTATATTTTTCTAATGGAATTTCTATTGATGTTGAATAACGAATAAAATATCCTATTATTATACATGATCTTATTCTAATATCGTCATTGTTTATATCTAGGAATTTTATCAGTAAATCCATAAAAATTGAGTTTACTAAATTATTTGATATTTCTTTATTACGAATTATAGTTTCGAAATAATTTAGTAAATTTAATAATTTATTTTGTTGATTATTTAATGAGTAATTATCCATTAATTGATATATTTTAATAAGATAATTTTGAACTAGATTAAATTCTTCATTAAAAAATAATTCTTTTATTTGTTCTAATTTTAAAACAGGGGAAATACCTAAATTATTATAATCAATATTAATATTTTCAGGAGTATCAATAGTTTTATTTCCTATAATTTGTTTTATAATTCTATCACTACTATCAATCATTATTTCTTGTATTTGAGGTAATTCATCAGGCTTTGTCATTGACATTGCAATATCTTGAACAAAATCATTTGTTGCTCTTTTATCTCTTCTATCAATTACTTTACTTACCATCATACTCATTGAACTTAAAGAATTAGAATTTAAATTATTAAACTTACCTGAATAATTATTATTCTCTTTATCATTATTAAAATTATAATTTAAAGGATTTTGGAAATTAAATTCTTGATCTGTATTATTAGTTTTATTATTTTTTTTAAATGATGAATAATCATCATCTTCATCTTTTAAAATTTGAATATTATTTTTATTATTATTATTATTATTATTATTATTATATTCAATTCCAAAACTTAAAGAATTAACAATTGAATTATGTTTATTTGATTTCGGACTAGAATTTTCATTAAATGAAGAATTAATAGAATTTGAACTAGATTTTTCCCTTTCAAATTCCCAAAAAGGATATTTCTCAATTTCCCCCCATGAAATTCTATTATCAGGATTTTTTTCTAATAACCTTTTTAAAACATCAATAAATTCCATAGAATAATTTTGTAATTGTTTCTTATTGAAATTAACATCATCATTAATAATTTTATAAACTAATTGATTAACATAATCATCAGAAAAAGGAACTTGTCCAACAGCCATTTCATACATAATACAACCTAAAGCCCATAAATCAGTTTTAAATGAAAAAATTCCATTTAAAGAAAATAATTCTGGTGCAGTATAACAAGGAGTCAATGAAGATTTATTTTTTTTTATATCATCACCTGTCATTTCTTTTATATTTAATACTCTTTTAAAATCACATATTTTTACATTTCCAAATTCATCAATTATAATATTACTTGGTTTTAAATTACAATGAATTATTCCATTTGAATGTAATCTTTTTAAACCTAATAATAATTGTGTACTTACCATTTTTATTACTTTTTCTAAGTAATTGTTTGTTTTGTTTTTCCAAATTAAATTTGATAAATTTCCACTTGCACAAAAATCCATTTCCATATAAAAGTTAAATTTATCTTCGGCTGAACCTAATACTTTTATTATTGATGGATGTGATATTGTTTTTAGTATTTTATATTCTTTATCATATGTGTCTATATGATCTTTTTTTGAATATGCTTTTACTGCAATATATTTTATTGTTTGCTTTTTTCGGGTTTTAAATATTACTATTGTTTTGTCATTATTTTCATATATTCTTTCTTTTAATTTATATGTTAAATGAGTATAATGACTACTCATATTATATTTGAATTGTAAAAAAAATTATTTTTTTTAATTTAAAATTCTATCAATTTATTTTATACTATTAATATTTCAATATCTAATTAAAATATTATTGATATATATTTTTTATTAGAATAGAATTAAAAAATTATACATATATTAAAAAAACCATAATAATTATAATATATAAAATAAAAAAAAATGGGAAATCATTGTTCTTCAAAAACATATAATAAAGAACCAATTCAATTTTATAAAAATGTAAATATAAATGAAACAGACCAAAACTCAGCAAAAGAGAAAGTAAAATTGACAATAACTCTTCATAACGTTCAAGACACTAATCAAAAGTGGGTATCTCTATTATTATATACATCAAAACAAAGAAATAATTATAAAATAGGAGGTCAAACAGAAAGACAATCAAAAGATTTACAAAATAACATATCATTTACTCAATTTTTCATAATGGAATATTATTTCGAAAAAGAGCAGCCAATGGGAATAAATATTCAATCAAATCAATCAAGTCCTATGTTAGTTCAAACAACATTAGGAAGTATAATGGGAAGTAGAGGACAAAAATTTAAAAAGGATTTAGATGATGGAAGTAGTTTAGAAATAAATGGTAAAAGTTTAAATAATACAAATATGAAAGCAAATTTTGATATTTCTGTTAATGGAGGTACATTTAAAGGACAAGGATTAACATTTTTAATAAAGTATTTAGGTGTACAAAATAATCCTCAAAATAATCCTATTTTCAGAAGTGAAATTAGAGATGATTTTGTAAATATGGGAACTTTTCAAAGATGTACAATTCCTGCTATGTATTTAGCTCCTGATGGTAAATATGAAAATAATATTTTGGCTATTGAAATTAATGATTGTTATTCAGATAAAAAATTAGGTGAGTTTGTTGGTCCTATGACTAATTTATTACAAAAAAATGTTCCTATTCAATTAATGAAAGGTGGTAGTGCAACAATTAATATGAAATTAGAAAAAGAATATTCATTTCTTGATTATTTAAAAGGGGGTATGGAAATAAACTTAATAATTGGTATTGATTTTACATCTTCAAATCTTGATCCAAAATTACCAAATTCTCTCCATAATATAACATCAAATGCAATGAATGCATATGAAAAAGCAATAAAATCTTGTGGTGATATAGTAGGATATTATGACTATGATCAATTATTTCCTGTATATGGTTATGGTGCAATATTACCAAATGATACAGTTGTCTCCCATTGTTTTCCTATAAATGGTAATCCACAAGATCCAAATATAAATACAATTAATGGTGTAATTGAGGCATATAGGCAAGTATTACCTATATTAAGATTACATGGTCCAACATTTTTTGCACCAATTATAAATGAATTAAATAGAAATGTTAAAGAAAATTTATCAGCTGGAAAAACTATGAATTATAGTATATTAATGATTTTAACTGATGGTTTAATTAATGATATGGATGATACTATTGATGCACTTGTTGAAGCTTCTTTTCTTCCTATTAGTGTAATTATTATTGGAATTGGAAATGGTGATTTTGGGAATATGGATATTTTAGATGCTGATGAAGAACCTTTATTTGATAGAAATGGAAGGAAAGCTGATAGAGATTTAGTACAATTTGTTCCTTTCATGCAATATGCTAATGATGGAGAAAAATTAGCTGAACAAGTACTTGAAGAAGTTCCTAGACAAGTTGTTGAATATTATCAACATAATAAAATATATCCTTCTGATCCTGTATTGAATATTGCATAAATTTTTTTATTCTAATAAAATTATTTTTGAATAGTTTTATATTAATTGATTAGATTTACAATTTTCAAATTTTTATTGATTTAATAGTATTTTATTTTTAAATGATATATTAAAAGAAAATTAAATAATTATTTATTTTTAAAGTTTAATAATTTTTAAAAAAAGTTTGCATGCTGTGAGATTTGAACTCACGAGTACGATGTACAAATGATCTTAAGTCACTCCCCTTAGACCGCTCGGGCAAGCATGCAATGTAATATTTTCCTTATGATAATGATTTATTAAACTTTAATTAAGTTATATTTTTAAAGATTATTGAATTCTTTTTTATTTGAAAAGTTATATTTAAATATTTATGATTTTATAAAGAAATAGATTAGTTTTATGGTATATGATAGAAATTATATTTTTATTCAAGAATTTTCAAAAAATATATTAATTTTTAATATTTTAAATTAAAAAACGCTTTTTTATATTTGAATAAATATTTTTAAAACAGAAAAAAATTTTTTAAAAGAAATAAATTTTTCAAATAATAAAATTAAAATTAAACTTAAACTTATAACAATTTATATATATATTTAGTTTCCACC
>Ga0256407_10004994_pt1 | contig 21654 bp, 14 predicted proteins | sample RumenRJG_04DNA_FD_193489 | JGI IMG/M metagenome (GOLD analysis project Ga0256407, IMG submission 193489) | Bovine rumen microbial communities from Lethbridge, Alberta, Canada - RJG_04 | ecosystem: Host-associated > Mammals > Digestive system > Stomach > Rumen | place: Canada: Alberta... | reverse complement strand
TCTAAAAATTATTGGGGATGGGGATTGGGGATTGGGGATTGGGGATTGGGGATTGGGGATTGGGCCCAATCCCCAATCCCCAATCCCCAATCCCCAAGTTTATAATATGAAAAAATAGTTTTTTTTATTTGGATTTTTTTTTTATTTATAAATTGGATTTATTATTATTTGATAATTTTATATAATTAAATATTTATAAATGTTGTTTTCATAAATAAAAATATAATAAAAAAAATTTATTTAAAAAATATAAAACTAAACTCAAATTGAATAAAAAAAATAAATAACGGAAAAATAAACTTTATAATTTATTTACTTTAGAAATTTTTCCAAAAATCTTTTTAGTTTTTTCTAAAATCTTATCTAAAATTTCTTTAACTTCACATTTATAATTTGAAATATCAGCATCAATAGAATTTTTATTCCCAATTGAAGTATCAATATTTCTATTATTATAAGGATAATTATTTTTTCCTTTAGGAGAAAAATATGCGATTCTATGAGAATAGCATGAAGAAGATAATGTTGAATTACCTTTTAAAAAAGAATTTTGATTTGGTGATTTATTCGTAATTCTTGATAATTTATCAATTGTTGCTGATTTATTTATTTCAAATGAATTTTTTTTATCTTCTTGTCTAAAAGAATTTGGTCTCATTGATATCATTGTAATATTTTTTATATTATTTTTTTTTGATGATATTTTTTTCAAACGTTCTAATTCATTTTTTAATTTTGAAATTTCTTGTTCTTTTTCTTTTATTATTTCTATGTAATGTTGCTTTTCTTTTTCTTTTTTTTTTTCTTCTTCTTTTTCTTTTTTTTCTTTTTCTAATTTTTCTTCTTTTTCATTTTCATTAAAATTATTATATAAATTTATATTTATATTCTCTTTATTATCTATTAAATCATTTTTGGTTTTGGAAATTGTATTTAAATTCAGATTTTCAATTTTAAAAAATACATTTTCACTTTTTTGTCTTGAATTTATTTTTGAATTTGGAAAATTTCTTAATTTTCTCTCAGAATTAGAAGTATTTTTATTTTTTTTAAAATTTGCAAAAAGATGATTTGTTGAAGTTGAATTTTTTTTTTTAGTTTTGAACTTTTTATTTGATTGAGACATTCCTTTTCTATCTTTAACGTTTATATTTATACATTTATGATTTTCTCTATTATGATAAATAATTCTTACTGTCTGATGAAGTATATAAGGAATCAGCATTTCTTTTTCTTGTTGATGTTAATGATTGTTTTGTATCTAAATTAATTGTAATGTTTCCTCTATTTGAGTTTATTGATGTACTCATTTTCAGGAAATTTATTTATTTTTATTATGATTTAATTAAAAATTATTGTAATTTTTCATAAATTAATATTAATATTTTTATTTTTTATTATATTTATTTCAATTAAATCTAATTTATAAAATTTTAAATAATATATTAAGTTTTTAATATTTTTCTTTTATAATATTATCATTTTTTTTGAGTTAATTAAATCTAATAATTATATTTTTTATTTATTTTATACTTTTTAATGTTTCATTTATATAATTATTTGTTCTAATATTATGAAATGAAAAAGGAATTTTGTTTTTATTTTTATATTCTTTTAATCTAGTAGATTTAACTTGAATAATTTCTTTTCTATTAGAATCAGTTTTTAAAGGGATTTTCTTTATAGTTGGAAATTTTATTATTTTTTCTTGAGTAATTAAAGGTAATAAACCTGAAATAAATTTAGGTTTTATAAATAATTTATTTATATTTTGATTTGTTAATTGAGATGAAACTTCATTATTAGTTATTGTTGGACTATTATTTACTGTAAATTTCTCTTTATTTTTATTATCTATTTTAATTAAAATAGGTTTTTTATCATTAATTTTTAATTGAATTTTATTATTATGATTTAATTTCTCATAATCAATTAATCTTATATTCTTTATATTTTTTTCTTCACTAATTTGTCTTTTTTCTTTATCTATTATTGATTTAAATGTTTGAAAAATTCTTTTTTGATTATTATATTTGTTATTTCCCTTATTGATATTTTTTACACTTAATTGTGAATTAATTTTAATTTTTGAATTATTATTATTTCTATTAATATGAAAATTAGAAAGCTCAGTTTTTAATTTTATTACTTTACCATCATTTAAACTTGAATTTTTATTAATAGTATTCATAACATTTTTATTATTGTGAACATCATAAATATTATTTTCAGTATAATGATTATTATATTTAATATTAATAATATTCCCAGCAGAAATTTTCCTATTAAATGTATTAATTCTATTATTGTTATTATAATTTTGTTCATCATTTCCAAAAATACTTTCATATATTTTTTTACCATTTAAATAAAATTGATGTCTCTTAATATCTGAAATAGTATATCTTTCATCACAATTAGAATTTAAAATTTTTTTAATAATATCAATACTTAATTCATTTAAAAATTCAGGAAATTCAATATCACAATCTAAAATTTTTTGAAATAAAATATCATTATCAGAATCTTCAAAAGGTAAATAACCCACAATCATAGCATATAATACAATTCCAATAGCCCAAATATCAGTTTTAAATCCATTATATTTATTTCCACTTACCATTTCAGGAGCAGCATAACATGGACTTCCACATGGAGTTTTTAATAATTTTGTTTTATTTTCTTTATTTAAATTGAAATAATTTGATAAACCAAAATCTATTATTTTTAATTTATTTTTATCTGTTAATAATAAATTTTCTGGTTTTAAATCTCTATGAACAATATTTTTTGAATGAATATATTCTAAACCATTTATTATTTGATAGAAAAAAAATGAAGTTTCTTCTTCATTTAATCGTCCTTTTTTTACTATATAATCAAATAATTCTCCTCCTTTACAATAATCCATTATTATATAATAGTATTTTTCATTCTCAAATATTTCATATGTTTTTATTATATTTGGATGGTTTAAATTTTTTACTATTGACATTTCTCGAAATATTCTTTCTAAATCTTTTTTTTCTGTTATTTTCTTTTTTTCTAATAATTTAATTGCTACTTTTTCATTTGTATATTTATTAATTCCTAATTTTACTTTACTAAATGTTCCATTTCCTATTATTTCTTTTATTATATAATCTCCAATATAATTATCTCTGTAATCATTATTTGAATGTGATGAATACATTAATTTTTTTTTATTTATAATTCAATATAAAATATTTTTAAAAACCATAAAAGATTTAATGGGATCTTCAAATTCAATTTTAAAAGATGGAAATGATTATAACATTAATAATTATTATGATTTAGTAGAAAAAAATATGAAAATTGCATTAAATGATAATAGAAATAATCTAAATAATCAAAATATCAGTTTAGAAAGTATTGATTTTAAATCTAATTTATATGATAATTTACGGAATGCAAAAAATATAGTGAATTTTTTTATTCCTTGGAAAAGTCATTTAATAATATATTTAAATAATTTACAACATGATTGGGCAAAAAGCTTATTGAATTATATTAAAAAATGTAATTTTTATAATGAAAATAAATTTGAAAGTCAATTATTTTATGAAGAATTTAAAATAATGACATGTCCAAAAATAATAAAAAAAAAAGAAAAAGAAAATATAGAGAATTCAATGGATTATATGAATGATGATTCATTAAAAAATCCTTATTTAAATTTATCAAATGATTTAACCGAAAGTTTAACTTCTGATGATTTCAATAATAATTTAATTGATTTGACAAAAGAAGATAAAAGAATTAAAAAGAAAAGAAAGGAATATTGTAAAGCTTTTAAAGAACAAATTTATAAACAAGATCATCCTATTTATATTATAATATCAAAATTTAATTTATTGATTGCTAAAGATATAGATAAAAAAATAGAAGAAATTCAAAATATAGAAAATGAAAATGATATGAGAGAAAAATGTGAAGATTTTATTCAACAAATTCAAGATTTTATAAAAGAAATTCATATAGCTTTTAAATTATTTTATTCAAGAACAATATCTTTATCATTATTTTCTGATGAAAAAGATGAATTAATAAATTTAATAATTGGGGTCTTTTTTAATATAGGAAATTTTTATGAAAAAATGAAACAATTATTATATTGTGTAAATAGGAATAATATGTCTTTATATAAAGAAAAAATTGAATTTTTTGGAAATATAAGTACAAATGATTTAGGAATTAATGAAAAATTTCTTTTAAATGATACTACAAGACAATATCAAGAAAATTTAAAAAAAAATAAAAAAGAATTTGATTTAATTGAAACAAATGAAATAATTGATTCAACAAATCCAAAACAATTAAATTTAAAATTAAATATTGAAGAAGAACAAGAAAAAAATAATATTTTTCATGAAAATAATTTCAAAATAACATCAGAATCTTCGAAATTACAAAAATATACAAATCGATTTAGTAATTTTTATAAAAATCAAAATCATATTAAAGAACCATATGAAGATTCAATTATTTTTTTAAAAGAAATAAATAATTATAAAGCACCATTTGAAAAATTAATAATAATTGCTTCATTGAGTTCATTAATTACAGAATCAATAAATGATTTTTATAAAGATATGCACGAATTTATTAAACCTTCAATGTTAAATATTGGAACAGATGAATTAACTTCTATATATCTTTATATTCTTATAAAAGTTAATTTACCTGAATTATTTATTTATTGTGATTTAATTGAATATTTTACTGTTTCTTCCACTAAAAGTAATATGTTTGGTTTTTATTTTTCTACTGTTAAAGGTGTTTTAAATCATATTTTAGAAGTAGATGATAAAAGTAAATTATAATTATTTAATATAAAATAATATATTCATTCATAAATTTTATATACTATTTTAGTTAATGATAATATTAATTTAAACTCTAACATAAAAGTTTTAATTATATAAATTCTCATTTGTATTATTATAAAAATAATTTAATATTGTTTGTTCTTTTGCTATTAATCTACATTTCCTATTAATATTTAAAAAAATATTGTTATAATTAATATGAGGTTGAAGTTTAAAATTTAAAATTAAAAATTTTAATGATTTGCAATTACTAAACATATATTCCATATTTTTAACATTTCTTATATCAAAATTTTCTAAATTTAAGCTATTCAATGATTCACATTCATTAAACATATATTTCATATTTTTAACATTCAAAGTATTAAAATGAGATAAATCAATAGAAATCAATGATGAGCATTTGGAAAACATATATTCCATATTAATGCAATTTTTAGTATTAAATTTTATTGTTAAATTATCTAAGGAAATACAATTAAAAAACATAAAACTCATATCTAAAACATTATCAGTTTTAAATAGTAAATTTAAATTTTTTAATAGAGTACATTGATAAAACATATGATTCATTTTCGTCACTTTTTCAGTATTAAAATTTTCAATATTTAAATTTTCTAATTTATAACAACAAAAGAACATTTCACTCATATTAGTAACATTAATTGTATTAAAGTGGTTTAAATTTAATGTTTTTATTGATTCACATTCACCAAACATATGACTCATATTTGTTACATTTGATGTATTGAAATAAGGAAATTTAATATTTTCTAAATTATAACATTTATTAAATAAATAACTAGTATTTATTATAAAATCACTATTAAAATGAGAAAAATCAATTGAGCTTAATGAAGTACAATTTGAAAACATAAAATTAATATTTTTTAATGGTTTTTTACATAAAATTTTAATTTCATATAAATCTTTTTCTTTGAATTGATATGAAAAATCTATTTTTTTTCCTTTAAAATAAACTTCACAATTATTTTTTATTTCATTTTCATTATCAATACCTTTATTTTTATAATTTTCATTCATATGAATTTTAGAAAAAAAATTTATTAATTGTATTGATTTATTTAAATCACATGATTTTATTTGATAATAACATAAAATATAATTTTTTGGCTCAATTGTTTTTATAAAATGATTTATATTTTGTTCATAATCCTTATTTGTTTTTATATTTTTATTTAACTTTAAACAAATTTCTTTTGAAAAACCATTTGTAACTTCATCTTCTAAATCTTCATAAATAATTTGAAAAACTTCAACCTCATCAACTGGAAAACAATCATTTTTATTATAAGCTAAATTTTTCTCATTTAAAAAAGCATCATCACCACAAGAATAACACATATTCATATCTTTTATAATAAAAGAAAAATCTCCAGTAAAATTTGGTCCAAAATTTTTACTTTTAATAATATTATATTTAATATTAGTTTTATAACTAAAAATTTTTTGTCTATCTATACTAAATATCTTAACATCATTACAAAAATATTTTAATTGTTCATTAATACTTTCCCAATGATTTGGATAATAACCTCCAAATTTTTTTCCTTCTTTTGATTTAACAAAAATTATATTTTCATTTATATTATCACATTTATTATGAAAAGCTTCAAATGAGTCTCCATCAATTGATTTTCTATATAACAATTTGAGTGTAATATTTATTGCAGGTGATATTAATTTTTTTATAAATAAATTTTCTTTTTCTGTTTTTATTATTTTACTATCTAAATCAGGAATTAATGATCTTCGTATTTTTTTTTCCATTAAAGAGATATTAAATAATGATAAATCTTCATTTTTTATTTCTTTTTCTTTTTTTGTTTTTTGTTGAAGAAATTCATAAAATTTTGAATCATATTTTATTAATTTAAAAAAATTATTATGAAGATATTTTCTTTTTATTAATTTTTTATATTTACCTAAATAGACTAATGTAATTTTCTTAATTTCATTTACATCATCAATTATTTTGACTTCAAAAGTAGAACCTGGAAAAAAAATAATTTCTTCTTCATCATAAACAGACATTTTTCTAATATCTGCATTTGAACATAAAGAAACATCTAACTTAGAATTTGTTTTTTCAATTTCAAATAAAATTTTATAATAACAATTAATCATTGAATTATTTATAAATTCTAAAGCAGTATTTTTATCTTTACTGAAAGATAAAAAAGCTCTTGAAAAAACAATGATTTTTGGGAAATCTTTTTGTTTAGTTTTAAAAATATTATTTAATTTATCAAATTCATTTTTTGAAATATTTGTTCCTCTATATAATTTTTCAGAAAAAAAAGGAGTTAAAGTTTTTTTATTAATCCCTTCATATAAACATTTTATAAATGGAATGTATTCTTTTCCATATCCTTCTTTTAATTTAGAATTTAAATTAAAATAAAAATCAGACTCTATTGTATATAATCTTGCATATATTTTTGATAATAATTGAATTGGAATTATTTTATAATCAAAAATAGGTAAAAATAAATCTTTTATTTCTTCACTTGTTGAATAATCATCATATACATTTTTTTGAAAAGTTTTTTGTTCATTATAATCATAATCAGTGATTAAATTTTGGAAAAAAATAGGTAAAATAAAATCTTCTAATTGATTTATTATATCAAAACTAAAATCTTCTTCTTTACATTCATATATTTCATTTATATTATAGGGAGAATTGAAATTAATTTGACTTGGATTTGATTTTTCAATAAAATGAGGTTCTGTAATTTCATCTATCAAATCCTCAATACATCTAACTTTTTTTTGGTAATTATATAATCCTTCATTAACTAGGTAATTATTATATTCAGAAGTAAATATATATACTTTGGAAAGACTGTAAAAATTGTTTAAATTATCTTGAAATTTATTATAAAAATCATCATAAAGACGACAACTCAAAATTATTATTGTATCTTTGAAATAAATTGATTTGAATTGTTCTATTCCTTTATCAACTGAATCAAAAAAATAACTTTCTGGTATATATTTTTTTAATGTTTTTTGATAATCAACATTTTCTTCAGATGAAATATTAGGATCCATCCATATTAAAATTTTCTTTTTCATTTTATTAAAAATTATTTTTAATTTAAAATAATATTTACATATTTTTTTTATTATTATTGATTTATTTTATATATCTATCATTATTATAGATCATTTAAAGTATAAGCCATCTCACAAATAGTGAAAAAAAATATTATTTATTTCAATAAAATAATTGATTTTAAATAAAATAAAAAATAACTTAAAAGAAAAATAAAATAATTAAAATGTCTGAAACTTCTGAACTCTCAACACCTCAACTTGGAGTAGGAGAAATCCTAATATGTAACAAGGACACAAAAGGGAAATTTGAGCCATTAAAGCATTTCATAGGGAAAGTAATATTAGCAATAGGAGGAGGAGGTGATACAGTATATGTTGTAGAAGACAAAGATCACATTTCATCAGAAGTAAAATCAATTCAAACTAGAACTGCAGCTGATATGATGCAATCAAATCAATTTTCTCAAAATGATTTAATGAACACTAATAATTCTCTTCCTGCTAATCCTGTTAATGAAGAAAATAATCCTGGACAAAAAACAATGACAAGTGAAGGTAAAAAACCAGAAGATTTTTTTAATGATAATGAAAATGAAGAAGAAGCTCCTTCACAAATAATACAAATTTGCAAAGGAAAATATCATTTAATGAAATTAACAAGTGATGGTAAAGTTAGATGTAGTGGGAAACCTTATTTTGGTGTTGTTGGTTTAGGTGGTGCTGCTTGGAGTGATACTACTGAGTTATTACCTAATTTGAGAAATGTTAAAGTAGTTCAAATTGCTTGTGGGGAATTTCATAGTTTAGCTCTTGCTGAAAATGGTGATTTATATACTTGGGGAATGGGATTTGAAGGACAATTGGGACTTAGTTCTCAATATAAAGTTGCTTCTTCTCCGAGATATCTTAGATTTTTTTTTAGGAAACCTGTTAAGTTTATTACTTGTGGTAATAATTATTCACTTGCTATTACTAATAGTTGTGAATTATATGGTTGGGGTGAAAATAAATTAGGTCAGTTAGGTTTAGGAAAAGTTCAAATTGTTTCTACACCTACTAGAATTGATATACTTGATAAATATGGTGATCAGGAAGGTTGTGCTACTTCTGAAAGTTTAGTTAATAATAAATTAGAAAGAGTTTATACTGAAAAACCACTTAAAGCTTGTTATGTTTCTGCTGGATATTCACATACTTGTGTTGTTACTGAAGAAGGTTATCCTGTTACTTTTGGATTAAATATTTATGGTCAGTTAGGTTTAGGAAATACTATTACCTCATTTGAACCGAGATTAATTGAAAAAGATGAAGGTGGTGAATTAATTCAACCTATTATTAAATGTGGTTGTAGTACTAGTGGAACTTTTCTAATTGCAAAAAATGGTACTATGTATTCTATGGGAAGTGGAGATATTGGACATGGAGATATTGGTATGGTTAAATTACCTAAAGTTATTGCTGGAAATAGAATCTTTTCTCACATTTTCTGTAATGAAGTAAGTGTTGTTGCTTTTGCTACTTTGAGAATTTTATCTGTTTCTCCTTCATGTGGTCCAGCTACTGGAAATACTATTTTATCTATTATTGGTTCTGCTTTTAAAGACTTTCCTAAATTATCTGTTCGTTTTCTTTTTGGAGGTATTTCTCGTGATGTTAGAGGTAACTTTGATAAATTATCTAGAACAATTTTTGTCAATACACCAAATTTCTTAGAATTTTGTCCTAATTTAGAATTACCATGTAATTGTACAATTCAAGTGACATTTGATGGTAATTTCTTTACAGAATATAGTGAAAAATTCCTTATATATCCAAATACAATAAAGATATCTGCAATAGAACCAAAATGTGGAGCAATAGAAGGAAATACACCTCTTCAAGTAAAAATCAACCTTGATCAAATCCCTCAAAAATATTTATTTTCACTTACTGTAGGGTTCCAAGCAAAACCAGTAAGTATGGATGTATCAACACGTCAACATAGAAGTAAAAAAGGAAGTATATCAGTGACACAAAATGAAATGAAATCAATAGAAGAAAGTAAAATGACAGATGGACAAAACACAACATCAGGACAACAAGAAGGAACAATAATAAATCCAATGGATATAGAAAACTTAGATAATCAATTAGATAAAGCAAATTGGTATTGTTGTTTCTCAACATATGAAAATGGTATAATGACATGTACAATACCAACAATAGAAAATTTCTCTCAAGATCAAGTAGAATATAATGTAGATGTCGCAATAAATGGACAACAATTTTCAGGATTCCCAATGATATATAGATTCTATGATATTAAAATTGAAAAAATATATCCAGATATATCATCAATTGAAGGAGGATTACAAATGAAAATTTATGGTAATGGATTATTTGATTCAGTAACAAAAAAAGCAAAAATAACATCAAGTTTAGGTGAAAGATTCACAGAAATTCAATGGGATCGTCAAGATAAAACATTTGTTCTAGGTTCAGTACCATTAAATTGGATAACAAGTGATGATTCAATATTAAAATCAGAAAATCCAAGTGATTTATTTACAAAATATGCATTTGAAATATCATTTACATTAAATGGTTCAGAATGGATAAATGCAGGTTCATTTCGTTATTGTGATGCTAAAGTTAATAGAATTTGTTATGTATTATTTGCTGAAAATCAAAATCAAGAAGAAAGAAATAATATTTTAATGAAGAAAGAAGAATTAAATGAAGATGAAAAAACAGTTTTAGGAATGATGGAACCATCAACAGATAAAAAAAAATTAGCAGAATATGAAAAAAAAATAAAAGAAGAAGAAGATACAATATTAAATGTTCATAAAAGACCATATAATGGTCTTGCACTTTATGGAACTTTCTTCCCTGAAATAGATACTTTAAAAATTAAATTTGCTACTATTAATTCAGAAACTAATTCTGAAATTGATACTGTTGCTTATTATGTTAATGAAAATAAAATTACTTGTTTAGTTCCTGAAGTACCTCAATTACCTGCTGGAGAATATGAATTAGAAATTTTTTTGAGTTTGAATGGACAACAATTTGTTGATACTGGAAAAAAAATTTTGTATACTGCTCCTGAGTTTGGAATGAGTTTTGATGATATTGTTAAAGCAGATGAAGCTGATAAAAAAAAGAAACCTGGGAAAAAGTAAATAATATTAAAAGGGGAAAATATATTTTTTTAAATAATATTTTTCTTATATTTTATAATTTTTTTTTATTTTTTTTATTTTTTATTTAATTAAAAAAATAATAATAAATTAAAGATAAGTATTATAAAAAAAAAATTAAAAAAGTGGATGTATGAAAGTACCAATGATATATTTTATTGTAATTTTAATAAAGAAAAAATAATTGTTAATTTATATAAATCATTTAATGTGTTTAAAAAAAAATGTGCAATAGATTTACAAATTGAGAATGAAAATGATATTAATTTTTATATAAAATTAAATGATGAAATTAAAGTTGAAATAACAAATCAACAAACTTATGAAGATAATATTCTAAATGAGACATCAATTAATGAAGTATTTTGTATTTTAAATAATAATTCCAAAAATAAAAATAATGAACAACTAATTTCAGGTTCTGAAGAAAAATTATTATCTATAATTAAAAATCTAGAAGAAAAAGTAAACAAATTAGAATCGAATAATATTATGATATTACAAAAAAATAAAGAATTAGAAAATGAATTATCAACTTTAAAAAATCAATTTGAAAATTATAAAAATGAAATAGATAATAAATTTAATAATTTAAAAGTTGAAAAAAGATTAGAAAATATAAATATTGATGAAATAAAAAGCAATTCAACAATAGATGAATTAAAAAATCAAAATCAAATATTAAAAAACGAAAAAAATAAAACAAATATAATTAAAGTAGAAACAATAGCTCCTAAAGAATTAGAAAAAGATATAAATTTTTATTCATCAAAAATAAAAAATAATTTGGATATTAATTTTTATTCATTTGAAATTTCTTCAATTACAAAAAATTTATTAAAAAAGACTATAGATAAAAATAAGAATTATATTCAAATAAAAATTAAGTTAAAAAATAATGGTACAATTGATTTTCCTACTAATTGCTATTTAAAAAGTAAATCAGATGATAATGAATCAGAATTTTATATTAAAGATACAATAATAAATAATGGTGAAGTTGTAAAGATAAATCAAATTATTGATGTTACCATTTCTTTATTTTTTAAGAATGAAAATATAAAGAATGGAGTTTATTTTATTAATTTTATTTTATATAATAATGAAATAGGTAATATTGGAAATGAAGAAAAAATCGAAATTCCAGTTGTTAATGAAATGTAAATGTTTATATGGAGAAATATAATATTTTAATAAAATAAAAAATAAAATTAAATTAAAATTAATAAATAGGATTATTAAATTATTTTATTTTATTAATATTGTTTTGACAATTGTAAAAAAATACAATATAATTTTTTTTATTATATATTATTTTTTCTTTTTTATCAATATTTTTCACCAAAATTTATAAATTAGAAAAAAAATATTATGGAAAATTGTAATAAAATTAAAATAATCTGATCAGAAACTATATAAATAAAAATTAATTCTTAAATATAATTAAAAATGAGCAATGGATATATTTTAAATGAAAAAATAGGAGGTGGGAACTTTGGAGCAGTATACTCAGGATCATTAAAAATAGCAATAAAAAGAATTCCAAAATCAATAATAGAAGAACAAAAATTAAATCAAGAATTAGAAAGAGAAAAAAATATATTATCAAAATTTAAATCTAAAAATATAATAAAACTATATGATTTTATAGAAACAGAGAATTATTATGATTTAATTCTAGAAAAATGTGATACAGACTTAAATTCAATATTAGAAAAAAAACACAAAGGATTTTCAATAATAGAAATTCGAAATATAATGAATCAATTAAACAATGCATTTCGAATATTAGAATCCCATAATATAATTCATAGAGATATAAAATTAGAAAATATTTTAATTAAATATAATAATAAATCAAAACAAGATTTTACTGTTAAATTAGCAGATTTTGGTTTAAGTAGAGAAATATTATATAAAGAAAAAATTGATGATTCATTTTGTGGTTCCCCTGAAACAATGGCACCTGAAATTTTAAATGAATTACCTTATAATAATAAAGCTGATTTATGGAGTATTGGAATGATTATGTATCAAATGTATTATAATCATTTTCCTAATTTTAATGATAATGATATTCCTGATAAATTACCTAATGATAATAATTTTAAAGATCTTTTAATTAAATGCTTGAAAAAAAATCCTAATGAAAGAATTAGTTGGAAAAATTATTTTCATCATGAATTTTTTTTAGATATGAAACATATTAATATTTTAGTTATGGGGAAAAAAAATTGTGGGAAAAGTACTTTAATTAAAAGTATTTTTAAAGATAAAAATAGTATGATTAATAATACAGCTCTTGCTTTTTCTAATTGTGTTATTTCAGAAGGAAAAAATGAAAAATTTAGATTTTATGAAATGAAAGGATTTAATGAAAGAAGATATAAATTCGAAACTTTGATTCAAGATGTTAATAATTTAATTAATAATCAATTTAATAAAAATGATCCTGATAAATATATTCATTGTATTTGGTATTGTTTTAATCATAAAAATTTTAATCTGGATGAAGTTAAATATATAAACGAATTAAAATCTACTTTTGAAAGGGAAAAAATTCCAATTTGTTTTATTAGTACAATTACTATTGATAAAAATGAAGCTAGTAATATTTTTGATAAGTTTATTGAGAGTGAAAATGGAGTAAATGAAAAGTATGTAAAATGTAGAGTTTTGGCTGAAAAATTAAATATTAATGATAAAAAAGGTAAATTAATTACTTCTATTAATCCTTATGGTGTTGATTTTTTAATTAAAAATACTATTAAAAAATTAAAAGAATGTTCAGAAGATAAGAAAATTAAGAATTTACCTATTTTATCAGAACGAAATAAATATAGATATTCATTTACAAATTTTCTTGAACAAATAAAAGTAGATTGTTAATAAGACAATGAGTTTTTTTATATTTTTTTGATATATAGTTTTGTATAGGAATAAAGATTCAAATAACGATATAGTTTTTTTTTAATTTAAAACAAATTATATTATATTTTTATCTTGTGTATAAATATTTTTACTTATAAATCAAATTTTAAAATTATCATTTCTTTTTTTTGATTAATTTTTAATTAAATTAACTAATTAATTATATAATAATATTAATTTTATAATATTTGTCTTCCATATAATCATATTTATTAAAAAAATTTTTGCATTTAAATTAAATTTTTTAATAAGATTAATTTCAAAATTAAAAATTATATCTTAAAATGGAGAGTTTAGAAGAGCCAATTGACATGTCAAAATTAGCAATTTCTCCAATAGCAAAGCCAATGGCAAGTGAAAAATTAACAATGAAATTAATAGGATTAATATCAAAATTATCAAAAGTAAAATTAATAAAAAGAGGAGTAAAAGAAGTGAATAAATTTTACAGAAAAGAAGAATCAAAGAAAAAAAAATGTATATGTATTCTTGCAGGTGATGTATCACCAGTAGATGTCATAAGTCACATTCCAATATTATGTGAAAAAAATAATGTTCCTTATGTTTATATTCCTTCAAGACAAGCATTGGGAACAGCATCACAAACTAAAAGACCAACTTCAGTTGTTATTTTATTAGAACCTCCTGAAGATAATAAACATTATGAAAGTTTTCAAAAAATTAAAAAAGTTGTTATGAAATATGATGAAGAATATGAGTAAATAAATTAAATGTTTTTTTTTTTGAATTAATAATTATTTAAATATTTTTTTTATTGTAAATATAGTTTATATTTTTTTTAAAAATAAAAATATTATGTATTATATTTTATAATATGGAAGGTGAATTACCAGTAACATATAATTTTTATAATGAAATTAAATATGGTACTTTACCTAGTCAATATGATAATTTCCTTCAATCTATTTCAAAAATATATAAATTAGAACCAGAAAAAGCATATTCTTTTTTTTATGAATTAGAAACAAATAATCATAAATTTTATAAAATTACTAGAGAAAATTATTCAGAATTAAGTAAAAATAAAAACGCTACTATTTATATTTATTTTACTGATGAAGAATTCCATGTTATTGATAATTATGAAGAAGAAGAAGATGATGAAGAAATAGAAGACGATAAAATAGAAAATAAAGAAGTTATTATAAATGAAAATCCAATCCCAATTAATAATAAAGTTGAAAAAAAACAAGTTATTAATAATATTCTTTCAAAAATAAAAAAATTAAGAGAAATAAAAGCAGCAAAAGAAAAAGAAAAAGAAGATAAACAAATAAATAATATTGAAGAATTAATTTCTCAAAAAATTAAAGATTTAACTGCAGAATTAGTAAAAGAAACAAATATGGGTGTTAGTACAATATTAGAAAATTCAAAAATGGAAAAGTTATTTGAAAATAATGAGAAAAAAGAATATAAAAAAATATGTGTTAGTATTCATAATGGAATTGCATGTGATGGATGTAATATGAATCCAATTAAAGGATTAAGATATAAATGTAGTATTTGTCATGAATTTAATTATTGTCAATTATGCGAAGAACTATTAGGTGAAAAACATGAACATCCTTTATTTAAATTAAAATATGAAATTGAAGAAATTCTTTTATAAAAAAATTTAAATTAAATTAAAGATTTTAAAATTTATTTTATATAAAAAAGTATTTTTTATTTATATAAATACTTTTAATTTTTTTTGTTGTTTTTATTAAATAATGTTATTGCTTCTTTTAAATGTATTATACATATTTGCTTTCCTTTTGATATTTCTTCATCTTCACTATTAACATCATCATCTTGAAATATTGAAACTTGTTTTTTTTGCCATTTATTATTTATTCCTATTTCACAATCTCTAAATATTTTAAAATGTTTTATATTATTATTTTTTCCATTAAAAGAAATATTACTTTCAAAATATTTTTTAACACTTGATATTTTTTTTCTTTTCATTAATGAAAAATATTTATATTCATTTATAATATTTCCTTTTGTATCAGAGTCATAACATTGAATGTTATTTTTATAAATTCTTGTAGTTGAATTAAAAGGGGAAAAATTATTATTTTGTTTATATTTTTTAATTTTTAAAAGTGAATATTTTTCACTTGGTGGTATATTAAATAAAATAATATTATTTTTCTTTTTTTTTGAATCACTAATCCAGAATGGTATATATTTAGTTGGTGTTATTCTATTTTTATCTGTTTTATAATCAGAAAAATAAAATGAATTTGTTTTTGCATCTGTAGTAAGTATATTTATACTATTTCTTTTGATTTTTTCTTTTTTTATTTCTGAAAATTGATATAAATTATTTGATATATTTTCTTGATTTCTTAAAAGAAAACTAAAATTTTGCATAATACCCAAAAACTCAAACTTTAAAATTTAAATTTTAAATTAATTCCTTATTATATTTTTATATTTTTACTGAAAAAAAAAAATTAAACAAAATTTATGAAAACTTAAAATAGCCATAAAAACCAAATATTAAACACATAAAAAAAATAAAAAAAAATATTAAAAAAAATCCATTTATTCATTTTAAGTTATGAAATATATTTTAATTTTAAATTATTTCAAAAAAAACCCAATTTTATTTCTTCTTTTCATTATTCATAAGAATAGATTGTAACTTTTCTTCTCTTTTAATAGCTTTAAATCCTTTTTCAGGTTTTTTCCATTCATGTCCAGGACCTTTGAAACTTTCATTGAAAGTTTTACATAAATTATTTAATTCATTAGCACCTTCTTTAAATTCAGTCAAAGCAACACAAGTTGCAGTTTTTTTATGAACTAATTCTCCAAGTCTACTTTTAGAAGGAACAATAGCATAAGGAACTCCCATAGATTTACATAAAGTAGGTAAGAAAACAACAGTTTCAATTGGATCAACATCAGCAGCAATTAAAACTATTTTTGCTCTTTTTTGTTCTATTAAATATGTAACATGATTTAAACCACATTTTACATATGATGGTTTTGGTCCTTCTTTTTTTTTTTTATCTTTTTCTTTTACTTCATTTTGAGCTTCTTTTTTTAATCTATCTTTTTTTTCTTTTTTTGTTTCTGGAGAATATTTTTTGAAAAGATTTATTACTTGTTTTGTTGTTGATCTATCTAATGGATTCAAGAATTGGGCAATTGCTGGAGGACATTTTAATCTTCTCAAAAGTATTCTTTTTTTACGTTGGATTTGAACGTATCTTGGAAATCTAACAAAACGAGATTTTACTATTCGAGGACGTATTGCATTTCCCAAACGGAAGTTTTTCTTTTGGGGTTGACATAATGGATGTTTTTCGTTTAGTTTTTTTATTTGACTTTGAGTGTATATTGTTGTCTTCTTTGCTTTCTTTACCATTTTTAAAATGTTAAAGATATAATGTTAAATTATTTATTTTTATTATTATTTTTTATTTCAAATAATTATTTTTTATTATAATATTTAATTATTTTTATTTATTTTTTATTTATTTTATTTTTTACATTTATTAAATATTTCATCTATACATTTTTGAATAGAAAAATCTACTTTTTCACCATCTTTTTTTACTATAAAAAAACATCTTGAATGTTCATATTTTTCAGATTTACCAGTAGTAATAAAATCTAAATCTTTAATTTTATCATCATAATTATGATGGTATTTTAAAACATCTTCAATAAATTCTTTATCTTTATCTTTTAATGCATCACCATCTTTATTATCAGTTAAAATTTTTCTAGCTTTAGCTCTAACTAAACTAATATCAGTAAATTTTTCACCTCCTAAATTAACTGGATTTTCTAAAAATGTTTTATTATTTTTTTCCTTTTTACCTTTTTTATTATTCTTTTTACCTTTTTTATCATGACTTTTAACACATTGTTCATAATGACTACCATGATTTTTCCAAAATTCAATTAAATCTTCTCCTTCACATTTTTCTACTTTAAAAACTTCATCATTTATTTTCAAAGAATCTTTAAATTTTAATTCTTCATCTGGTTTAATTAAAATTGCAAAATGACCTTCATTTATTTTAAATCTTCCATATACAACTTTTAAATTTGGATTTTCTTTTTGAAATTCTGATAAAATATCTTTCCATTTTATTTTAGTTTCTTCAGTTGATGTTACTTTTAAAATTGTTGGATCTATTGATTCATTTTCTTCATTTTCTTCTTTTTCTTCTTTTTCATCTTCATTTTCATCTTTTTTTCTTTTTTTATTAAGAAGTAATAATTCTGGTAATTCTTTATTATTTATTCTTCTTACTTTTTCAGTAGTATTATCTAATTCTATTTCTTTACTTTCTTTTATTCCTTCTTTTAATTCTTCTTTCGTCCATCCCGCATTTTTAACTTTATTACATTTTAAAAAATAATCTAAATCAATATAACCTTCTGAATTTGATAATATTTTTTGGTGAAAGAACTGGTCTTTCTTTAAATTTTCATCACTTAAATAATATTCCATTTGAATTTTTATATCATTCAATTTTTCTTTTGAAATTTCTGACATTTAGATAATTAATGATAATTAATTAAATTAATTATATCATTTATATATTATTTGATTATAATTAATAAAAATTAAAAAATAATAAAATATAATGAAATCAACTTTTAATTCGAAATTAAATGATATAATATCAAAACAACCAAAAAAAACATTAGTTGTAAATAAAATATCCCCAGGTTCAAATTTAAAAATAGAAAATGAAGTAAAAAATTTATTTGATAGTCCAGATACTTATCTTCAATTACCTTCTGATTCAAAAATACCTTTTGTTGTTGGTAGAAGATTACAAGGACCAAGATATGATTTAGATGATAAATTAATACCTTATAGTATAGTTGGAAATCCAAAATTTTTAAAAAATAAAACAAATATTAATGTTAATAATTCAATTTCAAGAAGTCTATATTCACAACAACATAGTAGATCTACAATGGCTAAAAATAATAATACAATTGATAATACTAAATCTTCAGCAATGAGTGATAACCAAATTAAAGCAATTTTTTCTAAATGTAAATATAATATTGAAAATAATAATATAAAAAAAAATGATTTTTTAAAAACTATTCCTAATAGTATGAATGATTATGTAATTAGACCACTTTTAATACAAGAAAAAAATTTAAAATTATATAAAAATAATTTAAATTTTCAAAAAAGATTTAATAGAAATTTAATTAAAAGATTATATATAAGTACTAAAAATGATCCATCTGAATCAAACAGAGTTAATTTACTTCAAGAAAGTGATAATTATATTACAAAAACGGAGACTTTAAGGTATATGGCTCTTAATGATAAAAAAATAAATTTTGGAAATGGACTACAAAATTGGAGTATGTCTTTAAGAAGACCTAAGAATTTTGAAGGTGAAAGAAGAGGTTATGTTAATGTTGGAAATGATAATAAACCTTATTGGATTATTTTAAGAGAAAAATATCCTAATCAATTTGAAAATATTATGAATCCTAATAATATTAATAATGAATTTGATAAAGCAATGTATAAAACACAAAGTTTTAATAAATATATATCTACTTTTCCTAATTTTAAAAAATTTATGAATAAAACTTATAATATTTGGAATTTGGAGGTTAAAGGTAAAAATTTATTAAAAGTAGAAGAAGATAATTATAAACAATTAAAAGGAAAAACAAAAAGACTTGTTCATTTAAAATATGATAGAGATAGTATGAAAGATTTAAATATATGTGAAAATTGGAAATATAAAACATTTGATTAATTATATCAATAATAATATTTTAAATAAAATATGATTACTTATTTATTATTTAAATAAATCTAATATATTTTATTTATATATATTGTAAATAAAAATGGATAAAAAGCATTGTACCCCATTAGATTGGAAAAACTATTTCAAACATCAAATTTTTATTGAAGATAATAAACTTCCAATATATTATACAGGAGACTCAGGACCAAATTTAATATGTCTTCATGGCGCAGGACACTCAGCATTATCATTTAGTCTACTTGCAGAATTAGCAAAAAATTTCAGAGTTATATCATTTGATTTTCGTGGTCATGGTTTTAACACAATTCAACCAGCAACAGACTTATCAATTGATACTTTAATTTCAGAAACTGAAAAAGTTCTCTTAGAAATAAATAAATTATTCCCAGATGAAACAATGATTATATTAGGACATTCATTAGGAGGAGCAGTTGCAACAAAAGCAGTTTGTCATATTTTAAAAACTGAATTTAATCAAGATTTATATGATAAAATTCAAGGAATTATTATTATTGATGTTATTGAAGGTTCTGCTATGGAAGCTCTTCCTTTTATGATGAATGTTGTTCAGAAAAGAGAAAATAATTTTGATTCTATTAATAGTGCTATTTATTATATGTCACATACTCAAATTAGGAATGTTGAAAGTTGTAGAATTTCTATTCCTCCTTTATTAAAAGAAGGTAAAGATATTAAAGGAAAAAAAGTTTATCAATGGAAAACTGACTTGGTTTCTAGTGAAAAATATTGGCCAGATTGGTATAAAAATTTATCTTATGATTTTTTGTCTATTAAAACACCTAAAGCTTTGATTCTAACTGATACTAATGAGTTAGATACTCCACTTACTATTGGTCATATGCAAGGAAAATTTAAACTAGTTGTTATTAAAGGAACTGGACATTTTATTCAAGAAGATGATCCAAAAGCTTTAATTGAAAATATTGATGATTTTATTAATGTTTTTCATATACCAAAAAAAATGGATGAGATTAAATTAGTTCAATCTAAATTAGGGGATCAAATAAAAATTCAAAAATATGCTGAATTTAAAGGTTAAAAATTTGGAATATTAACAGTATAAATTTAAAAAAATTAATGATTAAAAATAATATAATTAATATAAAATTTTAAAAAAAAATAATTAAATATCAAAATATTTATTTGGCAAATTTAAAAAGATAAAACATTAAAAAACTCAAATGGACAAATCAAAAGATACTAAAAACAAAGATTTAAAAGAGGTAAAAGCCTTAACAGCAAAAGAAATAAAAAATCTCCTTAGACCAGACTTTGAAAAAAATCCAGATAAATACTACCCAGTAAAGACACTAACATCCTTAGGTTACAGTCGTGCACAATGTAAATGTGGTCATTATTATTGGAGACATAGTGAAAAATCAAAAACATGTGGTGACTCAGCATGTGTAGGAAAATACGAATTTATAGGTCGTGGTACAGGTATAGGTAGAGATGGTAAAAGAAAAATAACTTATGCAGAAGCATGGAAAAGTTTTGAAAAAAGTTTAACGACTGCAAGAATACCTTGTACTTCAATTGAAAGATATCCAGTAGTTGCTAGATGGAGAAGTGATGTTGATTATGTTGCTGCTGGGATTTATTGTTTTCAACCATATTGTGTTACAGGTGAATTAAATCCTCCTGCTAATCCTTTAATTTGTCCTCAATTTTCAGTTCGTTTTAATGATTTAGATAATATTGGTTTAACTGGAAGACATTATTCTGGTTTTATTATGTTAGGTATTCAAGTTTTTAATTATCCTGGACAATATCATTTCTTTAAAGAAGAATGTGTTG
>Ga0256407_10004991_pt1 | contig 21661 bp, 17 predicted proteins | sample RumenRJG_04DNA_FD_193489 | JGI IMG/M metagenome (GOLD analysis project Ga0256407, IMG submission 193489) | Bovine rumen microbial communities from Lethbridge, Alberta, Canada - RJG_04 | ecosystem: Host-associated > Mammals > Digestive system > Stomach > Rumen | place: Canada: Alberta... | reverse complement strand
ACGCACACAAGACCCGCTGTCTCAGCGATCCTTGTGTGTTTTTACTAACTAAATTTCGATCCAAATGTTTGTTTGATTTCATTATTATGGCGGCACAATCTCTTAGAATTGTAAGAATTACACCCAAAAATAATTTAATTTTTTCAGTCATTTGTTTGGTCGATAGAAAAAAAAATCATATCTTTGCAAACGATTCAGTTAGCCCGAAAGGGCGAGGGGGTCAATTTTTGTGGTAAAAGGACGTTTACAGACGTTATCTTCGAGGTTCCAAATCTCGCAAATTTGAATTCTCTACGAAGGTGCGCAACTTGTAACGTCCGCGTGGGCGTATATTATACCTATAATATTCTTGTGCGAAAACAAGAGTAAAAGAGCGTATATTATTCGTTGACGTGGGCTAACTCGAGTTGCTTATCCTTAGAGAGAGGCAATGCGAGAGCCTGGGACCTGGGGTAAGCGAGAAGTAGAGGCACCCACGTCTTTCGCGTTTTATAAGCGATAATTTATTAACCGCCGAATCAGGGAGGCCTATAGGTATACTAAAAACTGTCATAACTATGAGGTGCAAAAACTGTGGCTGGCCAAACAAACCCAACGAAACAACATGTGTAAAATGTGGATCGCCATTAGAAATTGGTGAGGGTCCTTTGGATGGGGATGTGACATATAGGCCTCAGCCCATAAATGATGTAGATGGACTAAAAAAAACAGTTTTGGAAAACCAGGTTTTTGGACCATCTGTTGAAAAAACTGTCCAAGAAACGCCAACTGTATCGGAATCAGTATGCCCGAAGTGCGGATATCCGATGCGGTCAGATTCCGTAAAATGTCCAAATTGTAATTATGATGTTTCTCCCTCAGTTGCACCACAGCAGTCTGAAGTTCCCAATGAAGGTGGTGGTTATCAACGACGCCCAACTAGAATGGCTGTTGTATCAGAGATTGAGGAACCCGTATTAAAGAAAACCCGAAAAGCAACTGAAAGTGGTTTTAGTGGAACCATTAATCCATATATGATGAATTATCAGGAAGAACCAGCATTTATTCTTGAACCGATACAGAGAATGAATGAACGAAAACCTGTGGATCCTGTTGAGTTTGAAGGAAGTGAGGTTACGTTAACTCGCGATAATACTGAGACAGGAAATCCAACAATTTCATCTAAGGAACAAGCTGTAGTTACCCATGTAGATGGTCATTGGTATATCGAAGATTCTAGTGATCAGAAAACAACCTTCGTGCAGGCAAACCATAAAATAGAATTGCATGATGGTGATATTATTTTATTAGGTAATAGACTATTCAAATTCACAGAACAATAATTATTTGCATGATGCCGGAAGGAATTCAAAGATGTAATTTTAACGTTGGAGACTCCATTGATGGAAAATATCAGGTGGAGAAAGTTCTGGGTGAGGGTACATTCGGAATAGTCTATGCTGTCTCTGATAATCATGGGGCTCAGTATGCTTTGAAGTTGCTTCGACTTTGGGAGGTTCATCCTGAAATCAGAGATGGGCTGATGAGAAGGTTTGATATGGAATATGAAACAGGAAGAATAGATAGTGATTATTTGGTTCATTCTTTGGATCATGGTGTCGCTATGGGTAATCCATACATCGTTATGGAACTATGTACAGGTGGTGACATTATTACCATTTCAGAACATTCAAAACTAAATCTTCCTAAAATTGCCATACATGTTTTAAAAGGATTAGGTTCTCTTCATAGCTGTGGAAAAGTACATCGTGACTTAAAGCCTGAGAATGTCCTGCTAAAATCGAATGGGAACTTTGCCTTAACAGACTTCGGAATTTCTGGTGATAGAAATAATCGGATGACACAGACTGATTTGTTTGGCCGATCTGCCCAGATGTTTGGAACATATGCATATATGCCTCCTGAGCAACTCAACCGTAAGAAAAATGCAACAGTACTTCCTACTACTGATATCTTTTCTTTTGGTGTAATGATGTATCAACTCATTACAAACCAACTCCCATTTGGTAAGTTAGACGATGAGGGAGATCTTGTTCCATATCTGAAAAACTGTAAGAACGGAACTTGGGATCAAAGTATATTGCGCCATAGTGAAAATGGTTTAGAATGGGAAAAACTTATTGAAGGGTGTCTTCAACCAAAGTTTCAGGAGCGTTTCCAAACGGTCAGCGAAGTGATGCAATATGTCCCAGCAATGGCTTATGAACCGCCTAAGGAGAGAGAGCCTGAGGCACTTGTCGTTCCATTCCAGACAAAGATTGTCAATGGTGTTCTTCTTCGAATCATGCAAGGTGATGATTATGGAAGAGCCTACTATTTGGATAATCTTCTAAAGGGAGACAAGTCAATTCTAACTATGGGGCGCAGAGATGACTCTATCGAGAATGACATTCCAATCACAGAAACTACTAGCAGTTATATCTCTCGGAAACATTGTACTTTAGAACTCGATTACAATATTGGTAGTTGGGTAATCAGAGACGGCCAGTGGGATCGATATTCAACTGGAGGATGGAGAAAATCGACAAATGGAACTTTTGTGAATTCAACTGAAGTCAGTAGTACGGGAATGGTCTTCAAACCAGGTGACATAATATCTATTGGAGACACTAAATTACGTGCAGAAGGATATTAAAATTAATCATAGATATGACAGGACAGGCAACAAGGCCATATAAGGCTACATTATCAGGCTCTATCGGAGCAGGTATGGGTTCAGTGTTTAACCCTAGTGGTCGTAAATACTTTATTTTAGAACATAAAGTAAGTAGCAAATATCATCGGGCGGGCGAAGCTCAGGAGATTATTGTTGACCAGATTGAAATCGGACGTGACTCTCATTGTCAAGTCCGTTTCGATGACAGTTTCTCTACAGTATCTCGTCACCATGCTGCCATAGTAAAAGATGGTGACAACTGGAAATTGGTTCAAATATCAAAAACAAATACCACTTTGTTGAATGGTCGTCCTGTTCAGACAGAGTGGTATCTCCAAAATGGCGATGAGATACAGTTGTCCGTCAACGGCCCCAAACTAGGATTCATCATTCCCACAGGCAAGAAAGCTACTGTCGGAAGTATTGGACTTACACGAAGGTTAAGTTTGTTCAGACAACAGGCTTTGAGACCTTATAAGCAGGCCATTGCGGCTCTCTCATGTATTCTAGTCTTAGCCGTTGGAGGTCTTACGACTTGGAATATTGTAATGAAAAAGGACTTTGATGAGCAAATTACTATGGCTCAGCAACATTTGGAAAAATTGAAAGGGAAAAATGCCAAACTTGAAAAATTGATTGCCGATGCAGCCGTCGAACAAGCCAGACTTGATTCTCTCTTAAAAATAAAAAGTCGACCGATTCACAAAACTGTAATAGTAAAGAATGATGATGGAAAAGATGATGGTGGCCAAAAGGGTCTGGAAGAACTGCAAAAACATGAAGATGATATTTTTTTCATGTCAGCAGTGGTATGTGCCGTCTATAATGGGCAAACTATTCCTTTGGAAACGGGAAGTGGAGGCTATTTAGGGTGGACAGGAACCGGTTACCTATTATCAGATGGCCGTTTTGTTACTGCGAAACATTGTGTTGAAGGATGGAAATTTGATTCCGATAAAGCAATTGTTCAACAAATGCAAACGCTAAAAGACGATACTAATAAAATGCTATTCTTGGCGGGATTAACAAACCAACAAGGAGTACAACTTGTGTCATTTATGATAGCTCGTTCACCTTCTAAAGAATTGAAATTGCAATCAACGCAGTTTTCATTTACACGAAAAGATGAAAAGAATGTGTCAATCGGAGATGGTATGACTAGAGTTAAGGCAGATGGAACTGGTGGTTCTGATTGGGCATATGTAAATGTCGGACAGAATGGTTCCATTCAAGGTGATGCAGAACTTTCTTCAAAATTACCTGCAGGAGCAAGGCTTGAGGTCTTAGGATATCCTATGGGACATAAATCGGAAGGTGGATCATGTTTGTATGGCTCCTGCCAAACATCTGGAAGAGGATTAAATGGTGGACTGATACTTATAACGGGTAAGAATTATGAACATGGAAATTCTGGTGGTCCCGTATTCTTTAATGACAATGGAACTTTTAAAGCTGTGGGAATTGTATCTTTTTCAATTTATGATAATATGGGAGGACTTACACCTCTTTACAATTTAAGGTAAAATATGAAAAAATATATTGTTACATTATTTGTTGTGTTACTGGCATCAGAAACTATCTATGCCCAGTTGTTGGGATCGTTAGAAATTGATCCCCTTAAAATCTCTGTGTCTGCAACTCCAGACAGTCTTATTATAAAGGCTCTTAAAGGTAGTCCAGTTATAATTCGGCAATCTTTCCAAGTTAAAAATAAGAAAACAGGTAAAATATATGGTCGAAGTGGGAGGAAAGACTTTGGACATAATTATTCCATAGGTGTAAATACCGAATCTGGCCTAGTTCTCACGAATGACGCACTAAAACCTTGGCAATTCGATGACGCCTATAAAAAGGTAGAGCAAGAGTATGAACCTGTCATCTCCTTGACAGAAATAAGAAACGTTGATTCCGATAATAGAACTAAGTTTACACAAACTCCTCTCAAAATAAGTCGCCAGCAAATAGAAAATGTATGGTTCGCTAATGAGGAAGATATTCAGCCTAATTCAATGGAAATAGACTTGGAAAGTGGTCAAAAGAATGGCTGTTTAATTTGGTTCATTGCAAAAAGGGGGACTGAAATAAATGATACAACTCCCATAGTAATTCAATCCGTTAGCAAGACAATTGAGGTTATTGAGGGATCTGATATTGAAATAGACTCTCCTTCAAATATAGATCATGTTATAGGGGGATTTTATGTGTGTCCAGTTTATCTGGGTGGTGGTCATGTTACCTATAAATTAGTGGGTATTGCCGTTAAAGACGGCGATAATAAATGGAAACTACTTACACCTTTCGTTGGTTTTTCATACAACAAACCTTCTGTAAGTGAGGTAGAGCAACCCAAGGAAGATGCTAATTCGGAAAAAACTTCAGAAGAGGCTGTTCAAGAGGATCAACAGGATATTGAATTAACTCCGATTGACGAAGGGAAGAAAAAGAAAGGCAAGAAATCAAAGAAATAACTGCAATGAGTGAGATTCGCTTTCGAATAGCAGCAAAGACCGATGTCGGTTTAGAACGTGCTAATAATGAAGATAACTTCCAAGTTTCAGCAAATTTGGATGAGGCTCCCATGAAGTGGGTTAACAATCAGGAATATTCTCTTGGCCTTAAGGGAGCACTGATGGTTGTCGCTGATGGAATGGGAGGTATGAATGCAGGTGAAGTGGCATCAGAAATAGCCATTAATACCATACGTGAATGTTTCAGCCCTGAGAACATTACGGATGAAATAGTGAAGAATCGATTTACTATAGAAAAGTTCATGAAGGGTGTTATCATTGAAGCCGACAAACGTATTAAGGAATTTGCAAAAGAACATGCAGAATCACGTAGTATGGGAACTACAATTGTTATTGCGTGGCTTTTCGATGGAAATCTTTATGTTTCTTGGTGTGGAGATAGCCGTGCGTACATATTCAATCCGAATACAGGTTTGTTCCAGATAACAAAAGATCATTCATATGTCCAGGATTTGGTTGACGCTGGTAAGATAAGTAAAGAGGACGCTTTTGATTTCCCTGATAGCAATATTATTACCCGTTCGTTGAGTGATTCTACACCCAAACCTAACCCTGATTGCTTATTAGTTCCACAGAAGCTGTGTGACAATGATATCATATTATTGTGTTCTGATGGATTGAATGGAATGATTCGTGATGAGGAAATTGAGAGCATTATCATCAAGAATCAAGGCAACATGACAGAATGCGTTGATGAATTAATAAAGGCTGCATTAGATGCTGCAGGTGCTGATAATTGTACGGTGGCTACATGTCAGATTCTTTCCGGTGGTGAGCAGTCAAGTATGGAAAGAATACCCCATTTTAATTTCAAAAATAATGAAGTAGAGACCCCTGATGCTCCAAAGAATAAGACGAAATTCTGGTTGATTGTTTTATTCTTATTGATATGTTGTGGTGTTTGTGTAGGCGGATGGTATTATTTCGATCAAAAATCAAATGGGAAGGTTATAGAGCCTCTCCTTACAGATAGTATACATGATGAAAAAGCAGAATCTGAGGCTTCCGAAAAGTTGAGAGCTGACTCAATACTAAAAGTCAAGCAGGATTCTATAAACAAAGCAAAGCGTGACTCTATTCAGTCTGCCAAGATGGATTCTATTATTCGTGTAAAGAAACTAAAGGAGTTTACAGAAAAGCAGAAAAAACGTCAGGACGGCAAGAAGGTTGAAACAGGCGCTTTACCTTTGGATATGAATGAAATAAATTAATAATAATCAAATAAACTATGAGTAGGCCAATTACAATAGGACGTAATCCGAATAGTACGATTTGTGTAAGTGAAGATTATGACATCGTCAGTAACGACCATGCTGAAATTACCCAGCAAGGATTAGAGATTGTATATACTGATCATAGTTCTAATGGAACGATCATTAATGGTCAGAAGATACAAGGTAGAAGTGTAAACATCTATCGCGGAGATAGAATTGTTCTTGCTGGTGTATATGAACTGAAATGGGATTTGATTGACCCATTGATTGTTCCTATAGGCCGACCTACAGTTGCAAGAAACATAAGGGGAGATATGAACTCCCCATCTGATGGACAACAGCGGCATTCTGGGCATTCACGTCCGACGGATTATTATAGTCCTTCTTCAAGTCAGGAAACTTCGCAGTATGCGCCTCCTTCGGATTATCAACAATCTCCCGCTTATTCCGGTAATCGACCTTCTGAATCTCTTGGAAATCGTTCTAGCTCCATACAAATAGAACGTGAACTGAGTCGGTGGAATTGGGGCGCTTTCTATTTTGGTTGGATATGGGGCGTATTCAACAAGGTATATGTGTCATTAGTCCAGTTGGTTATTTCTATCCTTTCTTTTGCAGTTACTGTAATGGGGATGGGAATTATTGCCCCCATTTTTTGGCTCATTAATATTGGTATCAGTATCTGGTTAGGTGTGAAGGGATCCAAAATGGCATGGGACAATGGCGCTTTTAGAAATTTAGAGCATTTCAGGTCATCAAGGCATAATTGGAATGTTGCTGCAGCAATTGTTTTTGCCGTAGGTGTTTTGCTTCTCATTATATTTTTGCTATTGTTTATTGATGTTGTAACCAGACTTTTTTAATTTGTGCTGAACTATGGTATTAAAAAAGGGATTGCTATTTGATAGACGGTATATGCTTATCTGTAATCTTGGACGAGGTGCATCTGCGCAGGTGTGGCTTGCCCAAGACACAATGGTCAATAATTTATTGGTTGCTATCAAGGTGCTTTCTTCATACCAAGGCATAGATACTTTAGGCATACAGAATTTCCAGAAGGAATTCTCGTATGTATATAATATACAACATCAGAATCTGCTTACACCTACAAACTATGCCATTTGCGATAAGACTCCCTATCTTGTCCTCCCTTATTGTGAGAATGGCTCTGCAACTAGTATGTTAGGTCGTTCAGACGAAAGTGACGTTATAAAGTTCTTGCATGATGTTTCTGCTGCTTTAGAATGTTTGCATTCTCATAATATAGTTCATCAGGATATTAAACCTGATAATGTGTTACTTGATGATGATTGTAATTTTTTAGTTACAGATTTTGGAATAAGCACTCAGTCTGTTGGAACGGCTAACAATGGATCCAGCGGATCTAAAGGTACAAAAGCATATATGGGACCTGAGCGTTTTGATAAAAATGCGGTTCCCATTAATATGAATGATATCTGGGCTTTGGGAGCAACGGCTTACGAAATGATCATGGGTAACCCACCGTATGGTGATAATGGAGGAATGGTTCAGGCAATTGGCGAATCAATTCCTGATTTACCAGAGACCATTCAGCCTGAAGTACGCCAGATTATACTCAGTTGTCTGGATGCAGAACCCTGGAATCGTCCAAATGCAGAATCAATTAGAAAAAAGACTCAATTATATTTAGAAACGGGTAGTTGGAAGGAAAAGGATGGTAGGAAATACCTGTATTATTCTATATCTGCAGCCGTAGTTCTTTTACTTGCTGTGGTATTAGGAGTATGGGATTATAATCGTACTAAAATCGTATATTATAAAGATTATGTGGAATATTGGGGAATTCCAGAAGGAATAGGAAGATTATCTGGAAGTGAAATGCATCATAGACAGCAATCATATCGCATGGAATTCTCTCAGCACAAACTCCGTCGTTTGTCTTTGGTTAATCCTGAGGAGAATCTCATAGGACATAATGATACAGAGAACATGATCTCCAGATATGTAGATGTTCGGTATTATTATACGGACAATGGTAGAATTGATTATAAAGCCGTTTATGATCAGGCAGGGAAATTACTCTTTAAGATGGACTATGACGAGGCTTTGAAGACTGTGACTTTCAGACAAAATGATGAATATGGTACTGAAATGAACCTCAGAGCAAATACCACAGAGTTGCAGAATCAAGGGCGGCAATTGTTTGAGAGTAAAAGCAAGATATCTCGTTATCTCCTAACTTATGATGAAAAAGGGTTGTTGACAAAACTGTTGTATGTTGGTCTTCAAAATGTACCAGCAGGAGATGCCGAGAATGTCTATGGCATTCAATATAAGTATGATGATAAAGGTCATAAGATTGAAGAACAATTTCTAGGAGCAGATGGAACCCCTACATGTAATGGTATAGGTTTAAGCATCAAGCAATTTGAATATGATGAAGAGGATAATTGGTCTGCAGTGAGGTATCTCAATATCGATAGAGAGGCATCTCACGATGGAAATAATTGTCCACTTGTGAAGATAAAAAGCGACGAATGGGGTAATAGGATAGAAGAGACTTATCATACCATTGACGGGGAATTGTCTGTTCGTACAGACATAGGTGTATCTGGATTCAAATATGAATATGACGATAATGGTCATTGCATTTCGCATATATGTATAGGTATAGACGGGAACAACATGCCATGCAGATACGGATATGTCAAACATAACTTTGGCTATGATGAAAACGGTTATATCAACTTAGAATCCTTCTTTGATGGTGATGGCAATCCTGCAAGTATGCTTGATGATGGCAACTCTGTTAGCAGCTATAGAATTGATAACAATGAATGCGGTTATCCTGTTACTCGCTCGATGTTTGATGAAGATGGTAACCCATTTGAATGCACATACGGATATAGCAAACAAATTATGAATTATGATAGTTTAGGCAACTTGCTATCTATAGAATATAGAAATAAGTCTGACGAACCCGTAGAATACAATGGGCTATATTCAAAGATATCTCTAAACTATGATGAATTCTATCATTTGGTCTCAATGAGGTATTATGACACTAAGAATAATCTGACAATTAATGAAGATGGAATTTCTGGGATATTGACAGAATACAATCGTCAAGGTGCTATTACCTCCATCAAATATGTAGACGATAAAGGGAAGTTGACTATCGGATCAGATTTCTATGCTCAGAAAAAAATAGATTACGATGAACTTGGCAACGAGAAGACTTGGCAATTCTTTGATGTAGAAGGACATTTGGCCAATAATAATAATGGAGTCGCTCGCAATGAATTTGTATATGATAGTAAGACCAATTTCCTCATAGAGATGAGGCAATATGACTATCGTGGTGTTTTGGTGTCCGCTAGGCACATGTCGCATGACAAGCGTGGTAATACCATAAAGGAGTATACCGTTGGTCCTTCTGGGCAGTTGAAGAATGGTACTGCAGTATCAAATAGTGAATATAATAGCGATAATCGTGTCGTAAAGAATTGGTGGACTAATCTTAAAGGTCAGCTTGTTAATTGCCCTGGTACTAAATATGCAAAATTTGAGAGCAAGTACGATAAAAGGGGAAACAAGATAGAACAGACCTTCTGGGACATTTCAGGGAAACCTTCTGTTGACGAACAGGGAGCATTTAAGAGGGAGCAGCGCTTCAATGATTTAGGTCTGGTCATATATGAGCGTAATCTCGATGCAACTGGTATGCCGCTTACAGGAAGTAAACTGAATCCTGAAGGAAGGTGCGAATACGATAAACAAGGAAATTTGATTAAGCTGGAGTGTTATGACGGGTATGGGAAGCCCCGACTTTCTTCTGATGGTTTCTTTAGAATGCTAACTAAATATAATAAACAGAATAAGATTGTTGAGACCTCATATTATGGAGTTGATGGCAAATTAGTTATCTCCCGTTCTAATGATTTTGCTAAAAAAACAAGGGAGTACAATAAAAAGGGCCTTGAAACACTATCAACGTGCTATGATGTGAAAGGGACGCCTTTTCGCTATGATGCATATAAATATAATGAAAAGAACAGACTTACGGAACAACTTATCCAAAATGAAAAGCGTCAACAGGATGATAAATTCTGGGGCTTCTCCAAAATGACTATATCATACAATAGTAGTGGGCTTATTCCTATACAACGAACCTTCTATAACAAAGCTGGGGCAAAACTTGGCTATCAGACGTATAATAGTACGTCCAAACAATGGGGGCAGGTTGTAGTGTTAAATAATCAACATCATTTTAATGTAGTAGGAGGCCAGTGGAGACAAACAATTATGGAGATGGCTGCACAGTGCCCTATGGATGCTGGAAATGGTGTGCAGATCCGTTCCTTAACAATTGATGGTGAAATTGTTACATGCATAGTTCGACTCATTAATATAAACAAGGAAGAAATCAGTGATGAAAAAATTGAAGAGTTAAGAGGTATGGTACAGTTCATAAAAGAACAATTAAGAAAAGCTCTAGGACTCCCATCTTCAGTCGTATTAGAAATAATAGTACAAGATAAAAAAGGTAATAGAATATAAAATGGAAAGTAATAATTTGTTTCATGATAGATACTTTTTAGAAAGATTATTAGGAAGAGGTAATTTTTCGGAAGTATGGTTGGCAAAGGATACAAAAACTGATATCCAAGTCGCATTAAAAATCTATGCCCCAGCAACAGGTTTGGATGATCACGGCATGAATGTCTTGTCCCGTGAATTTGCGATTGTGGTTTCTGCTAATCAGAAAAATCTGTTAAAGCCTTTATATTACGACTCATTTGATCGTAAACCGTATCTTGTTCTTCCTTATTGCAAAAATGGTACAATACAAAGACTGATTGGTAAATTTTCAGAAGACGATGCTTGGCATTTGTTCCACGATGTAGCTGCGGGACTTGCATACTTACATTCTATGAATCCTACACTTATTCACCAAGACATCAAGCCTGATAACATTATGATAGGAGATAATGGCTCCTATATGATTACAGACTTTGGTGTGAGTGCTCATGCAAAATCCACTTTACGTAAAAGTCTTAGTACTCAGTTGGCATCTGCTGGTACTACTGCATATATGGCTCCAGAGCGTTTCAGTAAAGAAAATACTCCGATAAAGGCTAATGACATATGGTCTTTGGGAGCAATGGTATATGAGATGCTTATTGGTGATGTCCCTTTTTCAAGTGGTACACAGATAGAAGGTGGTATTTTGCAGAAGAATGGGGCAGAAATTCCTGATTTGCCAGAAAGTTATTCGCTTGAATTGAATAAGTTAATTCAGATGTGTCTTAATGAAAATCCATGGGATAGACCAACAGCGGAACAAATTGTAGAATATGCTCAGATTGCCCTAGATGGTGGAAATCCTTTTCCAGGACCAGAACCATGGTATGTCAAATATAAGATGCCTCTAATTATTTGTTCTTGTGCTGTTATTCTTATTTTGACGATTGTGGTTGCAAGGTTAATTCCTGGTCAGCATGTTATTATAGAACCTGTTAAGAAGGAATTGACTGGAATTGCGAAGGCTGCAGATATGATGAAGGCTCTCGACACCGCAAAAGAGGGCTTTGATTATTTACAAGAATTAGCAAATAGCCATAATTCAGAAGCTTTATATCTATTAAGCCGGCTGTATTTTGGAAAAAGTAATAATGAATATGATCCAGATAGTACTAGAAATATGAGACAGATTCTACTTGATGGACATGTGATCAGTAGCGATTTTAATAAGGCGCATGATTTGTTGCTTAAAACAATAGAAATTAATCCCCAAAATTATCATGCTTTATATGAGTTAGGACGTGATTGCCTGGCGGGAAACAATCGTGAACATGAAAAGGAGCTGGAAACAAACGACTTTAAAGTAGCATATGATTATTTCTCCAAAGCTCTCAAATATGCGGAAGAGCAAAATGATGCTGATTATGTTGAGAAAATTAAGGGACAAATTGAAATGATTAAAACTGTATTATGAATATGAAGACTAGACTATTGGCTTTATCTGTAATAGCATTTCTGGCAGTCAGTAATGCTGATTCTCAAACTGTTCAATGGGCCGTTCGCCCAACCTCTGCAAAGTTGGAAGGTTATGGTAATTTGGTTAAGTTGAAAGAAAAGGGAAAAGTCGGGATGATTGATCACAATAGTCGTGTCATTGTTCCTGCAAAATATGATAGCATTTCTCCTTTTAGGGATGGATATGCTTTGGCTTTGAATTCAAAGAACGGGCAGTGGAAGATAGAAGCAGTAATTTCTGAAGGAGATTATGACGTCCAACCTTTGACGGAAACGCTTTATGCAACCCAGTTTGTGTGGTTCTCAGAAGGGAAAATGCCAGTTAAAGGTGCTGGTGGATGGGGGTATCTTGGTACTGATGGCAATATTGCTATCCCGTGCCAGTTTCAGGCTGCCTTCCCTTTTAGCGAGGGGTTGGCTTCTGTTATGCTTGACGACAGGGCTTATTATATTAATAGAAATATTGACTACCTTCCTGTTGAAGCAGGCTATGGTAATTTACTATTTGCATCTACTTTTTCAGGAGAAGAAGCAGTTGTCTATAGTGCTAATGGATTTAATCCCAAAGGATTTGTAATCAATCGTAAAGGTCGTATTGTCAGACCATACAAAGTTAAGTCTACAGAGTTGAAAGTCAATAAATATGATCATTCTGTAGGTAACAAAGAGCAAAACTATAAAGATCAGGTTTTGCAGATGAAAGAGGATGGTAGATATGAGATATACAAGTCAAACCAATTGTATGGCTATAAAAAAGGGGGCATTATCGTCTTACCTGCGCAATTAGAGAAAGCTGAGCCTGTACGTGGTAATTATGCAAATGTACGCTATAAAGGTCAAAATGGCATACTCCGAATTGTTGATGGGAACTTCTCACATCGCATGATAAAAAATAATGTTGAAATCATAGGAACTCAGGTTAAGAAAGGAAGTTTGCTACTCAGTGTCCCTTCGGCCTTAGAAGATGCGAACCTTTTATTGAAAATGTATGATGAGGATGGAAAGGAGATGAATACACAGTCAATCTCTAATCAGGGTGAACAAAGAGAATATTTCTTCCAACCTGTAGAATTGCCTGCAAAAAGCAGTAGCCAGAAATGCAAAATAGAAGTATGGAGTGATAATCTTCTATTATGGAGTAATATGGGTGAAATTAGTTATAATGTCAAAAAGGAATCTCCTAATAAGGTTGAAGTTCCCCATCCTGAAGAACCTAAATTGTCAATTGCATATTTATCTCTATCTAAAATTAAGGCAAAATCTAAGCGGGCAAGTCCTAAGAATGTGTTCTCGGTAACTGTTGCCGTGAGGAATGATGGTGACTTGCGTGGTAACGCTACTATAACCCTTTATGTGGATGATAATCAGAATGGAACTAAAAGTGTTAGCGTGAAAGGCCATGGGATATCTGATGCAATCTTTAACGTGTCGGACATCAGAAAAGAAAGATATGCAAAGGTTAAAGCAGTACTGAAAGAGGGTGGTGGAAAGAAAAGTAGTGAGGCAAATATACATTTTATGCCATTTAATTAAAAACTATATATAACTAACATCTAAAATTTGTTTAACAATGAAGAAACTATTAGTATTATGTGCTATCTCAATGATGGCAATGTCGGCAAATGCTCAAGTGACATTTACCGAAGAAGAGAGCAGTCAACAGCAGGAAGAAGTGGGCTTCGGTGGTATCACTGATAACCGTAAGAATGTTGTCTCTCTAGGAATTACTGCTGGTGGTAATTATGCAATGATGAGTAAGTATGACCCTGTTGATCTTGGATCAAGGTCTGGAATCGGCTTCCAGGGTGGTATTGCCTTTAATGTACATTTCGGACAGAGAAGAGGTGCAGACCCAGGTACTGGTCCCATCGGATTACAGATTGAAGCATTGTATGCTCAACATAGCATGAAAACCGATTTGAGTGATAATATTAAACTGGGATATATTGAAGTTCCTGTTCTGTTTAAGTATTATATCACTCCAAATGTGAATATTGAATTAGGTCCCACTTTTTGCTATCTGACGTCCAAGTCACCTGATACTTTGAAAGGAACTTCCACTACTATTGCTATTGGTGAATTGAAGGGAGGAGATGTGAAAGGTACTATAGGCGTTTCTTATCAGACTAAGAGTGGCTTTTATGCAAGTGCCCGTTATAATTTGGGCTTTTCTGAGTTAGCAAAGAATTTCCCATGCAAGGTAAGTACGGTTTCCGTATCAGTAGGCTATCTATTTAATATATTCAAATTTTAAACTTGATAATTATGAAAAAAGTTTTTTTAAGTGCAGTAGCACTATTTGCGATATTATTGGTGTCTTGTAGTAATGAAGAGATAACTATAAGTGCTCCCTCAACAGTAAATGTAAACGCGTCTGGAGTAATTAGTTCTTTTATAGAATATAATTCAGGTGAATTAGAGAAAATGGATGCGGGTGAAAAACTACGTATAAGAGCACTAGTCTATAATTCTAAGGGGGAACTCGTCGCTCAGAGTGTAAACTATTATACAAACTATAATGTGCAATTGAAAATGACCGAGTTTTTATCTCCTGGGCAATACACGGTTATTGGTATCTCTGATGTTGTCAAAATGAGTGGGTCTACCGTTGATAACGAATTCTGGAAATTGAGTGGTGAACAAAAATTATCAGAAATGAAAATAACAGATCAGGGAATGATTGGCTATCAAGGCCGTATTCTTGGTATAGGTAAAGGCTCTTTGTCTGTTGTAGAAAGCCGATCTAACAGCATTGATGTGAATCTCAAACCTGCAGGCGCTTTAATTTATGTCTTTGTATTGAATAGAGAGGCATTCTCTAATAGAAATATCACAGAATATACATTGTATGCAAATAAGAGCTCCGAGGCCATCAGTTTTAATGGAGATGGAAATTATAGCATTATTGAGTCACATGATACTGAGCACATCTTTAAAATTGCTACGCTGAGTCCTGGTACAGGTGGCACCTATGTCTTTAATTACATTCTGCCGATGAATAATGTGGAATTATGGTTTACTTGTACCGAGAACGAGTCAAGGTATACCTTCCCAACAGATCCAAAATTTAAGACAAACATGGCTGCTGGAGAGGAATTCGAGTGTTACTTATCACTAAATACAAGTGTTAGTAATATAGAAATTGTCTATGGCAAAGTTGATCTTTCACAAAAGTCAGGTACTCGTGCTCAAGAATGGGCAACCAAATGGAAAGACAGAATGTATTTCAATAAATAGTCATTGCAAGTAAGAATACCTCTAGGGAACCTGGCTACCAAAAGGTAACTGCCAGGTTCCTCATATGTTTTTTTGTAATCGTATGGATTGATTAATTATATAAAAATGGATAAGTCTTATGGTCAAGAGCTGTATCCTTTATTAGGAGACCCTCAGAAAATGTTTGAGGATGACAATGTTTATGTTGTTAGCGAAAGAGCTGAACCTGGAAAGATTTACAATTTTGTTTGTCCTCATTGTCATAGACATTTTGTTTCTCAGGCAACATCTGAGGACGTTCAAAAGGTCAAATGTCCAGATTGCGAAACATATATTTGTTACAGCACAAAGGGGAGAGAGGGCATCCCAACCAGAATGCGTACTCAGGTGATAACAAAGACGATCTCACCAACTCCTTCTGGAGTCTTGGTTTGGAAAGAAGATGACCGCAGTTGTAGATACCCTCTTAAATCGGGAAGTCTTGTAATTGGTCGTAAGGACAATACTGAACCGTCGGATATTTCATTGAATGATGTTACTGCAAGCCGTCAGTCTGTCAGGATTGATGTGACTAAGGGGGCACAAACAGGCCGTCATATTTTTAAACTCACTGTATTGAGGACAACTAATGCTGTATATGTCAATCATAATGCTCTCTTTACAAAGAGTAGTATTTATTTGAATCATGGCGATACGATAAAGGTTGGTGAAACAGTTTTTATGTTGATTGCAGAGGAATAATGAAAGTCCTTATGAAAAGAAGTATATTCACCCTTTTTGCGATAATATTATTTTGTTGTTATGGCTCATTCATATACGCTCAACAAGATAAGGCACAGCAATACCTGAAAGAGGCTGATTATTATAATAGAAAAGCTGATGGTTATGAGCGTGAGGCGCAGTACTACGTTGATAAAGGTAATGGATATATTCGACAGGCAGAATATTATACTAGGAAGAATGATTCGAGTCGTGCGAGGACTTATACCTCCAGAGCCAATGATGCATTTGAGAAGGCCAAATTGCGAAAAAAGTGGGCGCAGGATGCAAGAGAAAAAGCAGAACTACGACTTAAATGGGCTAGGCAACAATCAGAAAGAAGTAATATTGGCAAATAAAGTATAAGTCACATGATTATAAAATAGGAGGAGTTGGTATGGAAGAGAATAAACTGTTTCATGAAAGATACTTTCTTGAAAGAATGCTTGGAAGGGGAAATTTCTCCGAAGTATGGTTGGCAAAGGATACAAAAACAGATATTCAAGTCGCATTAAAAATCTATGCCCCAGCAACAGGCCTTGATGACCAAGGTCTGAACATTTTTGCAAGGGAATTTTCTCTTGTTGTGAATGCGAATCATAAAAATTTGCTAAAGCCTCTTTATTATGATACATATGATAGAAAACCATATCTGGTTCTACCTTTCTGTCAGAAAGGAAGTATCCTAAAGGATGTGGGGAAATTTACAGAAGAACAGGCTTGGCGACTATTACGAGATGTAGCGAGTGGCCTTGCTTGGCTTCACAGCATGACCCCTCCTGTCATTCATCAGGATATCAAACCTGACAATGTTATGATAGCTGAAAATGGTGCTTTTATGATTACTGATTTTGGAGTAAGTACCCATTTAAAATCAGCACTTCGTAAAAGTATGAGTTCTGCATTCTTATCTGCAGGTACTACCGCATATATGGCACCAGAACGATTTGGGAAAGACAACACTCCCATAATGGCAAATGATATTTATTCTTTGGGAGCGACAACATATGAAATGCTAACTGGTGATACTCCTTTTGGGGACGATGGTGGGTTGATTCAAAAGAAAGGAGCAGAGATTCCTGACCTGAAGGGCAATTATTCTGATCAATTAAAAAAAGTGATAACCAAATGCTTGAAAACTAATCCATGGGAAAGACCTACTGCAGAACAATTAGAGAAATATGCGGAGACAGCATTAAATGGTGGCCATATCAAGTATTTTAATGAAAAATCATTTTTCTCTAAATATAAAACCTCATTTTTTGCAGCTATGATTGCCGCAATCATAGCATGTTCCGTTATTGGATATTGGATCAATAAGAATAATAGAGATACAGCAGAAGCAAAACAACATTTTCAAATAGATCAAAAGAATGACTCTATAATGAAATGCGTATCATTAAGTGAAAAAATGATACTTCAACAGATTGAACTTGGTGACAAACATGAAGAAGGATATGAGGATGTTTATATCAAAGCATACGATAAACTTACAGAAGTTTTGTCTTCTATAGAAAAGATACCGAACGAAATAGGAAGAGGGAAAAAGAATGAATTGTATGCTATTAGGGATACTTTAGAAACAAAACTTTGCCAAGCGTATTCCAATTTTGTAAGAAAATCAAAATTGTTTGAGCAAGATGATCCTGAAGTTTGTGAAGAATTCAAAAAAAGAGCGGCCAACATCTGCAAACGTTTTGATATTAATAAGTGTAATGAGATAACTAATCATGCAGGAACTTATAAAGATGCAAAAGATTCAATTAATTTAAAATAAAGCTAATATGAGAACGTTATTTTTGATGGTATTGGGAATAATTGTATGTTTTCAGGGGCATGGGCAAAACTCGTGCGATAACTTGTATGCTAAAGGCGTAAAGTCCCAACAAACTATGACAATTGTTTCACAGAACCAAGCAATAAGATTTTTCCAAAAAGCACAAGCTTGTTATGATTCAGAGGCCAAAAAGCAACTTTGTATCACTCAAATAGCAACGTGTAAGAATACTATAGTACTAATCAAAAGAAACAAGCAAGAAGGAACTGCTTCATCCCGCAAAGGCAGTCTTGTAGAGGAAAAGAAAGAAGAATCTATTGCCAAGCAAGGTAATAATAAAATTGATACAGTTAAAGTAGTTCTCTCTGTAAATGAAAGTGTTATAAAATTCAAGGCTAAAGGTGGGGAGTTTAAAAAGGTAAAAGTCATTTGCAATTTTGATGATTGGAAAGTTGTAGAACATCCAGAGTGGATTACTTATTCCGTGAGCAAAGATAATGAAATTGTACTAGAGGCCTCAAAAAATCCATCAAAAGAGGAACGCTCTGGCATGATTAAAATTGAATGCCGGGGTGAATCAGTGTCTTTTGCTATTTTGCAATCTAAAAAAAGTTTTCTTAATGGAATTGGTCTTTAGTACGTAACAAAACAGTGACTTGTCACAAATTCTTAATAACCTAAATTCCGCAGATGGACGGCAAGACGGCAAAAATTAGTCCGCATGACTATTAGTTGCGGATTTTAGGAATAATAGTAATTATTTGTTTATCTTTGCAACATGGCTCTTATGTTATGCTGCAAGATATATTATAATTGAGGTGAAATGTGAGAGATACGTTCGTATAAGACGGTGGATAATGCCCGTCAGATTATACAGGGACAGACGCAGGGCGAATTGAATGAGAATGACATCCGACAGGTTCAGAAGGTGAGCGAGGCATGGAAAGACCGTCGTCTGGACGTGGTGATAGTTAGCGATATGAAACACTCATAGGGGTGAGGTGTGTCTCGATGATATCGAGACATTAGAAAACCTTCTTTTCAAGGCTCTCGATTTCCTCGCTTATGCCCTTGAGACATGCCCTGGAAAGAACATGCTATGATCGTAGTGCTAAAGCAGTGCGAACTGTGCCCAGAGAATCGGGATAATGTGTAGAAAACACACAAGGCCCGCATCACTGCGAGCCTTGTATGCTAACTAACCTTAACTAAAAACAATGCAATATGAAAAAACTAACGTATGAATCTTAAATCTGATGCAAAGATACGGCGAGTTTTCGCAGATTCCAAAAAATAGCGAAGAATCTTCTTTGAGTTGTTGCGGCGGAGTGGGGGATCTGCGACAAAGGGGAAGAACAGGGTAAAATATTGTCGTAAAGGCACAAAAATGGGGCTCCGCTGAGCCCTGATGTTAACCTTAAAATCTAATACTACTAGAAAAACACGTAATTATCTGATGTTACTGATCAGCTCTGCAGCTGATGTCTCTTGCATGCGGATGTATGCAAAGAGTTTCTTGCCGGCATCCTTCAGGCTGGCGCCAAAGAGATAGACCTCATCGTCGATGATCAGGAAGCGGTCGTGGTTGTGTTGGCAGACGTTGACAGCGATAGGCGGATATTGCTGGTTGTGACGTTGCAGGTCGAGTTGCTGCTGCTGGGAGAGTTGGCGGGTGTAGATCGTTGCTGAGACGTTGGCATCGCGATTGCTGAGCATGGTCAGGGTGTCTGCGCTGATGTAATTGTCGATGAGCACGATGGAGCGTTTGGCCTGCTTGATAAGACTGATAATCTGGGCATAGGCATCGAAGATCTGGCCGTCGTAGAAGATGCCTTCGACTGGGGGCAGAGATGAGCGAACGAAGAAGTCGACCTTGTCTTCCAACAAACTGATTCGTTTATCTTGAGTTCCTAACTGTGTTTTTACTTCTTGTAGGCTCTTGTTCACAGAATAGCCTTTGAGCAGATAATCTTTCAATACCTGGTTAGCCCATTGGCGAAAAGAGGTGCCTCTCTTGCTTTTCACGCGATAGCCAACAGAAATAATAACATCAAGAGTATAAAATGCTATAGGTTGTTTAACCCCATCAACACGCAAAAAATGCGTGTTGATATTCTTAGGTACTTCTTCTTCAGAAAACACGTTGTTGATATGTTTTCTAATAGTTTTTTCGTCTCGGTCGAATAGATTGGCCATTTGATTGGCGCTTAGCCAGACAGTCTCACCATCCATTCTTACTTCCAGCCTGATAGTCTCATCGGGCTGATACATCACGATTTCACCTTTGCTCGGTTCTATGTTTGCCATACTATTATGTCTCTAAGTTTAACATTGACGGGGCAAAGGTAATGGTTTCTTTCGAGACGGCCAAATAATTTCTGGAAAATTTAGATTTCAGGTTGTATTATTGTTTATTAACACAGCAGGATGTAAAATAATTGGAAAAACATGGTGGATTAGTCTTTTAATTGCCTACCTTTGTCCGCAGTTCGCAACTATTGTGACTAAAAAACGAAAACACTGATAGGATTGTTTCCTAAGAACAAGAGGGTCAGCTCATTGATTTCTGGTCATTTCCGGTCGTTCGGAGTGGCCTTTTTTTGTGTCCTTTCCTATCTAACCTACCTTTGAATTCGACAAACTTTAATATTAATCCGAGGTGGGTGAGAACCCCTCGAGGGTGTAATGCTGCGCAGCGTTCAAACTCTTCTCACAACACTCAGGAGAATGACAAAAGAAAAAAGCGAGTACGTCTGGTTAGACGGCATGCTGCTCAAAGAGGAGCATCTGGTAAAGTTGGCTATGAATGTAGGCAACTATGCCCAGGCAGAGCACTATCTGTTCGCGCTGTTGGCGCACGGTGTAGTGTATGGTAAGCAAGAGATCATGGAGAAGGTGAACGAGGTACGCGAGTTTTATGGCGTACCTAAGATCCCTATGGCTGACAATGAGGTTTCGAGAGATTGTGGCAGGCAGGGTGATTCCCTGGATGACAAGGTCAGAACAGTATTCAGAAAGATGACTGTTGAGGAACGCAGGAAGGTGTTAAGAAGTAGCCTGTCGTTGCTGCGCACCAATCATCATCTATTCATGTATGCGCGTCACTGGCTGGGGGTGTTTCTGGTGATTAGAGACAGATTGGAAGGAGACTCGCTGAAGATGAAGGGCTTTATTGACTACGCTAACGACATAATGCCGATAGACTGGCCTGATACATTGAAGATGGGACTTAATATCTATAAGAACTTTGCGCGCGAGATAGGCTGCAACGACAAAAGGGAGGCTTATTATGACATGGAGAACTGTCCACAGAAAGAACTATGTGATACCTTATGGGATATCATCAAACAGATGATTTTGACGACTATTTGACGATTTTCGAGTACCATTGACGACAGAAAAGACGATATCCTGACGACTTGACGATTTCAAGGTTGGTGCATTGTTTTTAGTCGTACTTTTGCATCGTCAATCAGACAAAACGATTAAA
>Ga0256407_10004989_pt1 | contig 21667 bp, 14 predicted proteins | sample RumenRJG_04DNA_FD_193489 | JGI IMG/M metagenome (GOLD analysis project Ga0256407, IMG submission 193489) | Bovine rumen microbial communities from Lethbridge, Alberta, Canada - RJG_04 | ecosystem: Host-associated > Mammals > Digestive system > Stomach > Rumen | place: Canada: Alberta... | reverse complement strand
CAGGAGAAATTCCTTCTCCGCAACGGAGCAGACAGCGTGGTTTATCCCGAGAAGCAGGTGGCGGAATGGGCTGCCATAAGATACAGCTCTTCGGATATATGTGACTATATCGAAGTATCTGAAGATTATGCAATATTTGAGCTTGAGGTTCCCGCAGAATGGGTGGGTAAGACAGTTCAGGCTCTTCAGATCAGACCGAAGATGCATCTTAATATCCTTGCCATCAAGAGAGACGGTGTCACCAACGTTGAAGTAAAACCGGATAGTGTATTTAAAAAGGGTGATACTTTCCTTGTACTCGGTAAGGATGAAAATCTGAAGAAGTATCTGCATGTAAAATATTGATCGACTTAAAAAGCCCATACCGTTAAGGGACCTTTACGGTGTGGGCTTTTTTAAACTCTGGGAGGGGGATATGTTCAAAGAGTATTACGCTATAAGTATCATAGATCTTATTCTGATAACATTATGCGCGGTGTCTTATATTTTTACAGAAGATAATCCGTGGCTGATTCTTTTGTTCGTTCTTGCATTCGTTGTCTCTGTATTGCTTACGGGATTTGCTGCAACAGGTATTCCCGACAAGAGATTGAAGAGATGCTACAGAGGAAGCGTAAAGCTTGCAGCATTTATGGTCTCCCTCCTGATCACCATAATAGTTTTTATAGTCGAATGGATTGATAATGCCGCATTGGGCTGGAAGTATCCCTTCTTCTTTGCTCTCACGGCATTCTCTTATTTGTGTATTTATTTCTGGATAGGAATAATCGAAGTCTACACATCATCAACTCAGCTTGGGATAGAGAAGAGAGTCATAGGTTTATTGTGCGGAATGATCCCCATAGCAAATCTTATCGCTCTCAGTATGATCATTTATACTACACATCTTGAAGTCTGCACTGAGAGCAAGAAGTATTGGTTTAACGAGAAGAGAAAAGGTGAGCAGATATGCAAGACAAAATACCCGCTACTCATGGTACACGGTGTGTTCTTCAGAGATTCGGAACATCTTAATTACTGGGGACGCGTGCCGGCAGAGCTGATAAAGAACGGAGCAACTGTTTATTACGGTGGTCAGGAATCTGCAGGCCCGGTAAGGAATTGTGCGGTGGAGATAAAGGATGTCATAGAGAAGATCGTTAAAGAGACCGGCTGTGAAAAGGTCAATATCATAGCCCACAGTAAGGGCGGTCTGGATTCAAGATATGCCATTACTAAATGCGGAATGGCGCCTTACGTTGCTTCTCTTACAACCATCAACACACCCCATAAAGGCTGTGAATTCGCGGATTATCTGTTGGAGAGGGCTCCCGAGTCATTAAAGAAATCCGTGGCCGCAGCTTATAATGCGGGGGCGAAAGCCCTTGGAGATAAGGAACCTGATTTTATCAAAGCCGTAACTGATCTTACAGCTACAGGTGCAAAGGCTCTTCGCGATGAGATGGAATCCTTTGAGCATGTATATGATGATGAAGAAAATCCCATATTCACGCAAAGCTATGGCTCGAAGCTTAACAAAGCGGTAAACGGCAAGTTCCCTCTTAACTTAAGCTACAATCTGGTAAAGCTTTTTGACGGCAATAATGACGGACTTGTAGGAGAGAAATCATTTCCATGGGGAAGAAGATTTCAATTGCTTACCAATAAGGGAAAGCGAGGTATCTCCCATGCAGATATGATCGACCTTAACAGAGAAAATATTGCAGGATTTGATGTCCGTGAGTTTTACGTAGGATTGGTGCATGACCTGAAAGAGAGAGGGCTGTAAGTAATTATTGATTATGTTTTAGTGATGTGTTATATTTTCCCTCGTACGACTTGACAGTCTCGGGGGGAGACACATAATGCTTACAGAACAGAACAGAACAGAACAGTAAAAGTTTTATATTCTTTTGTTGATTAAATATCGGAAAGATAAGGATATTCTTATCTTTCCGATATTTTATTGTTTTCACTAAGACACGAACATGCTTGCATGTTTGACATATTACTAAATGAAAGGACTTACGAGGGAGATGAAAAGAAAAACCAGAAAGTTGATCACAGGTATCATGACAGCATCCATACTGTCGCAGTTTCTAAGCGGAACTGTAAGTATGGCAGCAGGGATCGATGGAGATAGTGGATCTTCTGACAGTGCGGTAGTATTTGAGGAATCTGTAACAGGTGATGAAGGTGAAGCGACGAACGCTGAATCTGTAGATGATGCGGGAGTTGCTGGAGATAATGCGAATGCTTCCAATGATGAAGATAGTTCAGCATCTGATAGAGCTACAGGCGCTTCTGATAACGACGAAGACTCGGCGAAGGTTGACGTTAACGCTACATCAGGTCAGAACAACGAAGAGGATTTAGATGTTGATACCGTATCAGCAAAGTTTTCTGACGATGTGACATCAGGAGTTGAGGGTTCAGAAGATGATTTATCATCTGATGGAAGTGTATCTTCAAACGATAACTTCATGACTGTATCATTTGGCGATGCAGGTGTCGTTGATGTACTTGATGACGAAGACAAGTCAGACGAAGCAAAGGAAGAAGCTGATAGTAGAGATGAGGAGAAAACAGAAAAAGGCGTACTTGAATCAGAGCTTTCAGGAGAACCTTACATTTTTGATTACGATTCTTTCCGTGTGGAGTGGAACGTTGTATCTCACTGGGGAGGCGCGTGCAATGTAAGTGTCAGCTTAACAAACAAATCTGACGAGACTATCCATAACTGGAACCTTTCTTTTCTGTCAGAAGATGAGATCATTAATCCATATAATGCAAGGATCACATCTGAAGGAAGTGACGGAAACAAATGGACATTCAAGAACCTTGAATACAATCAGGATATAAGATCCGGCGAGAGCATACAGTTCGGATTCCAGATCAACTACGGAGAAAGGATTGATATCCCGTTCTCATATTCAATAGACAGCAGCGAGAAAAAAGTATCAGATGCTGATTATGAGATATCTGATCAGATAATCTCCTCCTGGGATGGTGGTGATGTAGGTGAGCTCCACATTGTTAATAACAAGGATACAGCGATAGAGGACTGGACAGTTACCGTAAGAACAGCTGCTGAATTTTTAACTGTTTGGGGTGGAAATATCAAGAAAGTATCTGAGGATACATATGAGTTCTCATGCCCCGATTACTGCCAGAATATAGCACCCGGAAAGACAGCTGTTATTGGTTATCAGATAAGTGGTGATAATACTGAGCTTAATGTACTGGAGCTTAGAGAAAAGGCTAGCGAAGGCGCTCTGAATGATACAGTATCCGATAATTCTATTTCTGATAATTCTATATCCGGAAACTCAATATCCGAGAACTCAATTTCAGAAAACTCCGTGTCAGATAATTCAGTATCCGATAATTCTTTGGCAGAAACGTTTATAACACTTGATACTGATGGCTATGGGGAAAATGCAGCGGGCCCTATCGTAACGGAGAAGATAGATCACATTTCAGGAACCGTTCTGTATCCTGAAAGTATTTCTCTCATCACTTATGAAGTAATGGATGTTATGGATAAGTGCGTTAAGGAAGGTGAACTCGATATAGACGGATCCGACTGGAAGGCAGAGGGTATCGGATTAAGCGTCGGGATCAATCATATCGTGTTTACCATTCTATTCAATGATAAGAGTGAAAAAGAAGAGATCATAGACATTACAAATCTCTCGATAGAAAACATGTATGCTGCAGACATCGATCTGTCTGACAGTGATGATGACGGTATGCCCAATTACTTCGAAGAATACTTCGGAACGGATCTGCAAAAGGATGATACGGATGGAGACGGACTTAAGGATACTGAAGAGATGTATCTTATCGGATCGGATCCCCTTGTATATGATTCTTTAAAAGACGGGATATCAGACGGTGACTTTGATACAGATGAAGACGGATTGAGTAACCGTACGGAGGTCGGACTTGGGACAGATCCGCTTTATGCTGATACTGATTACGACGAATTAAATGACGGCTATGAATATAATACGACAGGTACCGATCCTCTTAAATATGATACAGATGAAGATGGCTTTTCCGATAAAGAAGAACTGGATCTCGGATTAGATCCATTTAATGCTGACAGTGATGGAAACGGAATAGCTGATGGTGATGAGCTTATTGCTCAGACGGTTTCTAATGAATATCCCGAAGGTCCTGTCGATAAAGTGACTGTCAATATCGCTTGTAAGGGTAGTGTCATCGAAAACATGTACATAAGCGATAAATTTGATGGCAACAGCATAGTTACAGATGTAGAGGGGATCATAGGAGAACCGGTCATCATCGAGTGCTTCTCGGATTTTGATACAGCAGATATCACCTTCACTTATGATGAAACCATGCTCAGAGATACCAATGAAGAAGATCTCTGCATGATGTGGTATGACGAAGCAAACAATGACTTTATCCTCCTCGAGGATTCTGTTGTAGATACAGTTAATAACACAGTTACTTATCATACAACACATTTTTCGACATACCTGATCTTGGACAAGGCAAAGTTTAAGAAGGCGTTTGAAAACAAAAAATTAACAATTGATCTAACAGAGGAAAAAGAAAAACGTGATTATTATGTTTTCGTTGTAGATTTTACGGCTTCTGAGGAAAGCGTAAATGAACAGTTGAGAGCTGTTAAAGCGATAATGGAGTATATTGATTCAGTTGAGCCATATTCGGACTATAAAGATTATAATTATGATATGTGGCAATATACCGATAGTTTTCCGAAATATATTTTGGTATATGGAAGGTCGGGAGGTGCAGGTTATACTTATGGAGATATTGCAACAGGGCATTACGATCTAAGGTTTAATCTTGAAAACTTTGATGAGGTAATTCAATATTACCGTGATAAGGGAATTGTTGGGACAAATACATATGATGCAGATTTTGGTTATGCAGCATATAATGCCGTTGTTATGTCCACGGACAGTTGTTATTTCTTCGCCGGAGACAGGTACAGATTGGATGAAACGTGGAAAAGTAAAATTGATAGGGAGTTGAATGGAAGGGTATTAAATGGAGGTTCATTACCAGTTATAAACACAGTTACTCTTAATAATTACGGATATAATTGCTTTGATGAATATGTATCAGAGGATGGAAAAGTTTACAGAGCCGTAAACGGAAACGATGCAGTAATAGAGGATATTATCCGAAATCTGAAGAATAGAGGTGTTGGTAAAGATCTTTCTGAGATCAATCATTCAGCCTGGGCTAATGGTAAACTGAAGTATGAAAATGATGCGTATTTTCTTTTCTTTGATATTACTGTTTCTATAGAAGAGCTGAAGAGCCAGATAACGATAGCTGAAGCTATAATTGATCAAATGGAAGAAAATGATTCTGTCGGTATAAATTTGTATTATAATTGTTCTGTTGAAAGTACATATCATTTGACTAAAGAACAGGCAATTGAGAGATTTGAAGAAATATATAATTACAAGCTTTCTAATGAGATGACTCCATACAGTGCTAATCTTTACACTGTGCTTTCCAATGGTACTTTTGCTGATGCTGCAAGATACGCAATATTAGAAGGTACTTACAATAGAAATGTTAAAATCTTTGTTTTTTATCCCGGGAATTTGTACGATAATTCAATATACGAATACCTTGATAAACCAATTTGGAGTGGTAAAGGCATAAATGATAGTATAAAGTATGCGGCTGACAATGATGTTATAGTAAACTCTATAGCAATCACCTATCCCACAAGTCAGTATATGGATTCACTTATTCCTATAACCGGCGGCATGTCATATAGTGATCAGGATGGTATCGATGCACTTATTGAACAGATTCTAAATGATCTTGCGGCACAGAAGGAAGCAGTAAAGAATATAGCCGCAGGCGATTCCGACGGAGACGGCCTTCCTGATAACGAAGAAATTGAGGGTGTGCTCGGTGCAAATGGACACCTTTATCACTCTAATCCTTACGAAAAGGATTCTGATGGAGATGGATTTTTTGATGGAGAGGAAATAATCAGTATTACTGAAACAAAAAGTTTTGAGGAGTTGGCTGATTTTGATTGTGATGGAGAAACTACTGAAGACGAACGGAATATATGGCTTGAAGTGATTTGCAAAACAGATGCTGATAATAATGGCATTGATGATGCAACCGATATGATAAATGCGAGTGCATACACTTATTATAGAGTATTAAGTGACCCCATGGACAAAGAATCATATTGCAGAATGATAGGTGATAATTTTATTGAAGTTAATGAAGGGTATTGTCCATATGATTATAATCATGAACAGAGTATTAATCATGATATAGTTACCAAAAATGCACCTTGGGGAGGAGTGCCTCTAGACAGAGATGGAAACCAAATAGAAGGATTGATTAATTTACATGATTCACTTGATGAATTGCCGTTAACTACGATTCCAGATAACAATATAAAGTATCAAACAATACCGTATTTAGTATATAAGGAGAGGTTATGGAAGGAGGCATTAAAAGTATATTACGTATCAAGGATGGGAATAGAATACAGTATAGATCCATATAAAATAAATGCGACAATTAAATCGGAAGAAATCGGTGATTTGTCAGGAAATATGTTCGGATATTATTTATGTAATATAGGAGGAACGTATACATTTGATGCGAAGCAAATCTTATTTGAACCAAATGGATATTTTCACTATATTCATTTGATGAACAGAATGAAAAAACAATGTGAGGAAATACTTTTACCTGGAGAAAACTGCTTTATCGCAACTTCACCATATTACTCTAATTATGCAACACGAGTAATTGATGATGCAAATGAACGACACGATTTAGAGCCTGTTCAGCTTGCAGAAATGTCTTTAAGTTTTGATACTTTATCGGCTCTTAATAGTTCGTATGCTGGGATTTATGCTGAATGTTCTTACGATGGAGAAGAGTATAAGATGGAAATGGATTACTATATTTGGGATTGGTATGATTTTAGTCCAGACCTTTTACCTTCACTCTATTCTTTAAACACTTTTGATTATGCACAGAGCTTTGAAGTTATAGGAAAAACACATTTTAGCTATTCGTGGAAATAACAAGAGGTTAATATGAAAAAAAAATATATTTATTTAGGAATTGTAATTGTTACTCTTGTATTAGTGACAACGGGTTTTTATTTCTATCGTAAGCATGAATTGGGTAGCGATAAATGGTACGAATTTGATCATGTTAAAGAAGAATATATAGTTCACTATTACGGCGCGGTTTACCGTCAGATAGAGAAAGATAGGATTCCGATTGCTGTGGAGGATCAAGATTGGGATTATACGGGAGATATTTTATTGCGTGGACCCGATATAACTATTGGAGATTATCTTTTTCCGATTGATATAATTAGACCACATGTTAGTGTACTAAATAACGAAAAAGGTGAGGATAGTTATATGTATATAGAGACTAATCTTGCTGGTACAATCAGATATTACAAAAAAGCGGACAAGTAAAAGAGAAGAGACTGTGATATTTGTAAAACAACTTGGGTAAATTATAATTAATCTCTGAGATGTAAAAAAGAATTATAAATCAACTTAACAAGTGTATAAGCTTTTTAACAGCACCGTAAATGAGCGGTGCTGTTGTCATTATTATCCTTCGTTCTGTAACTCATGTCTGTAGATTTTAAACATATGAAGATATATTACGGCGGGACCAGAGATGATTACAGTGATGCCGAGGGCGTTCTGTCTGCCGATCTGACACAGGAAGACAAGGATGATTTATTCTCGAATGATAATGAACTGATATAGAGTATTCTTTCCCCTACTGATCCTGAAAAGGATTGAAGACATCTTCCTGTAAGCAGGCAATATTGACAGGCTAACGACCGTTTGCTAAAATATCAGACGTTTGTGGTTTCGGGTGAAGAACACCAGATCACAGAAAAAAATGTCTGTATTTAGACAAATATGGGAGGAAATTATGGATACAACAGATATGGTCATCAATATAGTGTCAGGTATTGCTTTAGCTGCACTGATCGGAGGAGTTATCTTCGGAATAATCTGGGCAGTTATCTACACTAAGAAGATGAAGGAGAAGACGGCAGAGTTTATCAAGAACTTATCTGACGAGCAGTTGGATATCATCTCCAACACTCCTTACAGAGGACTTGGAGATCCCAAGCGTCCCAATGCAGTTGTAGTTAAGGGTATGGTAATGGAGATGAAGGAAAAAGGAAATAATATAGTATTCTCTATTTTGTACTATGATCATTATTTCCCTAACTCAGATGAGCTGAGAGTTACAGATATCGTAAAGCTTCCTAAGAGCAAGGTTAAAGAGATGGGTATCCGTCTTCACAGCTATGTAGATATGGTTCTTAATGAAGATAAGACTCCGGAGATAATCAATGCATAAGAATATCGGGGAAAATGAACTTATGATCCCTGCTATAAGAACGAGATATGCGGCAACTATGTTTGCCGCATATTCGTTTTTGGTGGCGGGGATACTTTTTATTTTATTGATGTTTTTCGGTGCCATGGATGGATCAGAAGATGGTGCGGCATATGATATTATTTCGAATGTTATAGCAGCATTGATATTGCTGTGCCTCGTCTTTGTAGTATTCTCTATCATCACATCTATCACCATGGCGATAACGGTTACGAAAAAAAGAAATGCGTTTATAGCCGAGGATAAGATCAAGGGCGATATATTTAAAGCCGGTCGGGAAATTAATCTTTCATCCCTTAAGGGATGGGATAAATTCCGTATGAACTTTATGATAAAACTGGTGATCGCGCTGATCCTTCCGGTGATATTATGTGTTGTTGCAATGTTATTATTTTCAGACGCTGAAGGTTGCTTTGCTTTTGCCTTTATTGGTTTTGCAACACTTTTCGGCTGGGGACTCATCAGCTGTATGGGTGATCTTCACAGACAGAGAGAAGAGAGCCTTTACAGGCAGGGAACGGGATTATCTTTCTGGAACATGAGCAAGGCTGATGAAAATGTATTTGAGATGCTCAGGTCTGAACGTGCTGTGATCATATCTATGGGCAAGTGGGAAAGAGGCGTTGAAGATTTTGCAGCCAATCTGTGTAAGGAGACCGCATCGGATCCTTCTGCTATTTCGAATACCGCGTATTTCTTCAATGGAAGTGAGCTAAACAGACATTTCGGTCGTGCTATCGTCGATGTAGAGTCTGCCGAGGATATTCATCTGGTTGCTGTTCCGGTAATATCATGTACCGGTGGTCAAAGACAGTTTCTTGTTTCACAGAAAGCTGCCAATAACGTAAACAACTGTCTGTTAACGGCGGGAGGAATTGGTTATACCAGGTTAACTCAGGTAATGTGAGCTGCCTGTTTCATCTTTTTCTTGTTTTCGTACATTTTTTCGTCCGCGGCGTTGTGGATGTCATCTACATTTTTGTGATTATTTTTATCAAAGATACACATGCCACATGCGATCGAGACTTTACTTTCGGGAGCTGTGGCTTTTTTAGATATCTTAGCCATATCGTTTTGGAATTTGTTCAAAAGAATATCTCTGTTGACATAGTCGTTGCCTTCAAGGACTGCAAGGAATTCGTCTCCTCCGATCCTGTAGACGGGGCTGTGAGAGAATACTCTGCATATCAGTGCGCAGCAGTTCTTTAAGTATTCATCACCGGCTTCATGTCCGTAGACATCATTGATCCCCTTCAGATTATTGGCATCGAACATCACTATACCGAATTCATATCCGGGAATGATATCGATATTATTTTGAAGCTCTTTGCGCTTGTTCTCGTAAGCGGCACGGTTCTTGATATGAGTGAGTGTATCTATCTGCGCCAGTTCCGTTATTCGCTCATTCATATATTTGAGGTACATATTCTGGCGGAACTTTTCCATTGAATAATTGATACCCTGATAGTATGACCGCAGGGTTTTTTCTTCCAGCTCTTTTATGCTGTCAACGAAGACCATATAGCCGGCGGAATACTGATTGTAATGTAAGGGGGTGAAGATATACAGATGACTTTTACCGTCTTCGGGTATAGGAAGCAGTTCGGAAGACGGAAATTTTGAATCTTCCAGAAACTTGCCATCGCGAATGGAGCATAAAACAGACAGTTCTTCGTCGTAACCGATCCTTCGCATGCTGACGCTGACATCGGATACCGATCTGTAGGCGCTTTCATCCATAAAGATATGAAAATTATCGCCTTCATAATCATGGTTATCAATGAGATTCTGAATAAACTTTTGTTTTATCTCGCTTATGGATTCACAGGATAAGATGAGACGCTCTCTGCTCCTGTCGTAACGGGCCTGCATGTTGTCGTTCATCTGTCTGCTATAAGCGTTGGCGGCAGCCTGCTGTCTGAGCAATACGCTTCCTGTATCTTCCGGGCATCCGCAGCTTTCCCTTACTACAGGCACACTGTCGACAACAGTGACAGGATCAGCATCTTGTCCTGAAATGAGCGACATCATGATATTGGCGGCTTCTTCACCGCATTTAATAAAATTCTGATCTACTGTTGTAAGAGATGGAAAGAAGATATGGGCATCGGGACTGTTGTCAAATCCGGTAACGATCACATCCTTTGGAAGCTCTTTTCCGCAGTCTTTTAATGTTAAGCAGGCTGTAAGAGCCAACGAATCATTAGCGCATACTATTGCATCCGGAAGGTCATCATTACGACACCATTCCCTTGTCAGGTGAGATGCTGCGGTTATAAACCAGTCTGTATAGAATATATTCGTATCGGGAAGACTTAGTCCGCGTTCTTTCATTATATCCTTTAAAGCACGGATACGGTCCTCGGCGCCTTCATTGTCTTTATTGCCACCTATAACATATATTTTTTGGGTGTTGTGATGAGTAATGAGATGGTCGGCAAGATTGCGCATGCCGGAGTAATTATCTGAGATGACAGAGCAGGTATCTTTGACAACAGAACCAATGCTGACTATGGGAATGTCGGCCTCCAAAGCGCGTTTTACAATCTTATCGATCTCACCTTTAAAATCGATAAGATTGGAGCATATGACTACTCCGTCAAACTTATGAAGATCGGGGAGCCTAAATATGTTAAGCTCTCCTTCGGTAATGTCGGGGCTCTCATGGAGCGCCGCAAAGGTAAGAAACAAGTAGATATCCGTGTTGTTAGTTTCGAAGATTTTCTTCATACCCTGCAGGCACTGAACAAGGATATTCGATCCCCAGCCGGTGGAAAAAACTGCGATTTTCTTCTTCATCTTATCAGATACTCCGATCAATGTTTCCGTGGCAGGAATGTTTCATTCAATTAATCGTTATTATAGCATTTTCGCTGTTAAAATGAGAGATGTGAGCGTAAGTATTTCTTTTGGAACATAATATAGTATTTGTTGTAAAATAAAGAGCGGGTCCTCATCAAGCGGGTCATTTTAGCATCGGCAGGAGTTCTGTTTGAAAAAATCAGTGATCATAAGAGAATATGGGATAGTTCAGGGCGTCGGATTCAGACCCTTCGTGAAAAGACTTGCCGACAGATATGACATTACGGGCAGTGTATGCAATTTTGGACCGTATGTGGAGATAAGAGCCTGCGGAGACAGTGAGGATTTAAATAGATTTTCAGAGAGCATAAAGACGGAGGCCCCCGACAGGGCATCCATTCTTAAGACGGAGATCAGGGAAGATACTGATCCACAGCAGGCTAATGACAGCTTTGAGATAATTGAGAGCAGGAAGGATGAGGGGATGATCTTCATACCGCCTGATCTTGCCATATGTGATGAATGCAGTAAGGAACTTTTTGATAAAAATGACCGTCGCTATCTTCATCCTTTTATAAACTGTACTCAGTGCGGACCGCGACTTACTATCCTGGAATCCCTGCCATATGACAGAGAGCGTACGGGGATGAAGATTTTTCCCATGTGCAGAAGCTGTGCGGAAGAGTATGGGGACAAACAGACAAGGCGATTCGATGCGCAGCCTATATGCTGTAATGACTGTGGGCCGGAGTTCTATATCATAAATACAGACGGTAAAAGAGACGGATCAACAGGGACAGATGCGATCGCGTATGTCAGAGGAGTGATCGCGGAAGGCGGCATAGCTGCCATCAAGGGGATAGGAGGATTCCATCTTGCCTGTGATGCCGCTAATGATGAAGCCGTAAAAAAGCTTCGACAGAGGAAGAACCGACCTGCCAAACCCTTTGCGGTCATGATGAGGGATATGTCGGTTGTTCGCAGGGAATGTAATGGACTGACGGAGCGTAAGGAAGAGATACTGGAAGGTCCTCAAAAACCTATCCTTTTGTTAGAAAAGAATAAGGATGGGAAGCTATCGGAACATATCGCACCTGATAATCCGACAGTAGGTGTGATGTTACCGTATGCACCGGTACAATTGTTATTATTTGATCTTCCCATAGATAACAGGGAATATTTCCCGGATATGTTAGTGATGACCAGCGGAAACATAGCCGGAGCACCTATCTGTCGGGATGAAGATGAAGCTGTCAGTGAACTGTCGGGATTCGTTGACTGTATCCTTTCAAATGACAGGCCGATACTTACAAGAGCTGATGACTCGGTCATGGATCATCTGGATGACAGACCTTATATGATCAGACGCTCGCGGGGATATGCGCCACTGCCATATTTAGTTGATTGCGGCAATGCAGGGAATTCTACTATCCTGGCAGTGGGAGGAGAGCTTAAGAATACTTTCTGCATAGGTAAGGGTGATCTGTTCTATCCTTCTTCCTATATAGGTGATCTGAGCGATGAACGTTCGGAAGAAGTACTCGAAGAAACCATCGCCCGTTTTGAATCTATGCTTGAATGTTCACCGGAAATCATAGTCTGTGATAAGCATCCGGGATACCGTTCAACGAAGATCGCAGAAAAGCTTGCGAAGGATACGGGTGCGAGACTGATAAAACTGCAGCATCATTACGCACATATAGTTTCGTGTATGGCTGAGAACGATCATAAAGATCCTGTTATAGGTATATCTTATGACGGTACCGGTTATGGCGATGACGGAACTGTATGGGGAGGAGAGATCTTCGCCTGTGACTACAGAGAATATGAACGCTGCGGACATATTGCAGGATTCCTTCAGGCGGGAGGGGATATCTCTTCCAAGGAAGGATACAGGATCGCGATCTCCATGGCTGAGCTTTCAGGGGATAAGGAATTTGCCGAGTCGGTAAAGTATCTCTTGTCGGAAGAGTATGGTAACCCGGATACTTATATCAAAACAGACGAAAAATCTGTTGATGTTATAGCATCCATGATTCGCAAGAATGTAAATTGCATAAGATCTACAAGTGCGGGAAGACTCTTTGATGCTGTGAGTGCCGTCCTGGGCATCCGGTCTCGTTCCACCTTTGAAGGTGAAGCGGCTATGGCGCTGGAATTCTCCGCCGGGAAATATGAGGAAGGTATCGTAGAAAAACAGATAACGGAAGGAAGCGACGGTGTCATCCCTACCGATAAGCTGTTTGAATATATCGTAAAAGAGCGCCGCAGAGCTGTGGAAAGATACTGCAATGACAGGTCGGCTCTTGCGGAGAATGCCGAGAGGCTTGCATATGAATTCCACCTGATGTTGGCGCGTATGACCGCGGAGGCAGCGGTCAGATCCGGAAGAGAGAAAGGCATCGATACTGTTGCATTGAGTGGCGGATGTTTCCAGAACAGGCTCTTTACAACACTTGTAAGAGACCGTATCAGGGAGGCCGGAATGGAAGTGCTTCTTCATTCGCTTATACCGCCCAATGACGGCGGGATAGCGCTTGGTCAGGCCGTTGCCGCAAGATTCATGACAGAGGAAGTTTAATATAAATATCCGAAATGATATAAGTGAGTGTGATCTCGTGATCTGTTTAGGATAGAAAGAGAGATAAATGAGTAAGATAGAATTTAAAAAACCGGGCAACTTTGTATATCCTGTTCCGGCAGTGCTCGTAAGCTGCGCCGGAGCAGACGGAAATAAAAACATAATCACGGTGGCCTGGACGGGAACCGTATGCTCCGATCCGCCTATGGTATATATATCCGTAAGAAAAGAAAGATTTTCTTATGATATCATTAAAGAGTCGGGAGAGTTTGTTATCAACCTTCCGGATGAAAAACTTGCACATGCCCTTGATTACTGTGGATGTACGACGGGAGCAAAGGTAGATAAGTTTAAGGAATGCGCGCTGACTGCGGAGGAGAGTTCCAAGGTTTCCGTTCCTTCCATTGCCGAGTCTCCTGTTGCTATCGAGTGCAAGGTTAAGGATATCATTCCACTGGGAACACATGACATGTTTCTGGCGGAAGTTCTGGCAGTTCGTGTGGATGACAGGTATATAGATGAGAAGGGTGCATTCCATATGGATGATGTTAAGCTCATCGCCTATGAACATGGACAGTACAGGGCTCTTGGTGCGAAGCTTGGTTCCTTCGGTTATTCGGTAAAAAAGAAAAAATCGAAGGGAAGGAAAAATCATAAACGAAAGGATAAATGAGATGTCTGTAATCTGCAGTGTGATGGTCCCTCATCCTCCCATGATAGTTCCGGAGGTTGGAAAGGGCAGTGAAAAAACAGTCACGGAGACAGCTGACAGCTATATGTCTGCAATGGATTTCATCGTCCAGCACGATCCGGATACCGTTGTTATAGCAAGTCCTCATTCAGTGATGTACAGTGATTATTTTCATATCTCACCGGGAGCTTCTGCCGAGGGAAGTTTTGCGCAGTTCGGTGCGCCGCAGGTCAGAATGAAGGTGAGTTATGATGAAGAACTGGTATCTGCGCTGTGTGCCATAGCCGACGAAGATGATTTTCCCGCAGGAGTAGACGGAGAGCGCGATCCTTATCTGGATCACGGTACCATGGTGCCTCTTTATTTTCTTAATAAATCCTACGAGAAGTCAGGTCGCGAAATGAAATGTAAGATCGTAAGAGTAGGTTTATCCGGTCTTTCTTTTTCCGATCATTACAAACTGGGAGAAATGATAGCCAAAGCTTCCGATAAGCTTGGAAGAAAGGTTGCATTTATCGCCAGCGGAGATCTCTCTCATAAGCTTAAGGAAGACGGGCCTTACGGCTTTGCAAAAGAAGGTCCGGTATATGATGAGAAGATAATGGATGTCATGGGACAGGCGGCTTTCGGAGATCTTCTTAAGTTTGATCCCGTGCTTTGCGATAAGGCAGCCGAATGCGGACACAGATCATTTATCATCATGGCCGGAGCGCTTGATAAACGTGAAGTAAGAGCACAGAGATTTTCTCATGAGGATATCACCGGTGTAGGATACGGTGTTTGTATCTACAATGCAATGGGTGTGGATGACAGCAGGAATTTCCTTGAGGAATATGAGAAGGAGAAGGCTGAACGCATTGAGAAATTAAGAAAAGAAGAGGATATGTATCTGCTCCTTGCCAGAACATCGCTGGAATTCTACGTGCTGACGGGACAGCCTATGGGGCTGCCTTCGGATGTCCCCGAAGATATGATGAACAGGAAAGCCGGTGCTTTTGTATCTCTGCATAAGAACGGAGAACTGCGCGGCTGCATAGGTACTACGGAAGCTGTAAGGGACTCTCTTGCGGAAGAGATAATCATGAATGCCATTTCCGCAGGCACACAGGATCCCAGATTTCCGAGAGTAAGAAAGGATGAATTACAGGAGCTTGAATATAACGTGGATGTGCTTTCGGAAGCAGAGCCTGTATCATCCACAGACGAACTGGATGTGAAGAAATACGGAGTGATCGTCAGCAAGGATTCCAGAAGGGGGCTCTTACTCCCCGACCTCGAAGGTGTGGACACAGTTGAGGAGCAGCTTAGTATAGCAAAGCGCAAGGCCGGTATCAGCGAGATGGAAAGCGGCGTGAAGATCGAACGCTTTACTGTTGAGAGACACTCTTGTAAAGAGGAATAACCGGGAATGGCAAGGTACTACATAGCGGATCTGCATTTCTATCATGAAGCCATGAACGAACGGATGGACTGCAGGGGATTTGGATCCGTCGAAGAAATGAATGAATATATGATTTCCAGGTGGAATGACCGTGTCAGGAAAAATGATGAGGTAGTTATACTTGGCGATCTCTCTATGGAGAAGTCATCCCTGACGATGGAGCTCATAAAGCGTCTGAAGGGCAAGAAGATGCTCATCGAAGGAAATCATGACAGATATCTCAGAGAATCGACATTTGACAGAAGTCTGTTTGAATGGGTCAAGCCCTATGCCGAGATGCATGATAACGGTAGGAAAGTGATACTGAGCCATTATCCGATATTTTGCTACAACGGCCAGTACAAAGTCACCGACAAGGGAAAGCCAAGGACATATATGCTTTACGGACATGTCCATAATACCTATGACGAAGAACTGGTCATGAGGTTTCAAAAAGAGACACGGCTGTTTTCCCGTCCGGTTTATGGCAAAGATGAAGATATGACGATACCCTGCAATATGATCAACTGTTTTTGTATTTTCTCGGATTACACGCCCTTATCCCTTGATGAGTGGATAGAGGTACAAAAGAAAAGAGAAGCGGAAGCTGAAGTAAAATAAAAAACGCATCCCCTTTCGAGGATGCGTTTTGCTGTTATTAAAGATCTTTACCTGTAAGAAGCTTGTATGCCTGAAGGTATTTTTCGATGGTCTTGTTAACGATGTCTTCGGGAAGAACCCATGCTTCGGGCTTATCCTTATTTTCGTTAGCATCGGACTTGAGCCAGTCTCTTGCAAACTGCTTGTCGAAGGAAGGCTGACCGTGACCTGCTTCATATCCGTCTGCAGGCCAGAATCTGGATGAATCGGGAGTAAGCATTTCATCTCCGAGAACGATATTGCCATTCTCATCGAGACCGAACTCGAACTTTGTATCGGCGATGATGATACCCTTGGTCAGGGCGTAATCAGCGCACTTCTTATATAATGCGATGGTATAGTCGCGAAGCTTCTCAGCGTATTCTTTGCCCTTTCCGGGGAAGTATTTCTCAAGGTGATCGATGCTCTGCTCGAAAGAAATATTCTCATCGTGATCACCGATCTCAGCCTTTGTGGAAGGTGTGTAGATAGGCTCAGGGAGCTTATCGGATTCCTTTAATCCCTCAGGAAGCTTGATACCGCATACTGTACCGTTCTTCTGGTAGCTTGCCCAGCCGGAGCCTGTGATATATCCGCGAACGATGCACTCTATGGGGAGCATGTTAAGCTTCTTGCACATCATGGAGTTGCCGTCAAAATCAGGCTGTCTGAAGAATTCGGGCATATCCTTAACATCTGCACTGATCATATGATTGGGGATGATATCCTTTGTTAAGTCGAACCAGAACTTGGACATCTGGGTAAGGACAGCACCTTTTTTCACGATCTTATTCTTAAGTATGACGTCGAAACAGCTGATGCGGTCAGTTGCCACCATGATAAGGCTGTCGCCGTTATCATAAATCTCTCTGACTTTTCCTTCTTTGATAGGTTTGAATTCGGTCATTTTCTCCTCCATGTGCGCCGGGAAGCGCTTTCTTCATATATTTATGATAGATTTCTAGGATAGTGTTTTTAGTAAAAAGTGTCAATAGTCCTGAATATATGAATCTGTTGTTTCTAGTGATATAATAAAAAAGCAGTAATGTAAAAATGGGGAGAGTATATCGGGAGCCATACTATCATGTTTAAAAAGGTGACATTTATCAACGTAGGCGGTTTCATCGCCGGAACCGTAAAAGAGGCCTTTAAGAGAGCCCAGATGGATGTAAATGACGTCGAACCCAAGGCTGAGGTGATACGTCAGCTGGTGGGTACACGTGACGTGATAGTTATTCTTTTAGGTGATTATCCCCATAATAATGAGGATTTCTATAAGGAACTCAGTAATCTCTGCTCCATGCAGGACAGACTTTTTATTCTCGGTGAACAGCTTCAGATCAACGATTTCAAGAAACTTGTTCCGGGAGTCATCATTTCAAAAGAGTTCAGAAGACCTTTTAATACAAACGATATAGTAGAAGCGATCGAAGCTCATGACGTAGATGAAAGCAGTGTCATCAACAGGAAGAAGATCCTTGTCATAGATGACGATCCTATATATTTAAGGTCTGTTAAGCAGTGGCTTTCCGGCGACTTCGCTGTTTCTGTTGTCAGCTCGGGTTTCGAGGCGATCAAATACCTGATCAATGCTACCCCGGACCTTATACTGCTTGATTATCAGATGCCTGCAGCCAACGGGCCGACAGTCTTTTCAATGATCAGGGATAATGAGGCGACGAAGAATATCCCCATCATTTTCCTTACAGGAAAGAGTGACAAGGAAAGTGTCATGAAGGTACTGGAATTAAAGCCTGACGGCTATCTGTTGAAAAAAATGAACGGACTGCAGATCCACAGAGCAATAAAAGAGTACTTCGAATCTCCGGATCACAAGATCAGAAATAATTTTTGAGCACCAGCTCGGTGATACCATCGTTGCTTCCGCTCTCTATTCTTTTGACTCTCGGCTCTCTGCCGTAGCTGTACTCTTCACGTATCATTCTTGCGAGGCTGGTCCCGCGGTGATAGCCGTGGATGAGACGAATGCGGTATATGCCGGTTCCGGCACTGTCCAGAGCTTTATCGATTCTGGCCTTAGCCTCCTCGGCACGCATCCCATGAAGATCTAATTCAATTATTCCCGATAGATTAAGATTCATGTGAGAATGATAGCACAAATTTGGGTACACTTTTGAAAAATCAAATATAATGACTTCGGGAAAAAGGATTTAATACCACAATAGTTTAGAAAGAGGAATTATGAGTATTTTAAATGTTGAAAATCTTTCACATGGTTTTGGAGACAGGGCGATATTTGAAGATGTAAGCTTCCGACTCCTTAAGGGTGAACACATAGGACTTGTAGGTGTTAACGGTGAGGGTAAGAGTACCTTCATGAGTATCGTCACAGGTAAGCTTGCGCCGGATCAGGGCAAGATCGAATGGGCGAAGAATGTCCGTGCAGGATACCTTGACCAGCATGCTGAACTTAAGGCCGGAGATACAATTGGGACTGTGCTTAAGGCTGCTTTTGATGATCTTTTTGATATAGAGAAAAGACTTAATGAACTCTATGAGAAAATGGGCGAGGCAGATGAGAAGCAGCTTGAAGAATACATGGAAGAAACAGGTACACTTCAGGAACTTTTAAACGCACACGATTTCTATATGATAGATGCGAAGGTGGAAGAAGTGGCGCGCGCACTTGGTCTGCTTGATCTCGGCCTTGACCGTGATGTTACGGAGCTTTCAGGAGGTCAGAGGACAAAGGTACTTCTTGCAAAGCTCCTACTTCAGAAGCCGGATATCCTGTTGCTGGATGAGCCTACTAACTATCTGGATGAAGAGCATATTGTATGGCTGAAGAGATATCTTACCGAATATGAAAATGCTTTTATCCTTATCTCACACGATACTGACTTTATGAATGATGTTGTGAACGTGATCTATCACATCAAGGACTGTATCCTCACCAGATATGCCGGAGATTACAAGCATTTCCTTGAAGTCTATGAAGTTCAGAAAGCACAGCAGGAGGCTGCATACAACAGGCAGCAGCAGGAGATAAAGGATCTTAAGGATTTCGTAGCCAGAAATAAAGCGAGAGTTGCCACAAGAAATATGGCAATGAGCCGCCAGAAGAAGCTTGATAAGATGGATATGATAAGTAAGGTTACGGAGAAACCGAAGCCGGAATTTCGATTCTTAACCGCAAGGACACCGGGGAAATATATCTTCGAGACTAAGGAACTGGTGATCGGATATGATGAGCCTCTTTCAAAGCCTCTTACATTATATATGGAAAGGGGAAGTAAGATAGTCCTTACAGGTGCCAACGGAATAGGAAAGACCACTCTTTTAAAGAGCATACTGGGACAGATAAAGCCCTTGTCCGGATCGGTACAGTTGGGTGAATATCTTGAGATAGGTTATTTTGAGCAGGAGACAAGACCTGATATTTCCACAACCTGTCTCGAAGAGATCTGGAATGAGTTTCCTTCTTTTTCTCAGTATGAAGTAAGAAGTGCACTTGCAAAATGCGGGCTTACGACAGAGCATATAGAGAGCAAGATAAAAGTATTATCCGGAGGAGAACAGGCAAAGGTAAGACTTTGCAAAGTCCTCAATAAGCCTTCAAACATACTGGTTCTCGACGAGCCCACAAACCATCTGGATGTATATGCGAAGGATGAGCTGATACGCGCGCTGAAAGAATATAACGGAAGCATACTTATGGTATGTCATGAACCCGAGTTCTATAAGCAGATTGCAACGGAAATCTGGGATTGCACAGAGTGGACCACCAAAGCCGTATAATAAAAAATATATAATTATATTTATCAAGACTGACAGGGAGACCGACAATTGAATATCACAAAGATCATAGCGGAAGAATTAAAGGTAAGAGAAGCACAGGTTGAAGCTGCAATAAAGCTTATAGATGAAGGAAATACCATACCGTTTATTTCCAGATATCGTAAGGAAATGACAGGTTCCTTGAATGATGAGCAGTTAAGAAATCTGGATGAGAGATTAAAATACCTAAGATCATTGGAAGAGAGAAAGTCAGAGATTATAAAATCTATTGATGATCAGGGAAAACTTACAGATGAGCTTAAAAGTAAGATAGAGGCAGCTGAGAAGCTGGTTACTCTGGAGGATATCTACAGACCCTACAAGGTAAAGAAGGCAACCAGAGCATCTGCAGCAAAGGCCCGTGGCTTGGAGCCTCTTGCAATGTATATATTAAAGCAGGATGCCACATCCCCTCTTGAGGAAGAAGCTGTCAAATATGTGACAGGAGAGATAAAGCCTGAGTCTGACAGCAAGGCTGACAAGCTTAAGGCTGCAGCAAAAGAAGTTAAAGATGAAGCAGCAGCTCTTGCCGGAGCTTCCGATATCATCGCGGAGATGATCTCCGATAATGCGGACTACAGAACATATATCAGAAAAGTTACTGTTGAAGAAGGAAGCCTGACGTCAAAGGCCAAGGATAAAGAAACCAGATCCGTATATGAGAATTACTATGAGTATGAAGAACTCATAAAGAAAGTGGCCGGACATCGAATACTTGCGCTTAACCGTGGAGAGAGTGAAAAGATCTTAACAGTGTCCGTTAAGGCTCCTGTTGAAAATATCATTTCTTATCTTGAACGCAAGGTGATCACTGCTGACAACGATTTTACCGCTCCATTTTTAAAGGAAACCGTCGCTGACAGTTACGATCGTCTGATCGCTCCGTCTATAGAAAGAGAGATAAGATCCGAGCTTACTGAGAAAGCTGAGGATGGCGCCATAGACGTGTTCGGAAAGAATCTGAAGCAGCTTCTGATGCAGCCGCCTATCGCAGGCCAGACAGTGCTTGGATGGGATCCTGCATTCCGTACGGGATGTAAGCTTGCTGTTGTGGATCCAACAGGTAAGGTTCTCGATACGGTAGTTATATATCCTACTGAGCCACAGAAGAAGATCGAAGAATCCAAGAAGACGGTGAAAGCACTTATAAAAAAATACGGTATCACTCTTATCTCCGTCGGTAACGGAACTGCATCAAGAGAGTCGGAACAGGTGATCGTTGAAATGTTAAAAGAGATCCCCGAAGCAGGTGTTAAGTACGTGATCACAAACGAAGCCGGAGCGTCTGTTTATTCTGCAAGCAAGCTTGCTCCGGAAG
>Ga0256407_10004987_pt1 | contig 21670 bp, 16 predicted proteins | sample RumenRJG_04DNA_FD_193489 | JGI IMG/M metagenome (GOLD analysis project Ga0256407, IMG submission 193489) | Bovine rumen microbial communities from Lethbridge, Alberta, Canada - RJG_04 | ecosystem: Host-associated > Mammals > Digestive system > Stomach > Rumen | place: Canada: Alberta... | reverse complement strand
GGTCTGCAGGCGGGGCTTGAACTTCTCGATCCAGTCTGTCAGTTCGGTGAAGGACAGACGGTCCTTCAGGCTCAGGATATACTGGGCGATCAGGCCGGAGCCGGGAGTCGCGGTAAGACTGTCGATGACGGAGATCTTCGCGTCGGGATGTTCTTCCAGGAAGAGCCGGCATCCCAGGGCTGCGCTGTTGTAGGAGCCGGTCAGTTTAGAGGAAGCGCAGATCACAAAGGTCTCATGCGGGTATGCTTCACGGTAGGCTTCCATGAACTCTTCGGGAGAGGGACATGCGGACCCGGGGCAGGTCTTGCTGTTTTTGATCTCCCGGAGCAGCATCATGGTGTCCAGGGAATCATCGTCCCGATATTCTTTTCCGTCAATGATGACGGTCAGCGGCACCATGCGGACCGTTTTCTCCGCCTTCATTTCTTCGGTGCGGTCACCGACGCTGTCCATAATGATCCTGCAGTCCATAGAGATCCTTTCTGCCGCTCTGCTGCGGCGTTCCGGAATCCTGCGCCGCGGAAGGCGGGCGGTCCGGCCTGATGCGTTTTGATGCCGGGAGCGGCCCGGAGATCCGGCCGCTGATGCGTACAGTATAACAAATTAAATTGACACAAAAAAGCAAAATGCCGCTATTAATGAAAATCCAGATACAGTTAACTGAAAATTGCCCGGAATGCGGGCGGGAGGAACGGAACGCCTCACCTGCTGCGGGGACGAGCCGCTGAAGGAATGCGGGCGCAGGTACGCCGAGGGCGTGCGCTGGCTTCTCCACGAGGCCTTCTGTGAGGACGCGCAGGAAGCTTTTTTCCACGCCCACGAATACTTCCACTCTACAGTGAAGGAAGCCTGTGAGACCGCGGAGCGCCTGGGTGGAAGAGCCTGGTGCGCTATCACTCGGAGGACGTTTTTCTGGAAGAGCGGAAGCGGCGCTATCTTGCGGAGGGAAGACAGTACTTTTCCGGCGGACTCTATGTGCCGGATGATCTGGAAGTGATCGAACTTATCTGAAGCGCAGAAAGCAGAAACGCTGACGGCAGAAAAATGCCCCGATCCGGATCATCCCGGACCGGGGCATTCACTGTGTATACTTCCGGATGGACCGTTTCCCGGCCAGTCATTTTCTCTGACCGGTCAGTCGTTTTTTTTCGGCCGGTCAGTCGTTTTTTCCGGCCGGTCAGTCGTCATCTCCTGCCGGAGGGTCGTCCTCGTCCTCCGGCGGGTTGTCGTTGTCGATAAAGAAACCGGAATCGTCCTCGTTCAGCGCCCGGAGCAGAAGCTCCTCCGTTGCCTTGTCGAGGGAGGTATGCTCGTCGCCGCGGGGATCCATGCCGTACCAGAGAGACTCCACCGCGTTCAGAAAGTCGCGCTCCACGTCCTCTGCAGAGAAGCCGTACTCGCCGTCTTCCACGCCGCTGGCAGCGGTCAGCTCGCGGACCACATCGGCCGGAACACTGTTGTAGACGCGGCGCTCCGCGTGGACCCGGATCTCATAGGTGGGGCCGCCGGATTTGTACGCGGGATCCGTCTCTGTGACTTCGACGATCTCGCCTTCCTTTTCCGTGAAGTTTCCTTCATCGTCCTGGACCGCGAAGAAGACCGGAGTCCCTATGGCAAGAAGCTTGAATTTACTCATTTTCTTTCCCTTCTTTTCCATAATTCGTTTTTCTGTGCCGCATTCTGCCTGCAGAGTACCGGGCAGGCCGGCCGGAGCTTATTCTCTGCCGTCCCAGCAGTAGGTGCAGAGCTTTTCCCGTGGCAGCCCGACGGCATCGATCATGTCGTCCAGGCGGTTGTAGCGCAGGGAGGTGAAGCCCAGCTGTTCGCAGATCCTGTCGAGCATCTTCGCGTAGCGTTCGGAATCCGGATCCGCATACTCCTCCAGAACCTCGCGGGGCACGTCATCGCCCTCGAATTCCCGGATCACCCGGCGGGCAATCAGCTCCATGTCGGAGTTCGAGCGGGAGAAATTGATGTACTTGCAGCCGAAGAGGATCGGCGGGCAGGCGGGCCGGACGTGGACCTCCTTCGCGCCGCTTCGGTACAGGAATTCCGTGGTCTCCCGGAGCTGGGTCCCGCGGACGATGCTGTCGTCGATCAGCAGGAGCCGCTGCCCTTCGATGAGCTCACGCACCGGAATCAGCTTCATCTTCGCGATGAGGTCGCGCTTCGACTGGATGGTCGGCATGAAGGACCGGGGCCAGGTGGGCGTATACTTGATGAAGGGGCGGGAGAACGGCACGCCCGACTCATTCGCGTAGCCGATGGCGTGGGCAATTCCGGAGTCCGGGACACCGGCAACGCTGTCGATCTCGTTTTTCGTCAGCTTGTCGCGGCGCGCCAGGCGCTGGCCACAGCGCACGCGCATGGCCTCAACGGACACGTTCTCGTAGCTGGCGGAGGGATAGCCGTAATAGACCCACAGGAAGGTGCAGATCCGCATCTTCGGGCCGGGGGCGGAGAGGGTCGTGACACCGTCCGGCGTCATGATCGCGATCTCGCCGGGGCCTAACTGGCGGAAATCCTCGTACCCGATGTTAAGATAAGAGAAGCTCTCAAAGCTTGCACAGAAGCCCTCATCTTTCTTTCCGACCATGATCGGCGTCCTGCCCAAACGGTCGCGGGACAGGTAGATGCCCCTGTCTGTGAGGATCATCATGGTCAGGGAGCCGTCGATGATCTCCTGGGCATACCGGATGCCGTCGATGAAGTTGTCTTTTTCGTTGATCAGCGCCGCCACGAGCTCGGTGGGGTTGATGCTGCCGCCGCTCATTTCCTGGAACTGGGTCCCGCGGTTCTCAAGGATGTGGTCCGCAAGCTGGTTCAGGTTGTTGATCTTTCCGACGGTGGTGATGGCGAAGGTCCCATGGTGGGAGCGGGTGATGAGGGGCTGAGGTTCAAAGTCGGAAATGCATCCGACACCCATGTTTCCGTGCATTTTCTGCACATCGTGCTCAAACTTCGTGCGGAAGGGGCTGTTTTCGATGTTGTGGATCGCACGGTCGAAACCGTCCTCACCGTATACGACCATACCTGCCCTGCGGGTTCCGAGATGTGAGTGATAGTCCGTCCCGAAAAACAGGTCAAAGACACAGTCTTCTTTCAGTGCTGCTGCAAAAATACCGCCCATTTAAAAATTCTCCGTTTTCCTTTCAAAGTCAGTCTGAGAAGCAGGTATTTCGGAAAATACCATTACAGGATTATAGAATACCCAATCTGTTCCTGAAAAACAACAAAAATCTAATATAGTTTTACGGCAGTGTCCAATACCGGGACCGGAGTGCCGGCCATACCGCTGAGGTATGAAGCCCTGTCCGGTACCGCTGCCGCTGAGGTATGAAGTCCTGTCCGGCACCCTGCCGCAGGGAGAGGGTAAAAAGAATCCCGGGAAACGGTTTCCGCCTTGTCTCCGGTGTGATATATTTATGTAAACGATGGCGGGTCGGTTCGGAAGTGCCTGCCGCCGTGGAAAAAAGCTTCAGATTCGGGGGAATTTTTATGAGAAGAAGATTTGAGAACAGCAGGAGACCGGCGGATTTCCGGCCTTCGCTTGTGTGGCTTGCCATTTTTATTCTGTTCACGCTTCTGGTGGCTTTTGTGAACCGTCAGCCGGTGGGACCGCAGAACTCTGTAGTGGGCTTTGCCGACTTCAATCTTTCTGTCCATGAAGCGATCGGGACGAATAAGATCTTTTACATTCTCTCAAAGATCCTGGGGATCCTGGCCATACTGCTGGCAGGGCTGGAGACAGTAAATGTGATACGGCAGTGCATCCAGCGGGGCGGTCCGGACCGGGTTGCCGCGGACAGCCTGGCGCTGATGGTCATCTATACCGTGACGGTGCTGATCTACATTCTGTTTGAGTTCGTCGTCATCAACTACCGTCCGGTGCTGGATGACGGTCAGCTGGCGGCGTCCTATCCTTCGTCTCACTCCCTGCTGGCGGTGGCGGTCTTCCTTACGGCGGCGGAGCAGATGAAGTTCCGGATCCGGAATTCCCGGGACCGCCTGGTCTTCACCGCAGTGCTGACTGCTGCCTGCATCCTGACCATCCTGACGCGCTTCCTTTCCGGCGTGCACTGGATCACCGACATCATCGGCGGCATTCTGGCGGGATTCTTCGTCCTGTCCCTCTACCGCCCCGTCATCCGCCTCATCCGCAACATGCGCGTGTGAGTGAACGCATCGGTGCCTAAAAATAATTGAGAGCGCCCGTATCCTTTTCAAAACCCTTGATCTACGATGGTTTTGAAGAAGGACACGGGCGCTTGTTCAATGATATGAGTAAGGATTCGTTTACTCGCACTTATTCTGCAGTTTCTCCCAGCGCTCGTCGACCCATTCCTGGGCGGCGGCGATGGTCCATTCGTTGTCCGGCTTGAAGCAGTGGCGGAAACGGCCCTGCAGCTTCATGAACTCCTCGACGGGGAGCTTCTTCCGCGGCACGTAGGAGAGGTACCAGCGGCCGTCGATCACCTCGTACAGGGGCCAGATGCAGGTCTCCACTGCCATCTTGCAGATCTCCGGCAGAAGGTGTGCGGGATACTGCCAGCCGCGGGGGCAGGGGGCCATGATGTTCACAAAGGCCGGCCCCTTGGTATAGATGGCCCGGTGGGCCTTGTTGTGGAAGTCTTTGAAGTTCCCGATGAAGGTGGTCTGGGCCACATAGGGGATCCCGTGGGCCGCCATGATCTCCGTCAGGTCCTTCTTGTTCTGCTTCTTGCCCGTAGAGACGGTGCCGGAGGGGCTCGTCGTGGCGCTGGCAAAGCGCGGGGTGGAGCTGGAACGCTGGATGCCGGTGTTCATGTAGGCTTCGTTGTCATAGCAGAAGTAGACCATGTCGTGACCGCGCTCCATGGCGCCGGACAGGGACTGGAAGCCGATGTCGTAGGTGCCGCCGTCGCCGCCGATGGTCAGGAACTTGTAGTTTCCGCCGATCTTTCCCTTGCGGCGCAGGGCGTTGTATGCCGCCTCGACGCCGCCGCAGGTCGCGGACGCGTTCTCAAAGGCGGAGTGGATGTAACTGTCCTCCCACGCGGTGTAGGGATACAGGAAGGAGGAGACCTCCAGGCAGCCGGTGGCGTTGGTGATGACGGCCCGGTCGCCCGGCTCCAGGGCGCGGGTCATAGCGCGGCAGGCAATTCCGGCGCCGCAGCCTGCGCAGAGACGGTGTCCGCCGACAAAGCGTTCCGGCTTGGAAAGCTCGACTTTGTGATTGTATGCCATCAGAGCACCTCCTCAGCGCTGGAGCGCTGTCCCATGTGAATGTAGAGCGGACCCGGCTTTCCGGTCCGGACCATTTCTTCCAGGTGACGGTAAACGCGTTCGATGTCCTCGACCGCGCAGTCTCTTCCTGCCAGGCCGAAGACCACGTCGGTCATCAGCGGACGATTCGGAAGATCGTAGCAGGCGGAGCGGACCTCGGCAAAGAGGGGACCGCCGGCGGCAGAGTAGCCTTCACTCTTGTCCATGACGGCGACGGCCTTCACGCCGGAGAGGGCTTTTGCGATCTCTTCCATGGGGAAGGGACGGAAGACGCGCAGCTTGACAAGGCCGGCCTTCACACCCTTCGCGCGGAGCTGTTCCACGCAGGCTTTCGCGGTGCCGGCGGTGGAGCCGATCAGCACCAGGGCAAGCTCGGCGTCCTCCATGCGGTATTCCTCAAAGAAGCCGTACTTTCTGCCGAAGGTCTTTTCAAAGTCCGCGGCGACCTCCAGAATGGCCCGCTTCGCGTTTTTCATGGCCTCGGCCTGCTGGACCTTGTGCTCCATACAATAGGGGCAGGTGTCGTAGGGGCCGACCGCCAGCGGGTGGTCGCGGCCGATGAGGGCGTGTTCGGGGTTCCATTCGCCCACAAATGCTTTCACGTCAGCATCGTCCTCGAGAAGAATGTTCTCGACGGCGTGGGAAGTGATAAAGCCGTCCTGGCAGATCATGATGGGCAGGCGGACGTCCGGCGTCTCGGAGATCCGCATCGCCTGAAGGTAGTTGTCGTAGGCTTCCTGGTTGTTCTCGGAGTAGATCTGGATCCAGCCCGTGTCCCGGGCGCCCATGGAATCTGAATGGTCGTTGTTGATGTTGATGGGGCCGGTCAGGGTGCGGTTCACGCATGCCAGGGTGATGGGCAGGCGGGAAGACGCCGCGACGTAGAGGACCTCATACATGAAGGCGAGGCCTGCGGAGCTGGTGGCGGTCACGGCTCTGGCGCCGGCTGCCGCCGCACCGATGCAGGTGGACATGGAAGAGTGTTCGCTCTCCACGGTGACGTATTCCGTATCGACCTTGCCGTCCGCAACGTACTGCGCGAAATACTGCGGGATCTCGGTGGACGGGGTGATGGGGAAGGCTGCGAAGACGTCCGGATTGATCTGGCGCATCGCGTAGGCGACAGCTTCATTTCCGGAGAGACGTTCCCGGATGCTCATTCGCGCACCTCCTTCCGCATTTCGATGGCATGGAAGGGACATACGTTCCAGCAGATGCCGCAGCCCTTGCAGTGGTCAAGGTCAAAGTCCACGCGCTTTCCCGCGATGACCGGGATGGAAGAGTCCGGGCAGAAGGGGGCGCAGAGCAGGCACTGACGGCACAGCCCCTGATCCCAGACCGGGACGTTGGAGCGCCATTCGCCGGTTTTCGTGAGGCGGGCAGTTCCGCCCTCGTAGATCTCGCCGCCCGGTGTCATCTCCTGCCAGGGAGACTTTTCATTGATATTTTCCGCTTTGATGTAGCTCATGCCTGTCCCTCCTTTTCCGCCGCGCCGCTGCTGCAGGCTGTGCTGCTGTTGCGGGCCGCGCCGCTGCTGCAGGCTGCGCCGCTGGCCGCGCCGCCTTTCACCTGCTTCATGGATTCACGCAGGCACTCGAGATTTCCTTCGATGACCTGGGGCTTCGTCGCGAACTTGTGGCGGAAGCTGGCTTCCATGTCCTCAATGAAGCGTTCCGGGTCCAGGATTCCGCTGACCTTCACGACAGCCGCCAGCATCGGGGTATTCGGGAAATAGCCGCCGAGATACTTCTCGGAGATCTCGCGGCAGCTTATAGTGTAGACCGCGCCTTCATAGCCGCGGAGCATGGGCCGCAGCTCTTCCGGCGACCGGGAGGAATTCACGATGATGGCGCCTTCCGGATCCAGCCCGTCGGTCACATGGACCGAGGAGAGCAGGGATTCGTCCGCCACAGCTACGAAATTGGGCTTGTAAATGTTGGAGTGGATGGTGCAGGGCACGTCGCTGATGCGGTTGTAGGCCGTGATCGGCGCGCCCATGCGCTCCGGGCCGTATTCCGGGAAGCCCTGGACATATTTTCCGGATGAGAAGGCGGCGTCCGCCAGAAGAAGGCAAGCTGTCTTCGCGCCCTGGCCGCCGCGTCCGTGCCAGCGGATCTCTGTGATCTGCCTGTTCATATTGTTCCTCCTGTGCAAAAAAAAGCCTCCATCCCTGTCACGGGACGAAGACTCCTGTACTGTTCGTATCCTGATACCTTCGCTGTACCACCCTTGACTGCGTGCTCCCATCGCAAACAGCCGGGAAGAAAACCATCTTCCCGTGCCTGCTCTGTTCCAGACGCGCTTCCTGTAACGGGGAAAACCGTCGGCTTCTATTCCGCGGGGGACCGTTCCGGTTCACAGACCGTGCCGGGCCGCGTTTCTGGCCGCAATTCCGGAGTGATGTTCAGATCCGCGCTCTGATGCCGGCTTCCACCATATCGCGTGAGGTGCGCTTCACGTGCGATCCCGGCTCTCTGGAATCGTCCTTCGGATCCTACTGTCTCCATCAATATCTTTCTTTGGGCTATGCCGGCGTCACCGCCGGATTTTTGATGACGTCCTGCCGTTCACAGACGGCACGAACTTGTGCCAGTATATCTGTTGTCGCGGACATCTGTCAAGAGACGGAGGACAAATTCGAGGCGCGATACACCGGCAAACTGAGCAATTATCTCGTTTTTCGGGGTGAGGAAGGTCTCCGGGTAGGTCAGGCCCCGAAAAGCAGCCAGGAAGCTTAATGTTCCATCGGGGTGAGGAGGGTCTCCGGGCGGGTCAGACACGTGGTGGTTGTGAAAATATCCAGTTTTTTCCTGCGAGGCAGCGCCGACACTGAGAATAATTGTTTATTGCGCCATTTCAGTGTATTGCGGGCCGGGTTGGCATCGCGCCGACACTGAAAATAAATGTTTGTTGAGCCGATTCAGTGTATCGCGGACCGGGTTGGCGGAAAAGGCTACGGAAAAGTCCGGGGAAAACACCGCGGAAAAGCAAAAAGTGTCGGAAATAGCCGGGAAAGGTTCACCCGGTGCCGGAAAAAGAGCATAATGGAACCAGAAGAGAAGCCGAACAGAAGCTGGAAGGAACCAAGGGTGAGAAGATCCGAAGGACGGAAGCTGGAAGGAACCAAGGGTGAGAAGATCGGAAGAACGGATGCAGGAAGGAGCGAATCCTATGTCAGAAAGAAAACCTTTGATCGCTGTGATGGGGGCGCACAAGCTCTCGGTGCTTTACAATGAGAACCCGGTGCCGGCGGCGGCACTGAATGAGACCTACGCGAATGCCGTGACCCGGGCCGGCGGGATCCCGGTGATCCTGCCGCCCTTTGCGGACGATGCTGACCTGTTCCGGATCATGGAGCTCTGCGGCGGACTTCTGCTTCCCGGAGGGGAGGACGTGGACCCGCGGTATTTCGGCGAAGATCCGTCCCCGAAACTCGGGCGGATCACGGGATATTACGACCGGGCGTGGATCGCCGCCCTGGAGTATGCCGCGGAACAGGGCATGCCCGTCCTCGGGATCTGCCGGGGGCACCAGCTGGCGAATGCCGTGTTCGGCGGGACGCTTTACCAGGATCTCTCGGAATATCCGGGAAAGACGCTTCTTCACGGCCAGCATCACGACAGGACCAGTACGGTACATAAGGTCAGCATCGTCCCCGAAAGCCATCTGGCCCGGATCCTGGGCTGCACCGAGGTCTACACGAACACCATGCACCACCAGTGCGTAAAAGAACCGGGCGCAGGACTGTACGTCAGCGCCCGGACCGGGGACGGTGTGATCGAAGGACTGGAGACCATGGACGGATCCATGATCTTTGTCCAGTGGCATCCGGAGGAATTGCAGGACACTGTGCCCTGTATGCAGGGACTTTTCACGGACCTGGTGAAAAAAGCCGGAGCCTGTTTCAATCGGCAGAAATAGGGCAGTGAGAAGAAGACAGCGAAAACCGGCAGGCAAAAAACCTGCAGGAATAAAAGAAATAACGAAGCGGCTGCATTAAGCTTTTTGAAACCAGCTTAATGCAGCCGCTCCGCCGTGTTAATTACTCAATGTTTCAACTGCCCGCCGTGATTACTGCTCGCAGAGAATGATCAGCTGATCCTCCGGTCTCAGGTCCAGCTCCTGGTCCAGCGGAGGATTGAAGAGACTTTCGGGCGCGGCGGCAGTGCCGCCCAGAAGGCCCAGCAGGATGCAGCGCTTCCGGCAGAGAATGCCGCGGAGACTGCGTATGGTCTGCTTTCCGGTGCAGCCAAGCTCTTCCGCAGTCCGCAGGAAAAGCTCGTTTCCATCGTTTGACAGGATCTCCTGGAATACCTTGATCAGCTCCGGGCTTTCCGACAGCTGGGCGAGGATCAGGGAGGACATGCTGGAAGAAACGATGTAGTCTGTACCGTCCGAAGTGGAGATGAGAGCTTCATTGCTGCTGAGGCACAGTTCCGCAGTAATGTTGAACTGGAGTCCGAAGCGGCTGCGGATATCCCGGAGATTCAGGATGTGGAAGATGACCTCCATGTCTGCGTCATCGTCCTCCATACTGTAGTCGCTGAGGATCGCGATATGGTCAGACTGTTCCGCCAGCGCCAGATAGGAATCTTCTTCCTCCAGAGATTCTTCGAAAAAGGTGATCTTGAGATCTCTGCGGCCCCCAAAGCGGGAGAGGATCTTTGCCTGCTGTGCCTCGTCGAGACCGGCAAGCAGGATCTCCGAAACATCTTCCGGGAGATCCCGGATGACAGTCTTCAGTTCCTTGTTGTAGCCGATGATCGTGACCTTCCGGCTACTGAGGGCAGGTTCCGGACTGTCAGAAGTCCGGGCCGGGATTTCGTCCGGCTTGTGCCGGTCGGGAGAAAGCTTCGGAAGATACCGGTTTTCCGCGAACACCAGGATCCGGTCCCCTTCCTGTATGACGGTTTCCGGCGCAGGATTGAGCATGACGGTCCCGTCGTGCAGGATGCCTGCAGGAACGCCGGCATCTGTGTTGATGATCAGCTCCAGGAAGGTGATGCCGTAAGACTCCGGGAAGTCCAGCAGATAGAATTCGGAGCCCTCGAAGTTGAAGATCTCCTGGAAAGCCTGGGAGAGACCGCTCTGGGTGCAGGAGTGGGCGATCATCTTTGCCAGGACGATATTCGCCTGGACGGCGGAAACGTTGTGGCGCTCCATGAGGGAGGCAGGGAGACGGTGTTCGACCCCCGACAGGATCGCACTGACCCTGACGGTGCAGTCTTCCTCTTTTTCTATGAAGTTTGATACTGCCAGCAGCGTCTTGATGGTATTCCGGTCGTCCTGGGGACTGATGATGACGGAGCGCGCCTCTGTGATCATCAGCCGCTCCAGCGTGGCAGCGTCATGGACGTCCGCCTGGCGGCAGATGAGTCTGATGTTGTCCGGGATAGTGATGTTGTCCGTAATGCTCTGCCACATTTCTTCGGGATCCAGGTCTGCCGCGACCACGATCACCTCGGGTTTTCCTGCGGCGGAGAGGATCAGCTGACGGATCAGGGTGCATTCCCCGGGCGTAAAGCCGAGGAGTATGACGTGCCCGCTCTCCAGGATGATGGAGCGCCCCTGTCTCAGACTGGTGATCTTTTCCTCGATGGCGGTGGAAATGAGACCGATCAGTACGCTGGTGATGAACAGGCCTCCCACTGCTGCCAGTGACAGCATGATGAGATAGGACAGGGGGCCGTCCTCGCTGGAGGGCATCCAGGCATTGATGACGGTGGCGAAGCTCTCCCAGAGTGTGGCCCCGAAATTCTGCTCCGGATTGAAGTGCAGGCCGGTAATGATCAGCGTGATCACCAGGATCATCAGCAGGGAACAGATCAGAAGCAGACGGAGCAGGCCCATGCTGCCCCCGGACATGCGGTTGTCAAACCAGTACTGCAGTCGTTCTTTCAAAGTGAATTTTCTTTTCATAGTTCCTCCGGAAGCATGACTTGAACTGCTGTTCAGGCCTGCCCGGTGATGAGCCAGGGCGCGGGTTCCGCGACCATGTTCCGCTTTGCGTTCAGCTTGCTGACGGAGATCTGGATCACCTCGGTATCGCCGATGCCGTAGTGGTCAAACAGCGCCGGCAGGGAAGCGGCACACTGGAAATCCAGGGTGTAGATCAGGAACTCCATGTGGGGGTTCACCCGGAGAAGGGCTTCGATCTCCTGCTCCATGCTGGCAGAGGCCACAAGCATGGTGAAAGTCGGGACGGGAAGCCCCTTCAGGGATTCATCGTCCACGTGGTCGATGATCTCGATGTTGTGGAGGCCGAACTCGTGGGCATTGTCCTCAAGGGTCCGGCGGTCACGCTGACTGTATTCCACCGCGATGATCGTGCCTTCCGGCGCAAGGAGGGCAGCCTCGACCGCGAGGCTCTCGCCGCTGATGATACAGATATTATCCGCCTGGTCGATATGCATCTTCGACATCATGGCGGCGCGGATCTCGCTGCCCACGTAGTGGACGGAACCGCGGGAGAAGTTCATGTTCTTCATGCCGATCTTCGAGGTGGACCGGGCGTTGGGGTTCATGATCAGCATGGCGGCCGATGCATTGATGCCGCGGTTGATCATCTCACGGATGGGTTTGTGCAGGATCTGGCCGGAGGGATCGCTGCCCTCGTTGTACCAGACGGTGCATTCGCCGAGCCCTGCGGTCCACATGCGGTAGAAGATGTCCGGGTGTCCGGCTTCCGTGAAGACAAGGGTCGCGTTGTGGGACTCGACGGTGGGGATCAGGTTTTTGTTTTTGCGGGTGATGTCCAGGATCTTGACCTTCTGGAGATCGACATTGGTCGTTTCCGCGTAGTAGGTAAGCCATGCAAGAATGCTGTCATTCGAAAACATCTGTTTTTCCTGTTCCATGGTAAAACCCCCTTTTGCGTTAGATGATCTTATGTACGGCGCGTGCCCTGTCCGGCGGGGTGCGCGTTCTTCACTTTCAGTATACCATCACAAGTATTTTCCCGCCTACCTGTCAAGGCTTGCAAAGCGCGGATTTTTCTGTATCATGTTTTCTGACCGGCACTCCGCAGAAAATGAGCATACCCTGAACAGGGAGCCTGCTCACCGGACAGGGTATACCCATTTTTTGCGGGTGAGCAAGGCGCAGCGCGCCTCCGGCCGCCCGCAGCGAGGAGTGCTGCGGTAAAAAAGATGAAGTTATCCCCAAAAAGCCGCATAAAATCTGGGGATAATGTGGATAAATGTCGAAAAACCCGCGTAAATCCGGGGAAAATGACCTTTTGATGGAGGAAAACTGTGGATATCATTCAGAAAATCGCGTCGGAGCTCAGCGTTCAGGACTGGCAGGTGGACGCTGCCGCGAAGCTGATCGACGAAGGCTGCACCATTCCGTTCATCGCCCGCTACCGGAAAGAGGCCACGGGCACGCTGAACGACGAACAGCTGCGTACTCTGGGAACGCGACTGACCGCGCTGAGAAACCTGGAGGAAAAGAAAGAGAAGATCCTGGAGACCATCGAGTCCCAGGGAAAGCTGACCGAGGAGCTGCGGGCCGCCATCGAAGCTGCGGAGACCAGCGTCGCCCTCGACGACCTGTACCGTCCTTTCCGGCCGAAGCGGACCACCCGCGCGACCATCGCCATGGAGAAGGGGCTGAGCGGCCTGGCGGACATTCTGTGGGCCCAGAAGACGGAAAAGACCCTGGAAGAGGAGGCGCAGGCCTATCTTTCCGAGGAAAAGGGCGTCACGACTGTGGAGGAAGCGATCCAGGGAGCCTGTGACATTCTGGCGGAGCGTTTCTCCGACTCTTCCGCGATCCGCAGCTATGTGCGCTCCGTGACGGAGCGTAGGGGCATCCTTTCCTCCGAGGCGAAGGATGAGGAAGAGAAGACGGTCTACGAGACTTACTATCACTTCACGGAACCGGTGGCGAAGGCCTCCGGATACCGTGTCCTGGCGATCAACCGCGGCGAGAAGGAGAAGATCCTGAAAGTGGCCATCGAGGCGCCGGAGGACGAGATCCTTGGATTTCTGGAGAGCCGGCTGATCCGGGGGAATAACCCGGCGACCCGGGACGCGATGAAGCGGACCATCGAGGACAGCTACGCAAGGCTGATCGCGCCTTCTATTGAGCGCGAACTCAGGAACAGCCTTACGGAGAAGGCCGAGGACGGCGCCATCCTGGTGTTCCGGAAGAACCTGCACCAGCTCCTCATGCAGCCGCCCATCGAGGGCGCAGTGGTGCTGGGCTGGGATCCGGCCTTCCGCACCGGCTGCAAGCTGGCGGTGGTGGACGCCACCGGAAAGGTCCTGGACACGGCGGTGATCTATCCCACCATGCCGACGAACGAGCGGAAGCAGGCGGAGGCCGCGAAGAAGATCCGCGAGCTGGTGGCCCGATACGGCGTGAATCTGGTCTCTGTGGGCAACGGCACGGCTTCCCGTGAATCGGAGCAGTTCCTGACGGGAGTCCTGAAGGAACTTCCGAACAAGGTCTCTTACGTTATTACCAACGAGGCGGGCGCATCGGTCTATTCCGCCAGTGCCCTGGCGACGGAGGAATTCCCGGAGTTCGATGTGGGACAGCGCTCCGCGGCCAGTATAGCCCGCAGGGTCCAGGATCCGCTGGCGGAGCTCGTGAAGATCGACCCGAAATCCATCGGCGTCGGACAGTATCAGCACGACATGGACCAGAAGAAGCTCGGTGAAGCCCTTTCCGGGGTGGTCGAGGACTGCGTGAACGCGGTGGGTGTCGACCTGAACACGGCATCGGCCCCGCTTCTGCAGTATATCTCCGGCATCACGAAGACCACCGCGAAGAATATCGTCGCCTATCGTGAGGAGAACGGCCGTTTTACCAGCCGGAAGCAGATCCTGAAGGTGCCGAAGCTCGGGCCGAAGGCCTTTGAACAGTGCGCGGGCTTCATGCGGATCAGCGGCGGCAAGGAGCCGCTGGATGCCACCGGCGTCCATCCGGAGAGCTACAAACTGGCGGAGCAGCTTCTTGCGAAGCTCGGCGTGGACAAGGAATCGCTGAAGGACGGCCCGCTCTCGGTCATGGTTTCCGGGAAGTTCGTGAAGGAAGCGGCTGAGGAGTTCGGCGTGGGAGAGATCACCGTGCAGAGCGTCCTCAAGGAGCTCACCACCGCAGGCCGCGACCCGCGCGACGAGATGCCGAAGCCCATCCTGAAGAGCGACGTCCTGAGCATGGAAGACCTGAAGCCCGGCATGGTGCTGAAGGGGACGGTGCGGAACGTCATCGATTTCGGCGCCTTTGTAGATATAGGTGTCCATCAGGACGGCCTGGTGCATATCTCCCGCATGTCAAAGAAGCGCTTTGTGAAGCATCCCATGGAAGTGGTCAGCGTGGGCGATATCGTCGACGTCAAGGTGGTCGAGGTGGATCTGAAGAAGAAGCGTATCGGCCTTTCCATGATTCTGGACAAATGATGTGACGGGGGGGCCGGCGGGGGATGTCGGCGGCTGCCGAAGGGTTTCGGGGGCTGCCGGGGGCTGTCGGGGGTCTTATGCCGGCGGTTTCATGCCGGCGGGGCAGAAATACACGTCAAACGGGCTATTATGCCGTGTTTTACGTGTAAATGAGGCTTGATGCCGGTCAAGCATACACGTCAAACAGCCAATTCTGCCGCGTTTTACGTGTAAATGAGGCTTGAGGCAAGGCAAGCATACACGTCAAACGGGCTATTATGCCGTGTTTTACGTGTAAATGAGGCTTGAGGCAAGGCAAGCATACACGTCAAACGGCCAATTCTGCCGCGTTTTACGTGTCATAGAGGCATTCCGGGTGGGTCAGGCCCCGAAGAGCGACCGGGAGGCATTGTGTTCCTTCGGGGCGAGAAGGCATTCCGGGTGGGTCAGGCCCCGAAGAGCGACCAGGAAACATTGCGTTCCTTCGGGGCGGGAAGGCGTCCCGGGTGGGTCAGGCCCCGAAGAGCGACCGGGAAGCATTGTGTTCCTTCGGGGCGGGAAGGCGCCCCGGGTGGGTCAGGCCCCGAAAAACAACCGGGAAGCTGGCGTGGCTGAACCGTATACGCCAATAGAAAATATGAATGAGATAGATAGATGATCCGGGCTATATCAAATGCGAATATGGCTATAACAGACAGTTTTCCGGGAAAAACATGAAAATCTTCGGTGACTTTCGCCGTTGCGCATTTCTCTGCAAACCGCTATGATGTAAGCGCTGCATCAAGCAGGAAACTGATCAGGCTGAAAACTGTTGAACTACAGAAAAAGAGGAGAAAGATATATGACCGGCGAACTGATCGCGGCATCTGTCTGCGGATTGATCGTGGTGTCCGAGACCATTTACTGTGTCGTGGACATGCTGAAGCATTCCGGAAAAGGCAGACGCTGAACAGCAAAAACCACACATCAACATTAAACATAAATCAAAAGCTGCGTACGGAGACATTTCCGTACGCAGCTTTTTTGGTTTGCGCGCCATGGGCGCGCTCTAACGGGTGAAAGTCCCGAGTACACGTAGGCAACGACGAAGTACATAGCTGAACAGCAAGGGTGTCCACCGTGAGGTGAAATCTGAAGGAAGCTGAAGGCAAACCCTTGGCCTGACGGACAGAAACCACATATAAGGCTGGGAAATACGGATAAGTCGGCCAAAAACGATGAAGTCCAAAAGTTGCTGGAAGTACCAGTAGATGTGGCAGGTGGATGAGGGGAAAGAGCGCGCACCTTAAGCGTGGAGGTCTCACAGGCGGTCTCATTAGCCGTAGTAACAACGAACTGTGAGAAGTCAGCAGAGCCCATAGTAGTGAAGAAGTCCCTGTAATGGGGATGGAACGAAGGGGCGAACAATCAATCAGTTGAAGTACGTTCCACTTCGTAGTCGGAGCAACGTCTGTCGATGACTTCAAAGGCGGCAAAGGCAAAAGGGGCAGAAAGGAAACAACGCATGGACACAAGTAGTCTCATGGAGCAGATATTGAGCAAAGAGAATCTCAACGCGGCGTATCTGCAAGTCGTCAGAAACAAAGGAGCGGCAGGTATAGACGGCATGACTGTCGAAGAGCTTGGCGCATACCTTTCGGAAAACGGCGAAATCATCAGGGAACAGCTGCGGACAAGGAAATACAAGCCGCAGCCGGTCAGAAGGGTGGAGATACCGAAGCCGGATGGTGGAGTAAGGAACCTTGGAGTACCTACAGTAGTCGACCGCTTTGTGCAACAGGCGGTGGCACAGGTGCTTACTCCTATCTTTGAGGAGCAGTTCCACGACCACAGCTACGGATTCAGACCCAACCGATGTGCACAGCAGGCAGTTCTGAAAGCATTAGAGATGATGAATGACGGACACAGCTGGATCGTGGACATCGACCTTGCGAAGTTCTTTGACACAGTAGACCATGACAAGCTGATGACCATCTTCGGCCGTACAATCAAGGACGGAGACGTCATCTCGGTAGTGAGAAAGTTTCTCGTCAGTGGGGTAATGATCGATGATGAGTATGAAGATACCATAGTCGGCACGCCGCAGGGAGGAAATATATCGCCGCTGTTGGCGAACATCATGCTTAACGAACTGGACAAGGAATTGGAAGCAAGAGGTCTGGATTTCGTCCGATATGCAGACGACCTTATTATCATGGTAGGAAGCAGACAGGCGGCAGACAGAGTCATGAAGAGTGTGACCCGCTTTATTGAGGAGAGGCTCGGATTGAAGGTGAATGCCGAAAAGAGCAAGGTCGATAAGCCGAAAGGTGTCAAGTATCTCGGGTTTGGATTTTACTTTGACTCATTTGCCAAAGCATACAAAGCCAGACCACACCCGAAAGCAATAGCGAAGTTCAAGGCACAGATGAAGAAACTGACATGCAGAAGTTGGGGAGTGAGCAATTCCTATAAGGTGTACAAACTCAACCAACTCATCCGAGGGTGGATTAACTACTTCAAAATCGGGAGCATGAAATACCTGTGCAAGGGGTTGGATAGCAACATCAGATACCGTCTGAGGATGTGCATCTGGAAGCACTGGAAAACACCGAAGAACAAAGAAAAGAACCTCGTAAAGCTGGGCGTTCCCAGATGGGCGGCGCATAAAGTGGCAAACACTGGCAACAGGATAGCTCATATGTGTCACAACGGATGGGTGCAAAGGGCCATAAGCAACAAGAGACTAGCCGATTTCGGACTAATCTCTATGTTAGACTACTACACCGCAAGGTGTGTCACTTGTTAAGTTGATTGAACCGCCGTATACCGAACGGTTCGTACGGTGGTGTGAGAGGTCGGAAATTCCTCAATAAGAGGAATTTCCTCCTACTCGATCGTTGGATTTTTTCGGGGAGACTGTGTCCGGAAAGCACCGGGCGGCAGTCCTTATGCTGGCGGGTGCTTTTTTCGTCGGGGCCCTGCGCATGACCGTGGAACTGCGGCCGATGCCGGCGGCGGCGGAGCCGCTTTCTCTGCAGCCGGTGCCGGCGGACGAGGAGTCGCTTTCTCTGCGGATCAATGCCATGGAGCGGAAGAAAGGACAGCTGGTCCTGACCTGCGGGGATACCCTTCTGTACGTGCCGGAAGGACTGTGCGGCGGGGCAGACGGCCGCAGAGAGCCTGAGATCGGAAACCGAATCGAGGTCTTCGGAAAAATCTCCGCATTTCCTCCGGCGACGAATCCCGGACAGTTTGACGCGGAATCCTTCTACCGGGCGAAGGGCTTGCGGCGGCGGATGTACGTCACCGGTTTCCGGATCACGGACGGACGATGCGCCCCGGTCCGTCAGTTCCTGTACCGGGTCAGGACTTACTGCATCTCCCTTCTTTACAGGGGGTGTGAGCCGGAGGACGCCGCCTTCCTTTCGGCAGTACTGTTCGGGGACAGGAGCGGTCTCGGGGAGGACTTTCTGGAACTGTACCGGAAAAACGGGATCGCTCATCTTCTGGCTATCAGCGGACTTCACGTCTCGATCCTGGGGCTGGGCTTCTACCATTCCCTCCGGAAGGGTGGCTGCGGCTTTGCCGTGAGCGGGACCCTGGCAGGCGGATTCCTGGTCCTCTACGGGCTTCTCACGGGAGCCGGGACCAGCGTGACCCGGGCGGTGATCATGCTTCTTCTCCTGTTTCTCGCGGAGTGGGAGGGAAGGACCTATGACCTGAGAACGGCAGCCTGCATCGCGGCAGTCTCCCAGCTGCTGGTCCACCCCTTTGAGCTGTACCAGTGCGGGTTCCAGCTCTCGTTTCTGGCAGTTCTTGCCATCGGCGGTCCGGCGGACACGCTGATCCGGGGTTTTGAGATCCGGAACAATGTCCTGCGCTCTCTCGTTGTGAGTCTTTCCGTGACACTCTGCACCCTTCCGGTGATCGCTTACTGGTTCTTTGCGGTGCCGGTGTACGCGCCTTTCCTGAACCTGCTGGTAATTCCGCTGATGGGATGGATCCTGGGGGCAGGGCTGGTGGTCCTCCTGTTTGCGGTGCTTTGTTTTCCTGCATTTCCCGGTGCAGATGTTTTGCCGGCGGCCGCCTTTCCCGTGCCCGCCGGTGCAGGAATCTTGTCAGCATCTGCCGGCGCCCTGCCGAAAGCATTGTATTTCTGCCTCAGGACGGCGGAGGGCGTGGTCCACCGGCTTCTCCAGGTAAACGCGCTGCTCTGCAGCCTGACGGAGCGGATCCCCTGCGCCCGTGTCCTGACAGGACGTCCGGCACCTCTGCAGATCCTTGGATATGTCCTCCTGCTCTGCGGAAGCTATGCCCGGATCCGCAGGATCCTGAATCTGCGGGAGGCCCGGAAGAAAGAAGAGCGGAAAGCCGGGGAAGAGGAGATCGTGATACGGCACACCCGGCCGGGGGAGAATCTTAGAAGTGCCTGCCGGAACAGGCCGGAGCGGGACGATGAAGGATGTCTGGCCTCTGCAGCGCTCCTTCTTCTTACGGCAATTCTCTGCCTTGCCCCGTACCGCCCGCGGAAACCGGAGATCTGGTTCCTGGACGTGGGGCAGGGGGACGGGATCGCGGTCCTTTACAGGGATTCCTGTGTCCTGATCGATGGGGGCAGCAGCTCGGAGAAGGAGCCCGGAAAAAACATCCTGGAACCGTTTCTGGAAAGCAAGGCGGTGTCCCGCGTCGAGACGGTGTTCCTGACGCACGCGGACCAGGATCACATCAATGGAATCGAGTATCTGCTTTCCGCACCGGACGGGCCGGAGATCGGGCAGGTGGTGCTGAATGCGGCGGCGGAGAAAGATCCTGTTTATGAAGAACTGAAAAAAGAGATCCGCGCAGGCGGCGCGGATCTTCGATACCTCGGTGCGGGGGAGAAAATGGGGTATTTCCACTGTCTCTGGCCGGAGCGGGGAACGTGGGTTCCGGACGACAATGAACAGTCGCTGGTCCTGCTGTTCACTTTTGGGGAGAACCAGGTCCTCCTGACCGGGGACGCCGGAAAGACCAGCGAGCCCGGGATTCTCAGAGAACTTTCAGAAGCAGGCATCGCCGGGGCGCGCGAAAAAGAAAGCTCCGGCAAAGCCGGAGCAGGCGGGATCGATGTCCTGAAGGCCGGCCACCACGGATCTTCGACCAGCAGCGGGGAAGAGTTTCTTCAGACACTCCGTCCGCAATACACCGTGATCTCCTGCGGCAGGAACAACCGCTACGGGCACCCGCACCGGGAGACCGTGGAGGCACTGGAAGCCATCGGGACGGAGATCTACAGTACTGCGGTCAGCGGCGCAGTCCGGGCAATACTGGACGGGGAGAGCGTGAAGATCAGGACATACCTGGAGAGCTGCCCTGCCGGCACTGTATTCCACTAATCCGGGTACTGCCGGACGGCAGCTTCGTAAGCTTCTTCCGGGATCCCGATCTCCTTGACCAGGATTTCCCCTGCAAAGGCCGGGCCTTCCGCCCGGACGAGACCGGTCTTGCTGCGGCCGAAGGTCACTGTGACATCTGCCGGGACAGCGATGCCCATCACTTCCCCGGTATCCGAATTGATGCCGGAGGGAACATCCACCGCGAGGGTGAAGGTCTTCCGGATCCGGACCATCTCCGACAGGAAGTCACGGTACACGCCTTCCACCGGGCGGTGCAGTCCGATCCCGAAGACTGCGTCCACGAGTACTCCGGTGTCAGGAAGAAATGGAATTCTGATCTCTCCGCCGGCGGCATTATCCGGAGCAGGGTCAGGCTCCGCCGGAGCAGAGTCAGGCTCCGCCGGCACAAACCGCATCGGCTGTGTGTGCTCCGGCCGGGCTTTCCATGTCTCCATCTGGAAGCGGAATTCCTCCGTTTCCTTCGCGGGATCGCCGCAGAGCGCCAGGCGGATCTTCCGGTATCCCTTGTCCAGAAGGATGCGGCCCATACAGACGCCGTCTGCGCCGTTGTTGCCGGTGCCGCAGCAGATCAGGATGTCTGTTTCCGGCCCGAAGCGGGATGCCAGCTCCTCGGCAGCTTTCCGGGAAGCGGTCTCCATGAGCTCCAGTGACGGGATCTTCATGACGTCGATGGCATAGCGGTCGGCGGCTTTGCTCTGGGTGCCGGTGATGATCGTATTCATAGCATTTCTCCTGAACAGTAACCGAAAGGCAGAAGAGCGGAACCGGAAAAATCCTGCATCTGCGCAGGATTGCCTTGAAGGGCTTTTTCCGCCTGTGTTATAGTTTTTACGTTACGGCGCACCTTGTGCCATTGATATTATATCAGCTTCCCGGTGCGGGCGGGCTGAATTAAAAGAGAAGAGTCAGAGAAGGTTCGGAAGAACCGGATCGGAGAATGCCATGAAAACACTGAATGCGGATCTGAAGTCCGGGGAGTTCCGCCCGGTCTATCTGCTCTACGGGGACGAGTCCTTCCTCCTCCGGAGCTATAAGGGAAGATTCATGCAAAAGGTCGCCGGCGGCGACGGTATGAACACCGCATATTTTGAGGGGAAAGACATTAACGAGGACGATGTGATCACCGCAGGGGACACCATGCCCTTCTTTGCGGAGCACCGCCTGGTGGTCGTAGAGAACAGCGGATGGTTCAAGGGCTCTGTGGAGAAGATCGCGGACTGGATCCCGGAGATGCCGGATACCACAGTCCTTCTGTTCGTGGAAGGAAGCGTCGACAAGCGGAACCGGCTCTACAAGGCAGTCCAGAAAAAGGGGTATCTCTGCGAGATGAAGCATCCCGAGCACCGGGAACTCTCGGTCTGGGCAGCACGCTACCTCGCGGCGGCGGGGAAGAAGATCACGGCCAGCACCATGGACCGGATCCTGGAGTACACCGGGGACGACATGGAGAATCTCCGGAACGAGCTGGAAAAGCTGATCTCCTATGTGGGAGAGCGGGAGGTCGTGGACGCGAGGGACGTGGACACGGTCACCACGGTAACAGTCACGAACCGGATCTTCGACATGGTCCGCGCCATCACGTCCCGCAGGACCGGAGAAGCCCTCCGGCTTTATCAGGATCTTCTGCAGCTCCGGGAGCCG
>Ga0256407_10004986_pt1 | contig 21672 bp, 17 predicted proteins | sample RumenRJG_04DNA_FD_193489 | JGI IMG/M metagenome (GOLD analysis project Ga0256407, IMG submission 193489) | Bovine rumen microbial communities from Lethbridge, Alberta, Canada - RJG_04 | ecosystem: Host-associated > Mammals > Digestive system > Stomach > Rumen | place: Canada: Alberta... | reverse complement strand
TGACATACAACTTCAGCCAGCTTGATGAACTGGAGCTTGCCTATGCGGTAACTGTGCACAAGAGCCAGGGAAGCGAATTCCCGATAGTGGTGATGCCGATGAGCTGGTTCCCTCCGGTGCTTGCAACAAGAAACCTGCTGTACACGGGCGTGACGAGAGGTAAGCAGATAGTGGTTCTGGTCGGCTCCGAGGACAAGATGAACGGGATGGTCGACAACAACAGGATTAGCCAGCGCTACTCAGGACTGGCGTGGAGACTGAAGAAATTCTTTGACATAGACAACTGAGGTGAGATGATATGCGGACAATAAAACAACGAATTGCGGCAGTGCTGATTCTGCTGATGGCGGTATCATCGATTTCATGCCCCGCTTTTGCGGATACGGAATCTGACAAACCGGCAGGACTGGAAGAAGAACCGGGCGTGGAGGACTGCTCAAATGCGGAATCTGTATCCGGTCAGGGGGAACTGATCATCACGGAGGAACAGATTAGCACAGAGAATCAGTCCGAAATGACAGGCGGAGCTGAACCGGCAGTATCAGAAGAAGAGCCGGCACAGCCGGTTATACCGACAGCCAGAGTAGCGAAAAAAGGCCCTGCGCTATGTGTTTCATGGAACGCCGTTCCGGATGCTGATTACTATGAGGTTTACAGGAGTTATTCCGCTGCTGGTGGAGGGTCTTTTCTGAATAAGATCAGCGGCTCTCTTTCATACACCGACAAGAACGTCAAATCGGGTAAAAAAGCGTATTACAAGGTCCGGGCACATAGGACGGACGGCAGCTTTTCAGAGTATTCCGCCGCGGTGTCGGGCGTTATCTATAGAGTGTACATTGAGGTAGGGCACGGAATCGACAGCAGGGGCAGATGGGATCCGGGCTGCAGGTGGAAGAAGTATCAGGAAGCAAAACTGATGCTGCCGATTTGCAAGTCCATGGCGAAGTACCTGCGCGCTCGCGGTGTCTATGTCTACACGGACGCGGACAGTGGCAACAACAGAAATCTGAAATGGCTGCTGAAGAATCTCAAGGGGTATGAAGTAAGCGTTCTGGTCAATGTGCACTGCGATTACAAGAAGGCGAAGAGAGGAACCCTGCCTCTTTACAGGTACGGTGAACAGAAGAAACTGGCCAATTGTCTGAATGCGGGAGTCCATAAAACTGTAAAGATCAAGAACAGAGGGCTCAAGAAACGCAACAATTTGGCTTCGCTGAACAAGACAGCTAGCTATTGCACGGCATGTCTTTATGAAACAGGAAATATCAAAAAAGACAATAAAGTGCTGCGCAAGAAATACGATGCATACGGCAAGGGGCTTGCAATGGGAGTTTGCAGCTACCTCGGCATCGCATGGTAGAGATTAAAAGGATGAAGGGATGGGATCAGGAGATTTATTACGTCGGATATCAGAGGAGATATCCGAGACGGTTTTTCCGTCAAACATTTACTGCGCGGTTTGCGGCAGCCTGATTGACAGAAGCCGCCCCTATGCGCTTTGCGATAAATGCGTTACGCAGATGCACTGGATAACCGGAAACACCTGCGGAATATGCGGCAAGTCGCTTCCGGACACATACCGGGGATTCGATTCGAACGGCAGGCAGGTCTGCTACGACTGCATGGCGCGCGCCCATTATTTCACGAGAGGGTGGAGCTGCATGAGCTACGGGCTCCACGAACGTGAGGTAATGATGGACATCAAGTACAGCGGCAAAGGCTATCTCGCCCGCAAGATGGGCGATGTAATGTTCGACCGCATGGAGGTGCTCATTGAAAAGGCCCGCGAATGCGGTCTGAGGCCATTCGATGTTGTCATTCCGGTGCCGGTCAATAAGAAGAGACTCGTGAAGCGCGGATACAATCAGTCTGAGATAATGGCCAGGCAGTTCATCCGCAGATGGAGCGCTGCCGAGCGGGCAGAAGGCGCCGGCCGGCGGGATTGCATTTCGACGGTTCCACGGCTGGAAACCAAAGTGCTCATCAGGCAGAAAGAGACCGTGATGCTGCGAAGTCTTAATCCTGAAGAGAGAAGACTGACCCTTCAGGATGCCTTTGCGGTAAATCCGGCGCTGCGATACCGCATCGAAGGACGAAACATATTGCTTGTAGACGATATATATACAACCGGCGCAACCGCCGACTCCTGCAGCAGAACGCTTCTCGAGGCAGGCGCGTCAGAGGTGTACCTGCTGACACTTTGCTCAGGGGGGAACAGGAAACCGAAGGGAACAGAAACCCAAAGGGAGACGAATAGTTACTGAACAATTTCGCATTGTTTATCACTTTTGTCAGTAACAGGACATCAAAATGGCAGTTTTAGACCGCTTTTGCTGCCTTTGACTGAACATAATCCCTTTTGGAAGTATTATTGTCAGTCAAAAGAGGAAAAAGACTGACAAAGCATGGTGTTATAGAAGAAAAAAGCAGTAAAACACATGATTTATGGCCATCAAATAGTAAATGTTGGAAGTTTTACTGACAAAATAAACGCATCTTAAAAAAAGTACAGTAATAGCCAGGACTTTATTTATCACAGTTCTGTCATATAGGTTGAAAGGAGATTATAGTCATGCCAGAACAGGCAAACACCCTTAATCAAAAGCAGAAAGTCGACTGGAAGAACAGAATAATATGGATCCTGATTGTAACGATTTTCTGGTATGTCACCGTTTTTTCATTACTAAGCGGATTGTTGTTTGACAGCGGCGTGAGTCCGTTCAGACAAATGGAATTGTCCGGGCCGGTCAGATTTACGTTGATATATTATCTGTCGACAATTGTGGAGTTCGTCGGGATTCTTGTTTACACAGGCATAACCAAGAGAAACAGATTCATATTACACAGTTTCCTGCCAAAAGCAGAAGGAAACCGCCTGAGCGCGCTGCTTCTGGGTCTTGCGGTCGGATTCGTCATGAACTTCGGCTGCATACTCTGGGCGCTGCTGGCAGGGGACATCAAGCTCTTCCTCAACTTCGCGGTTGGGCAGATTCCGTTCTTTATCTTTGCGCTGGTATGCGTGTTCATTCAGAGCACTACGGAGGAGCTATGGTGCAGGGGATTCATGTATGAGCGTATAAATGTGCACTATCCGCTCTGGGTTGCGATTATTGTGAACGGTGTGTTTTTCGCGTTTCTGCACATATTCAATCCGGGAGTGGGAGTGCTGCCGATCGTCGACATAGCTGTCTGCGGTCTTTCGTTCTCATTGGCCAAGTGGTACACGGGCAGCATCTGGTTCCCGATGGGAATCCATACGGCGTGGAACTTCACGCAGAATTTCCTGTTTGGTCTTCCAAACAGCGGTCTTGTATCGGAAGCTTCCGTGTTCGGGCTCGACGCAGCGAACGCAAAGAACACACTGATATATGACGTGGCTTTTGGTGTTGAGGGAGGAATTCCTGCAATACTGGCAGACGCGGTTCTCGGCGTGGTATGTCTGATACTGGCTGCCAGAAGCGGTCGTCTGGGAGAGCTGAAGCAGAAGAAGGTTACGCCAAGCAAGGACCCTGCGGGCCCGCAGCCAATGTACGAATATAAAACAAAAGTTGTTGACAGCGGCGCGTCGGAGTGGCACTATACTGATAAATAACAAAGAGCCGAAGAGTGCTCTGTATATGATTCGGGTCTGTGATTGAAAGGCCATGCCAGCTACGGGCAAAGGGCTCCACGTAAACCGCTGAAGAAGAGTAGGCGGCGATCATGGCGTAGTTTAGAAGTAAGTCCTCGGAGAAACTCCGGTCAAGGCAAGTGTGGGGGCAAAGATCAGGTCAGCCGGGTCATATGCAGAGCACTTTTTGCACCTTTTTTTGGGGTCTTTTGCCGTTGTAAGCCCTTACCTGATGTGTTAGAATGAAGAAAAAGGGGCACAACATATTGTGCCCGAAGGAGGTTGTTATTATGAAGACTGTTATAACTGGCAAGAATTACACTCCAAGTGACAAGCTTAAGGAGACCATCGAGAAGAAGTTCGCTAAGCTGGACAAGTATTTCTCCGATGAGATCACGGCAAACGTAATGACAATTAAAGAGAAAGGCGGGTATAAGGTAGAAGCTACAATCAACACAAAGGGCAACATTTTCAGAGCGGAAACAAGATCCGGAGATCCTTATGACTGCGTAGACCGCTGCATCGAGAAGCTTTCAAACCAGATGAGCAGGTTCAAGACAAAGCTTCAGAGAAAGTACAAGGGACAGAAGGACTTCGAGTTCGAAGCGCTTCCTGAGTTCGAAGAGGAGCAGGAAGAGATTACAGTAGTGAAATCAAAGAGGTTCCAGCTTGAGCCGATGAACGCTGAAGAGGCTATCATGCAGATGGAAATGCTCAATCATGACTTCTTCGTTTACCTGAACATGGAGACAGATTCCGTAAATGTCGTGTACAAGAGAAAGGACGGAAACTACGGACTGCTCGAGACGACTTATTAATGAATACCGTGAAACCCCGGAGGCCGAAAGGCCTCCTTTTTTTATCAATATATGTAATGCAGACGTTGAAAAGCAACCACTAAATATAGTATAATAAAGTGCAAAAATGTGCAGATAATAATACACAGGGTGATTAAATGGACGACATCCTTCAGTTCTTTGCGAACACATTTTCAGATTTTGGAATTACCGACGCGATAGACATCATTATCGTCACTTTTGTCGTGTATTATCTGCTGAAACTCATTCTGGAAACGAGAGCTCAGCAGATAATAAAGGGTATTCTGGTGCTCGTCGCGGCGACTTTCGTGTCAGACGTTCTGGAGCTGCACACTCTGAACTGGATGTGCAAAGGCGCCCTGACTCTGGGTGCTGTCGCGGTGCTTATAGTCCTGCAGCCTGAGCTCAGGAGAGCTCTGGAGTTCATGGGACGCGGAAGAATCGTCAGCGGTATCGGCGGAGGCGACAAGGAGAACAGCAAGAGGGTCGTTCAGGCGATAGCAAGCGCTGTCGAGAAGTTCAGCAGTGAAAAGACCGGAGCGCTCATAGTCTTTGAGCGGCAGACCGTCCTCGAGGATTACGCGGAGACCGGCACGATACTCGACGCCTTCATCACCCAGCAGCTTCTGGGGAACATATTCTACGAAGGAGCGCCGCTCCATGACGGAGCGATAATAATCAGTGGGACCAAGGTCTACGCGGCGGGGTGCGTTCTCCCGCTTTCAAACAGCCAGAGCATAAGCAAAGATCTGGGCACACGTCACAGGGCAGGCCTGGGTATCACGGAGATCTCCGATGCCGTCTCTCTGGTGGTTTCAGAAGAGACCGGAATCATAAGCATGGCCGAAGACGGTAAACTTGAGAGATTCCTGGATGCCAGAACGGTTGAAAAGAGACTTCTTGAAATCTATCTTTCAAAGCAGACCATAAGAAGCAGGATTTCCGGAATACCGGGCGCTCAGAAGATGTACAACAAGGCCACGGGGCGCACGGCAGAGCGAAAGGAGGATGATGATGACAAATAAAAAAGTACTCATGCTCGTATCGCTTCTGGTTGCCATAGGCCTCTGGATGTTCGTCATGGGCAGTGTTGACCCCGAGACGAGCCAGCGTGTTACGGGGATTAAGGTAGAGATGCAGGGCACTAATGTGCTCGAAGACGAGGGGCTGAAGGCCACGCTTGTCAAACCTAAAATGATAGCCATAACCATCGAGGGCAAACGGTCCCAGATAAAGAAGGCTCAGAAAAAAGGCATCAGCGCTTACATAGATGTATCGACTTGCGATTACGGCAAGAATGAAGCGGAAATATTCATCAAACTTCCTGACGGAGTATCAGGAGTAACGGTAGAAGAGATATCGGCAGAGACCGCGTACTTTACGGTCAAATAAGGAGGAATTACATGGGAAGCTTATTCGGAAACGGAGATGTCAGAGGAGTAGCTAATACTGAGCTGACGCCGGATCTGGCGTTCAAACTGGGCAAGGCAACAGGCTACGTCCTTGGCAAAACAAGAGAGAAGCCTGTTTTCCTTATCGGCAAGGATACCAGAATTTCGGGAGACATGCTTGAAGACGCGCTTAGCGCCGGCTTCATGTCGACCGGGGCTAATGTCATCAAGGTAGGCGTTCTTCCGACGCCGGCGATTGCGTATCTGGTCAAGGCCTATGGCGCTGACGCCGGAGTCATTGTATCTGCATCCCACAACTCATTTGAGTATAACGGCATCAAGTTCTACAACAGCGAGGGATTCAAGATGGACGATTCCTTCGAGGACGAAGTCGAGACGATACTTCTTAGAAACATAGACATGGACAGCCACATATCGGGAGAGAGAATCGGCAGATGTCTGGACGTGGACGATGAAGCGGAGAGCAGATACGCCGAGTATCTGCAGTCTACGATCGATACGGATATCAGCGGCGTGAAGCTGGTAATCGACTGCGCCAACGGATCGGCGTACAAAGTGGCGGAGAAGGTATTCAAAGGCCTCGGAGCCGATGTTACGCTCATCGGCAACCAGCCTGACGGAATGAACATAAACGCCAAGTGCGGAAGCACTCATCCTGAGCTCATGCAGAAGGAAGTCGTTGAGAGAGGAGCGTTCATGGGCTTCTCCTACGACGGAGACGCGGACAGGCTCATAGCCTGCGATGAAAACGGCGAGCTTATAGACGGCGACAAGCTGATGTGCATTTGCGCCCGCATGCTCAAGGAGAGAGAAGAGCTTCCTGAGAACAAGGTTGTGTCAACAGTAATGAGCAACGTTGGATTCCACAAGTTCATGAAGAAAGAGGGATTCAAGGTCGACATCACCGACGTCGGCGACAGGTACGTACTGGACAGAATGCTTGAAGAAGGAGCGGCCTTCGGCGGCGAGCAGTCCGGACACATCATCTTCCTGAACCACGCGACTACAGGAGACGGAATACTGAGCAGTCTGCAGCTTCTGCAGGCGGTGCTTCACTCCGGCAAGTCAGCCAGTGAGGCCAGCGGCGAGATAGAGATCTATCCGCAGGTTCTGAAGAACGCGAGAGTAAAGATCGAGAACAAGTCCAAGTACGCAAGGGACGAGGAAGTCAGAGCCGCAGTCGATGAAGTGTGTGAGGAACTGGGTGAGGACGGAAGGGTGCTCATCAGACCATCCAGCACAGAGCCTATTGTCAGAGTAATGATAGAAGGGCAGGACATAGAAGATATTACCGCAAAGGCACAGAAGCTTGCCAGACTCATTACCAAGCGTTTCAGCTAAGGAGGTTAACATGTGCGGAATAGTAGGATATGTAGGCACTGACCACGCCAAGGAAAAAATAATCGACGGTCTGAAACGTCTTGAATACAGAGGATACGATTCTGCGGGCATCGCCCTTCCGATAAACGGGAAAATCCAGGTTCAGAAGGCGGTAGGCGAGATCAAGAATCTCGAGGCAAAGATTACCTCGCCGGATTTTGACTCAGCCGTAGGCATCGGCCACACCAGATGGGCCACCCACGGTGAACCGACAGAGACGAACGCCCACCCGCATATGAACATGGAAGAGACGATTGCCATCGTTCACAACGGCATCATCGAGAACTATCAGGAACTCCGCGAGTGGCTGACGACAGAGTACGGCAGCGTATTCAAGTCGGAGACTGATACGGAAGTCATCGCTCACCTCATCGGACTCTACTACAACGGAGATCTGTTGGACGCTGTTAACAAGGCAGTCGCTGAAATGCGCGGCGCTTATGCGATCGCGGCAATCGCAGCGGATGAGCCTGACAAGATTGTAGCCGTCAGGAAGGACGCTCCGCTGGTCGCCGGAATAGGCAAAGGCTTCAACTTCGTAGCTTCCGACATCCCGGCGGTACTCAAGTATGTCCGCGATGTTTACCTCATCGAGAACAACGAGACCGTAGTCCTGACAAAGGACGACATCGTAATCTATGACGAGCAGGGCAACAAGGTCGACAGAGAAGTATACGTTGTAGACTGGAAGGCGGATGCTGCCGACAAGGCGGATTACGACCACTACATGCTCAAGGAGATTCACGAGCAGCCGGCGGTCATCAGCGAGACACTCATGAGCAGACTGAACCCGGACGATTCAATCCGTCTGGACGACATCAGCCTGACAAAAGAAGACATAGACAACATCAACAAGATATACATCGTCGCATGCGGCACGGCGTACCACGCGGGTCTGGTCGGCAAGATGGTCATCGAGAAGATGGCCCACATACCGGTCGAGGTCGACGTTGCGTCCGAGTTCAGATACAGGGATACCTTCATCGATGACAAGACTCTGTTCATCGCTGTTTCCCAGTCAGGTGAGACGCTGGATACCCTGGCCGCCCTGCGTGATGCCAAGGAAAGAGGTGCCCGTATCCTGAGCGTCGTCAACGCGGTTGGAAGTTCCATCGCCAGAGAATCCCACGACGTATTCTATACGCTTGCGGGACCGGAGGTCGCTGTTGCGTCCACGAAGGCCTATACAACGCAGCTGATCTGCATGTATCTTATCGGTCTCTACATGGGCAGCACCAAAGGCACCATCGACAAGGAGTACTATGACTTCATGCTGGCTGAGCTCAAGTCGCTGCCGGATAAGGTAAACAAGGCAATTGAAAACGAACCGAAGCTGAAGGAACTTGCAGAGAGATATCACTACAGGGACAACGTCTTCTTCATCGGCCGCGGACTGGACTGCGGCGTGGCGTATGAAGGCTCCCTGAAGCTGAAGGAGATCTCTTACATACATTCCTTCGCCATCGCGGCCGGAGAACTTAAGCACGGTACCATCGCCCTGATGGATTCCGATACGCTTGTTATCGCTCTGGCAACTCAGGACAAGCTCTACGAGAAGATGGTTTCGAACATCGTTGAAATTCAGGCCAGAGGAGCCCGCATAATCGGACTCGCCAAGGAAGGCAAGACTGAAATCGAGAAGACCAGCGACGAGGTTATCTACGTACCGCAGTGCGCCGATGAAGTCGCGCCTGTGCTGGCGGTCGTACCGCTGCAGATCTTCGCCTACTATGTAGCTCTCGAAAAGGGATGCAACATAGACAAACCTAAGAATCTGGCTAAATCAGTAACAGTAGAATAAAAGCTTTTAATTGCGGCGGATCACAGCATCCGCCGCGTATCATAAATCGCTGAATCAGCATTATTTACCGGAGGATTAAATGAACACTGACGAACTGCTTGGAAAGTTTATGCTTGACGGCAGCCCTGTTAGCTGCGAGCCTTACGGCAACGGTCACATAAACAGCACATTCCTGGTGCAGACGGAAAAGGGCACCAGATACATACTTCAGAGGCTGAGCGAGGAAGCCTTCAAGGACGTTCCCGCTCTAATGGAGAACATTTCAGGCATAGCCCAGTTTCTTGAAGCAAAGGCAAAGGCAGAGGGTACCCCGTGCCATGTTCTGCCGCCTGTTAAAACAGCGGACGGCATGACCTACATTAAAGTGGCCAAGGAGGAGGCTGGTGACTTTGCGCCGGGTTACTACAGGGTAACGCCTTTCGCGGAGAACTCGATCTGCCTCGAAAAGCCTGAATCGGATGAGGACTTCTACCAGTGCGCAATTGCCTTTGGAACATTCATATCCGAACTGGCGGACTACCCGGCGGAGACTCTTCACGAGACGATTCCGAATTTCCACAACACGCCGGACAGGTACAGGATATTCCACGAGACACTGGAACGCGCAAAGGCAGACCCTCAGCTGGCGGAGAGAGTAGAGGCGGCCGAAAATGAGATAGAGTTCGTTCTCGAAAGGGAGGAAAGCGCAGGGCTTCTCCAGAAGCTGCGCGACTCCGACGAACTTCCTACGAGGGTCACGCACAACGACACCAAGCTAAACAACGTTCTGCTCGATGAGGACACCAGAACGCTGCTGTACGTAATAGATCTCGACACGGTCATGCCGGGACTATCGCTCTACGATTACGGCGACTGCATCCGTTTCGGCGCGGCGACGGCGGCCGAGGACGAAACAGATCTTTCCAAGGTGCACTGCGACCTGCACCTCTTTGAGGTGTTCACAAAAGGCTTCCTGGAAAGCTGCGAAGGCCTGACCGATCTGGAAATCAAACTGCTGCCGGACGGCGCCAGAACAATAACGCTGGAGCTGGGAGTGAGATTCCTGACCGACTGGCTTGACGGCGATAAATACTTTGCAATCAAATATCCGGAGCACAACCTCGACAGATGCAGATCACAGCTGGCATTGGCTCTGGACATGGAGATAAAGAGAGAAGAGATGAAGGAGATAGTAAATGAGTTATCTGGGAATTAATCTGGACATGAGAAACGTCCCTGAACTGGACACTGATTTCATTCCGATGGGACCGTGGATGATAGAGTATGAGAAGGAAGCTGACCGTCCAATCGGCATTGCGATCGAGAGAGAGGACGGAAAGATATCCGTCTTCGAGACAAAGCTGAGAGACAAGTCCTTCGAAGAGGCGAACCTGAGATATCTTGAGAGATACATCAAGTTCTGTCTCTGGAGCGTCGGCGGCTGGAAGGTCACTGTTTGCGGCTGCGACGATGAAGCGGCCAAAGTTAAAGAAGAGTATGTGCTCGGGGGTCCGCGCGACTTTGACGTGAACTTCATGATGAACACCTACGAGAGACCTTTCGAGTTTGAAATCTGCGCTCCTGAAGATCTGCCGAAGGCAAACGACGCGGACAAGTCCGTAGGCGGACATCTTGAGGGCTGCAGAATAGGTTTTGACGCGGGCGGCTCCGACAGGAAGGTTTCCGCTGTCATAGACGGGGAGACGGTATACTCTGAGGAAGTGGTATGGCATCCTAAACTTTCGGAGGACATCTCATACCAGTACAACGGCATAGTGGATTCGTTCAAGACTGCCGCGTCCAAGATGCCGCGCGTCGACGGAATAGGCGTATCGACAGCCGGCGTTCTCATTGGAAACGCGCCGATGGTATCGAGCATATTCCTCAAGATATCGAGAGACAACTGGGATGAGGTAAAGACGGTTTACGACAGAGCGGCGAAGGAGATAGGGGACGTTCCTATCGTTGTCGCGAACGACGGCGACGTAACAGCTCTGGCAGGCGCCATGAGCATGGATGTCGCGCCGGTCATGGGCATAGCCATGGGGACCAGCGAAGCGGGCGGATATGTAAACGCCGACAGAAACGTGCTCGGATGGTTCAATGAGCTTGCCTTTGCTCCTGTCGACCTCAATAAAGAATCGATGGCCGATCCGTGGTCAGGAGACAACGGCGTCGGAGCTACATATTTCTCACAGGATTCAGTAATCAAGCTCGCGCCTGCGGCGGGCATAGGGCTGGATGAATCGCTGGCTCCCGCGGAGAAGCTCAAAGTAGTCCAGAACATCCTCGACGGGGAGGACGCCGCGGATAATCCGAAGCGCGGAGGCGCCGAGGCGATCTTCAGAACCATCGGCTGCTACCTGGCGCACACTCTGATTCTCTACGGACTGTTCTACGACCTCAAGTACGTGCTCATTCTGGGCCGCGTCGCTTCAGGAACAGGCGGTGAGATTCTGGTGAGCGAATGCAACAGAGTTCTCTCGGACGAGTACCCGGAGACCGCCGCAAAGATCACGGTAATGCTTCCTGATGAAAAGATGAGAAGGGTAGGCCAGTCAGTAGCAGCGGCCAGCCTTCCGGAAATACAGTAGGCTGAGGCCTGCGGAGGTGAAATAAAATGATTTACAGAAACGCTGAAGTTTTCATAGACGGACATTTCAGAATATGCGACTTCGAGGTAATAGACGGCAGATTTGTTGCCATCGGCAATCCGTATCTGCCGGCGATCGACGAAGCCGCGGGTGATGAGGAGACAAACCTCGACGGCCGCTGGGTAATACCGGGCCTCGTCGACGTGCACACCCATGGCAGCATGAACGCGGATTTCTCAGACGGCGACTACGAGGGTCTCAAAAAGATGGCCGCGTACCTGGCCAAGTCAGGAGTAACATCCTTTGCTCCGGCCGGAATGACACTGCCTTACGAGACGCTTGCTGAGGCCTTTGCGACAGGCAAGAAGCTGCATGACGAATGCCCTGAGGGCTGCGCGAGACTCATGGGAATCCACATGGAAGGACCGTTCTTCTCAGAGAAGAAAAAGGGCGCGCAGAACGGGGCGTATCTCAGAGATCCTGATTTCGACGCATTCAAGAAACTGTACGACGGATGCGGCGGACTCGTTCGCATAGTCGATGTGGCGCCGGAACTTCCCGGAGCTGTGGAATTCACTGCAAAGGCAAGCGAGCTGACTACTGTTTCAATTGCACACACTGACGCTTCTTATGAAGAGGCCGCTGCTGTTCTCGACGCTGGCGCGACTCATCTGACGCACCTCTACAACGCCATGCCTCCGATCCATCACAGAAAGCCGGGAGTAATCGGCGCGGGATCGGAAAGAGACGGAAGCGAGGAAGACCGCGGCGTAATCGCCGAGCTCATCAGCGACGGATACCACGTTCACCCGAGCTCAGTAAGGATGGCGTTCAAGCTGTTCCCGGGAAGAATCTGCCTCATCAGCGACTCACTGAGATGCTGCGGAATGCCTGAGGGAAAGTATGAGCTTGGAGGACAGGACGTATTTCTCAAGGGCGGCGTGGCGCGGCTAGAAGACGGGACGATCGCGGGCTCGGCAAGCAACGTTTATACGTGCATGCTCAACGCCATAGAGTACGGCATTCCTAAGGAGACCGCTGTAGAAGCCGCTACAATTACACCGGCCAGGGAAATCGGAGCTGACGATCTGATTGGTTCGATAGCGGAAGGCAAGCTTGCGGACTTCATAATCTGCGACGAAAATCTTAAACCTGAGAGAATAATCCTTGGCGGTAAGGAGATATAGATGAACTACGATATTCGTGACATAAAACTGGCACCATACGGACACACAAAGATAGAGTGGGTGCGCAACAACATGCCTTTGCTTAAGGGCTTTGAGGAGGAGTTCCTGAGGACGAAACCCTTCGACGGCGTGAAGATCAGCCTGTCCATTCATCTCGAGGCTAAGACAGCGTACCTCTGCAAAGTGCTTGCCGCGGGCGGCGCGAAGATGTCCGTCACAGGAAGCAACAATCTGAGCACCCAGGACGACATATGCGCGGCCCTGGTAGAGGACGGCATAAGTGTTTTTGCTTACCACGGAGCCACTGAAGAAGAGTACAGCAGGCACATTGAGATGTGCCTCGAGCATAAGCCTAACATCATAATCGATGACGGCGGGGATCTTGTCGGCATGGTACACGGACCTCGCCCGGATCTTGCTGAGGAAGTCTGGGGCGGATGCGAGGAGACTACGACAGGCATTATCCGGCTTAGAGCCATGGAGCGCGACGGCGTTCTGAAGTTCCCGATGCTGGCGGTAAATGACGCCGACTGCAAGCATCTTTTTGACAACCGCTACGGCACCGGACAGAGCGTGTGGGACAGCATCATGCACAACACCAATCTTATCGTCGCGGGCAAGATGGTAGTAGTCGTAGGATACGGCTGGTGCTCGCGCGGCATCGCCATGAGAGCAGCTGCACTCGGCGCCAGAGTCATCGTGACAGAGATCGATCCAATTAAAGCCATGGAAGCCAAGATGGACGGATACGATGTCATGCCTATGGCAAAGGCAGCCCCGCTGGGAGACATTTTCATCACGGCAACGGGCTGCAAGTACACCATAACTGTTGAGCACATGCTCACAATGAAGGACAGGGCGATTCTCGCAAACGCCGGTCACTTCAATGTTGAAATAGACATGGCCGGTCTTGAGAAAGCGGCTGTCTCAAAAAAAGAAACCCGTGAAAACATCACGGGCTATACTCTGCCGAACGGGCGGATGGTGAATGTGATAGGCGAGGGCAAGCTTGCCAACATCGCCGCCGGAAACGGACATCCGGCTGAGGTCATGGATCTCAGCTTCGCCGTTCAGACTCTGAGCGCTCTGTATATTCTGGAGCACAAAGGCAGCCTGCCTGCGGCTGTAATCGACGTGTCGGAAGAGATCGACGACATCATCGCCCGCAGACGCCTTGAGGCGTGGGGCATTGAAATCGACAGCCTGACGCCTGATCAGGAAGAGTACCTGAAGAGCTGGCAGCTGTAAGTCAACCGATGAGCTCGCTTATGCGGGCTCTTACTTTATCCTCGCCGAGGATCTGCTGGATTGTCCACACATCAGGTGACTGGCTTCTGCCCATGACGGCGATGCGGATGACCGTGCTCACGTGAGCCACAGAGCCCTTGTATTCATCCGGATGCTTCTTGTAGTCCTTCGGCTTGACCGCGTATCCAAGATCCGCCGTAATGGTCCTGATCTTTTCGAACCACTGGGACTGGTCGTCGCTGTGGTCATAAGTATCCAGATAGCGTTTCAGAATCTCCTTCGCGTCTTCATCGCATACCTGTTCAGGTATGCGTTCTTCAATTACAAAGTATTCATCATAGAAGTAGCTGATGAAATCGAAGATCTGCTTTGCGTAGATCAGATCCTTTCTTGGTTTTGCGTCATCACGACCGATGTTGAGAATCTTCGTGAGGTATTCTTTATCTTCGAGCAGAGGCGCGGCCTTTGGCTTGAACTCGCGAGCCCATTCCAGCAGGAAGTCCGCCAGTTCGTCTGCCGGAATCTTCAGAAGAACGTCCTTGGAGATATCGTTCAGCTTGTTAAGGTCAAACAGAGCTCCGGCGCTGTTCATCTTCTCCGTAGTGAATTCGAATTCGTCGATGTCCGCGTCAGGGTTCGCCATGCGCCACTCCTCAAAGTTGGAGTTCAGTATGGTGAGCAGGTATTCCTTGACAGCCTGCGGATGGTATCCATCCTGGCGGTAGTAATCCAGTGAAAGCTCAGGGTCTTTGCGCTTGCTGAGCTTTCTCTTGTTGCCTGTCTCGTCATCAAGTTTCATGAGCACGGCCGTGTGGCAGTAGATCGGAGGTTCAAGACCTAATGCCTCAAACAGTTCGATATGGATCGGAAGGGACATAAGCCATTCCTCGCCGCGTACTACGTGCGTCGTTCTCATGAGGTGATCGTCTATGACGTGGGCGAAGTGGTATGTAGGAATGCCGCTGGCTTTGAGGATTATAACGTCCTGATCGTTTGCCGGCATGGAAACATCACCGCGTATTGCATCGTTAACGTGGATGTACACGACGCCGTCCGGACCCTGGTTGCCCTTTGACCTGAGGCGGATTACATACGGCTTGCCCGCTGCTATATTCGCTTCGACTTCTTCATATGTGAGATTGCGGTTCTTCTCGGCGTACTTGCCGTAGATGCCCGTTGTTTCCTTTGCGGCTTCCTGCTGAGCCCTTATGTCGGCCAGCTCTTCCTCAGTCAGGAAGCAAGGGTAGGCCTTGCCCTGGCTGACGAGCCTCTTGACGAAAGCCTGGTATATCGGACCGCGCCGGGACTGATAGTACGGGCCGTAATCACCTGTGTCTGTCGGTTCACCGTCCGCGTCAGGCTGGCCGCAGCCTGCGCCTTCGTCAAATGTTATTCCGAAGAACTTCAGGGAATTGATTATCGTATCTACTGCGCCTTCGACATAGCGCTTGTCATCTGTATCTTCGATTCTGAGGTAGAATGTGCCGGGAGTTCCGTCCGCCGCCTTGCTCTGGTGTGCCAGTCTCTCATCGACAAAAGCGCCGTAGAGATTGCCCAGATGTATGAACCCGGTAGGGCTTGGGCCCAGACGCGTGATGACGGCTCCGCCTGCCGCATTCTGGCGCTGCGGGAACATGGCCTCGTAGTCTTCAGGTGTTTTATCGATCTGCGGAAACAGTAGCTCCGCCAGTTTGTTGTAGTCCATTTAAGTGCTCCTTAATTCAATTGAGTTGATATCCTGCCGGGAATCCCCCGACGCTAACCATTATAACATAATATGGGCCGTGCTGCGGACAATAAAAGAGCCGGCTGCGTGAGCCGGCTCTCGGATGTTCGCTTAAACAATCCAGTTGGTTAATTCAGTTCAGCTTAGAATGAAGGTCCCTTGTGGTGTACTTTCTTCTGCTTAACGAATTTTCCTGCGCCCTGTTCGCCGACGAAGTCTTTTCCGTCGAATACCAGTTTGCCGTGGCTGAATACTGCGCAAGGATATCCTTTGCACTCAACGCCTTCCCAAACTGTGTGGTCAAGAGCACCGTGCTGGTTCTTGTTGTTGTTGATGACAACCTTTCTCTTAGGATCATAAACAACGATATCAGCATCGAGACCAACTTCGATTGCGCCCTTGCAGTAGTCCATACCGAACAGCTTAGCCTGGTTAGTGGAAGCAATTTCTACTGCCTTATTGAACGTAATCTTGCCCTTGTTTGCTTCGGACAGGATGAATGGATACATGTTCTCAACGCCAGCGCATCCGTTAGGAATAGTAGTGAAGTTGCCCTTCTTGCCATCCTTTGTCTTCTTGCCCCAATCCTTTTCCTTCTTCAGGAACGGACAGTGGTCAGTTGACAGAGTTGAAACGACGCCGTTTCTGATACCATCCCAAAGAGCATCCTTTGATTCTTTGCCCTTCATTGGAGGTGAGCATACGAAGTCCTGAGGACGGAGCTTGAATTCAGGTCTTCCATCCTTGTAAACTTCCTTAGTGAAGTACAGATACTGTGGGCAAGTTTCTGCGAAGATCGGATAACCCTCTGCTCTTGCCTTTGCAACTGCAGCAACACCCTGAGCGTTGTCCAGGTGAACGATGTACAGAGGAGCGCCTGCCATCTTAGCCAGGTTGATTGCTCTCTCGTCAGCTTCGCCTGCTACTGCTTCATTCTTGGACATGTAGTGATACCAAGGTGAAATCTTCTTTTCGCTCAGATACTTCTTAACGAGATAGTCGTTAACGTTCTTGTTCTCTGCGTGTACACCTACCAGTGCGCCGATTTCCTTAGCCTTGCACAGAGTTGCGTAGAACTGACCATCATCAACGCCGAAGTCGTAAACCATGAATACCTTGAAGGAGGTTACGCCCATGTCAACAACCTTTGCCATGTCGTCCAGCATTTCCTGTGTAGTTACATCGCCAACGCCCATGTGAATTGAGTAGTCAACAGCAGGTCCCTGTGATTCTGCCAGATCCAGTTTTTCCTTCAGGAACTTTGACATCTTCACGCCAACAGGCTGAGTTTCAAAGTTGATAATTGTTGTAGTTCCGCCGCAGGCAGCTGCTCTAGTACCTGTGAAGTAATCATCAGTTGAAATAGTTCCGCCGAAAGGCATTGCCATGTGAGTATGACCATCGATAGCGCCCGGCAGTACCAGCTTACCCTTAGCATCGACAACTTCTGTACCGGCATCTGGTTTCAGATTAGTTCCGATTGCGGAAATCTTGCCGTTTGTTACTGCTACGTCAGCCTTGAATGTGCTCTTCGCAGTTACGACCTTACCGCCTTTGATTAATAAATCCATAATATTTGTCCCTCCTTTAGTCAAGAAAGTGATAATACAAAGGGCCTTTGAATTCCAAAGGCCCTTGTAATGTTATATAAAGTTTTAACTTAGACTTTATACAGTTGTGAGACTTCGGAAGTCTCGTGAGACAAAAGCCTCAAATGTTCTGTTGGTCACAATTGAGCTTATGCTCTCTTTGTGAATGCTTCGTGCTCTTCTTCAGTTACGAATGAATTTCCAGCCAGGCTCGTCTTCATCAGGATGATGTAGAGGATGAAGGCTACGAAGAATGACCATACGTAGTTGATGGAGTTAACGAATGAGAAGAACGGACCGGATGCTCCGAAGTAGAGCAGCAGTGGCAGGATGAATGCGCAAACCCATGAGATTACAGCAGCCCAGTTCCAACCACCGGAGTACCAGTATCTGCCCTGAGGACCCTTGAACAGGTCATTAACGTCGATTCTCTGCTTCTTAACAATCCAGTAGTCAGCGATCAGGATAGCAGCGATAGGTGACAGGATTGTTCCGTAAGCGTTCATCCAAGTGAAGTATGCAGCACCGGAACCATAGATCCACCATGCCTGCAGGATGAAGAATGCGAACAGTACAGTAATAACTACGCCCATCTTGTAGCTGATCTTCTTAGGGTTGATGTTAGCAATTCCGTTTGCAGGAGCTACTACGTTAGCAGCTACGCAAGTAGTAATTGTAGCAGCTACAGTACCCAGAGCGGAAATCAGTACAATCAGCTTGTTGTCCAGATAGTACAGAACCATGGTCGGGTCGAACATTGCTTCGCCGAACGCAACCTTGGAAGCCTGAGCATAGTATGCACCAACGAATGCGCAGAACGCCATTGGGATAGGCATACCAAGCATCTGGCCCCAGAACTGGTCTTTCTGTGATCTTGCATATCTTGAGAAGTCAGGAATATTCAGAGCCAGTGTAGCCCAGAATGCGATGTTGCCCATGAGACCTCCCATGTATACCATCCACCAGCCGCCGTTCTGTTCGATGAGCGCGTCGTCGTTACCCATCTTCATTACTTCCCAGAATCCCATTGACTCGTGAACGAGTGAGAATGACCAAGCCAGCAGGGCGATCATTACTGCGATCAGGATTGGGCCGCCCCAGTTCTGGATGAACTTAATTCTATCCATGCCGTGGTAAGCTACCCACCAGATGAAGAACATGAAGATGATGTAACCGATGAACTGTCCAGCCATTACAGGAGCCATGCCGCCCCATGAAGGAAGGCTCATCATCCAGTTCTGATCTGCGAACTTGCTGATGAATACACCGATGATAGCGCCGACAGCGCCGCCGCCTACCCAAGCCTGTACAGAACACCATCCGCAAGCGGTGAGTGCCCTCAGCAGTGCCGGGATCTGAGCTCCGATGGAGCCGAATGTCAGTCTCGCGAAGAGCGGGAACGGAATACCATACTTAGTACCAACGTTGGAGTTCAACTGAATTGGAATAAGGATGGCGATGTTTCCGAGCGCTACGTTCAGAACTGACAGCCATGGGGATACGCCCATGCCGATAAGTCCTGATGCCAGTGAGAGGGATGGGATACAAATCGACATACCAACCCACAGCATCGTGATGTTGTACGTGGTCCATTTTCTTTCAGCTACTGTGGTTGGCTTCAGGTCTTCGTTATAATACGAAGAACTTGACAGCTCCGCACGTGCTTCTTCTGAAAGTTCAAACAGGCCGTTCGTTTCAACTTGAGTGTAAGTTGCCATAAAACACCTCCATTTGAAAATTAGAAATATATTATTACGACAAGATTATACTACAAAGTGTGAAAAAAGTAACGTTTTTTTGATAAGTTTTAAAGGAATTTAAGGCGAGGAATTCATGTATACAATACACTGTAACCGATTACAAATAATATGCGCATATTTGTCGTCAAATCAGTGTGACAACCGCAAGATTATCACATAAATAAAATGTATAATTTAAGCACAGCAAAAGCAGTAATGCGGAGCTTAAAACGAAAGGAAAATCATCACTGATGGCTCGTGTTTCAAAGAAAAAAACAGTCGAAATACTCGACCTCCTCAGAGCGGAATATCCTGAAGCGGGGTGCGCTCTTGAGCATGTGAATGTGTTCGAACTCATCGTGTGCGTCGTGCTCTCGGCGCAGACTACAGATGCCAGCGTCAACAGGGTTTCGCCGGATCTGTTCGCGGCGTATCCTGACGCCGCGGCCCTTGCGGCAGCGCGGCAGGAGGATGTTATAGACATCATTAAAACCATCGGAATGTATAAGACAAAGTCAAAAAATATCATCGCTCTGGCACAGGCTCTTTGTGAAAAACACGGCGGGCAGGTACCTGAAGATTATGACGCTCTTGTTGCCCTTCCCGGAGTCGGAAGAAAGACCGCAAACGTCGTCCTCGCAGTGGGGTTCGGACAGCAGAAAATCGCTGTCGACACTCACGTTTTCCGGGTGTCGCACCGCATCGGTCTCGCGTCGGAATCCACCTCCGGAAACGATGAAAAAACAGCGCAGTCCGATTCAAAAATCAGCGCGAAAAACGCGGGAGAAAAGAACGTTCTGGAGACGGAAAAAGAGCTCATGAAGATCCTTCCGAATGACCGCTGGACGGAGGCTCATCACAGCCTTATCTGGCACGGCAGAAAGTGCTGCACGGCGCGAAATCCAAAGTGCGGCAGCTGCCCGATCGAAAAGCTCTGCAAGAAAAACGGCATATAAAAAGGAATATAAATTGGGACAAAAAAAGAGCGGCGCAGGCCGCTCTTTTCTGCTTTTGCATTGTTTAGATTATTCTCTGCCTGATGATTCCGGCTACCTGCAGATCAATCGTCTTGTCTTCCAGATCAGCCAGGATGTACGCGTAATCACCGCGGGTTTCTGAAGCGACGTTTGCCAGCTCCAGTTCGTTCAGCTTGAACATTACGTCTGATTCAGCGTTAGCCTTGCAGATGATGGAGAGACGAGGGCAGTCCTTCTTAGGTCCAAGGCTCAGGTTAGGCATGTTTACGGAATTTTTGATGTTGCCGTTTTCGATGTAATCCATGACCTGTGTTACCGCCATGCTCGCGCAGTTGTCCTCGGCTTCTGCCGATGAAGCGCCCAGATGAGGCAGTACGATGATGCCCGGCTCGTCTGAGTTCAGCACCGCATCGTCAGCGAAGTCAGTTACGTACTTGGCGACCTTGCCTGAAGCGAGAGCTGCCAGCAGGTCTTCGTCGTTCATCAGTTTGTCGCGGGCGAAGTTCAGGAAGATCACGCCGTCCTTCATCTGAGCGAAGGCTTCGGCGTTCATCATGCCTTTTGTCGCGTCGTTTGCAGGTACGTGTATGGAGATGTAGTCGCACTCCGGATAGAGCTTCGCCAGATCATCCACTACGGAAACTTCCGCAGGAAGCGCTGCCTTGACTTCATCCGTCAGGAACGCGTCATAACCAATAACAATCATTCCCAGAGCCAGGGCCGAATCAGCTACCAGACGGCCGATAGCGCCCAGTCCGATGATGCCGAGGGTCTTGCCCATGATCTCAGTGCCTGCGAACTGGCCTTTGCCCTTCTCAATCTGAGGGCCTACGCCTTCGCTGCCTTTGAGGGTCTTTGCCCACGCGATTCCGTCAGGTACGTTACGGGCGGCCATGATCATTCCGCAGATGCACAGTTCCTTTACAGCGTTGGCGTTTGCGCCGGGAGCGTTGAATACCACGATGCCCAGATCGCTGCATCTGTCAACTGGAACGTTGTTTGTGCCCGCGCCCGCTCTGCCTATGGCCAGAAGCTCTTCCGAGAAATCCATGTCGTGAAGATCGTAGCTTCTCAGAATGATGCCGTGAGCGTCGCCCTGGTTTTCGACAACCGCGTAATCATCGGTAAGCTTGCCGAGACCAACAGGGGAAATTTTGTTGAATGTTCCGATTTTGTACATTTAATTCACCTCTTTATCTGAAATTATCCGGCTTTAGCCGGACCTTCTGTCTGCTTAAAAATGATTCTAACATAAAAGATAGAAAATATGTATAAAAAACAAAATCCGCACACAAAAAATACAGCTTAAATGGTATAATTAAAATGCGGGAAACCGCGCATGACAAATGCCATATTTTAAGTAACATATACGGAGGTAACAATAATGAAAGAAAGAGCTTACAACTTTTCAGCAGGACCATCGATGCTTCCGGAAGAAGTCATCAGAGATGTCGCTGACAACCTGCTCAACTATCACGAGTGCGGTGAGTCTGTAATGGAGATGTCACACAGATCGGCGGAGTTCAAGGCGATTCTGGCCGAGGCTGAAGCGGACCTCAGAGACATCATGAACATTCCTGACAACTACAAGGTACTGTTCATACAGGGCGGC
>Ga0256407_10004985_pt1 | contig 21672 bp, 8 predicted proteins | sample RumenRJG_04DNA_FD_193489 | JGI IMG/M metagenome (GOLD analysis project Ga0256407, IMG submission 193489) | Bovine rumen microbial communities from Lethbridge, Alberta, Canada - RJG_04 | ecosystem: Host-associated > Mammals > Digestive system > Stomach > Rumen | place: Canada: Alberta | collected... | reverse complement strand
AAAAAAAAAATAACAAAATTAAATTTATTAGACTTTGATAAAGAAGAAGAAAAGAATTTAAAAAATGAATCTGAACCAGAAAACAAAAAAAAAGAAGAAAAATCATTATTAGGAAATATAGAAAATAAAAAAAAAAAATTAGAACAAAGAAAAAAAAGACAAATTCAATATTTAAAATTATTAGAAGAACAAACAAAAGTTCGTGAACAAAGTATAAAAAATATAGATGAACAAATAGATGAACAAACACAAAAAGAAAAAAAAATAAAAGAAGGATTAGATGTTTCAAAAACTGATTCTTTAGCTCCTTCTGATTTAGAAAATGATGAACAATTAAAAAAAAGTTTAAAACAATTAGGTTTTATTTTTGAAGAAAAAAATAAACAAAATTTTAATAGGAAACAATATACTAGAAAAGCAACTCGAATTTTAGATTCTTTAAGTACAAATCATTTAAAAGAAAATGAAGCTTTATTTGATTTAAATGAAGATATGAAGAAAAAAAGAATATTTGATAAAAAAAAAACAGTAAAAACTATAAATATACCAAATAGATTTAATAAAGATTTTGATATTAGAAATAAAGATGATAATATTGATAATTTGTCAGAATTATCTGATACACAAAAAAAGAAATATTTAAAGAAATTATCACAAAGACAAGTTACAATTAAACAAGTAAGAAAAAGAACAATTAGAGAAGAAATGTTTAATGGACCTATTAATATTGAAGAAAAAAAAGAAGAAGAAGAAGATGAACAAATTTCTGGTTATGAATATGATGTTGATTTAGATGAACATTATTTAATTGAATCTGATGATGATACTGTTGATGAAGAAGATATTCAAGCTGATAAAAGTCAATTAATGGAATATGATAAATTTTATAAAGAACAATTTTTTAAAAATGATGTTTTTAATTTTGAATATGAAAATATTCATGATAAAGAAGAAGAAGAAATTAAAAAAGATGTTGAAAGAATGGAAATTAAAAAGAAATTAAAAGAGAAAAAAAAATTAAAAGATGTTAATGCTTTAAAAGGTTTAGATACAGATGATTTACAAAAAGAAATAAATGAATTAAAATTAAAATATGATAAAATGAAAAAAGTAGAAAATGAAAAAGTAGAAATGATAATGAATAATACTGAAAAATTATTATATAAAGGAAGATTATTAAATAATTATTTCATGGATAAAAAAAATGAAAGAGGAGTACCTCATTTTTCATTAGAAAATGAAGCTGATTTAGGAGCAAAAGAAGTAATTGATTTTAAACCTTTAAGAAAAGAAGAACAAGCAAGAAGATATTTTGATCGATGGTGTTGTTTAAAATGTAGAAAAAAATTTAATAAAAGATTAGTTTATGCAAGATTTTGGTGTTTATTTTTAGTAGATAATCAACTTTTTGATAATTTTTCTTTATTAATTATTATTTTGAATACAATATTTATTTTAATATCAGATCCAAGAGATGAACATAATATTGCAAATACATCAGATCAATTTTTTTTATATTGGTATACTTTTGAATGTATTTTAAAAATTATTGCTTATGGTTTTGTAATGACAGAAAATGCATATTTGAAAGATTATTGGAATTGTCTTGATTTTTTTGTAGTTTTTGTAGGTTGGATTTCTTGGATTTTAGAAAGAGTAATGAATGGTAAAAAAATTTCAGGTTTAGCTGGATTAAGAGCTTTTCGTATTCTTCGTCCTTTAAAAACAGTAAAGTCAGTTAAAGGACTTCGTAAATTAGTAATTGCTCTTTTAGCATCAATTTCTCATTTAGCTGAAACAACTATTGTTTTATTTTTCTTTTTTATTATTTTTGCTATTGCAGGTGTTCAAATGTGGCAAGGTTTATTTTTGAGAAGATGTATGAGTTTAAATTATGGTTATTTAATTTCTTTAAAAGAAAAAAAAACTATGTGTACTTTTGATAGTGATTGTAATTTATTTAATACAAATGGGAATAAATATATTTGTGTTAAAGCTTATAGAAATCCTAATAATGGGGTTATTAATTTTGATAATGTTTTATATGGTTTTGTTACTGTTTTTGTTATGGTTACTATGGAAGGATGGTCTGATATTTTTACTTATGTTTCTAGAACTTTTAAAGATAAAATTCAAGTAAATCCTATTATTATTTTTGCTTATTTTATTTTTTATGAAATGATTGGTGGCTTTTATTTAATTAATTTATTCCTTGCTGTTACTAATTCTGAATTTGAGAAAATTGAAGTTACTAGAAAAGAATTAACTGGGAAAAAAAGTTTTTTTGCTTTGATTAAAAGTAGATATGATTTAAGAGAGAAGGAAAAACAGGAAAAGAAAAAAAAAGAAAGAGCATTAAAGAATAAAAATTTAAAAAAAAGTGGTGAAAGCTTACGTGAATTATATTTTAAAGTTGATGATGAAGCATTTCATATAACTAAAAATAGAAGAGATATTCCAATTGTATATCAAACAGTAAAAGATATGTATATTATGACAAATAATAATCCTGAAGAATTATATATAATTGAAGAAATGATTGATGATGAAGAAACACATTTATGTAAAGATATTAAAAGACAACAAAAAGAAATTGATAGATTAATTGATGAGAAAAAAAAAGAAGAAAAAAAATCTTCAAGTAGAAATATTAAAGAAAAGAAAAAAGATAAAAGAAGAGGAAGTCATAGAGTAAGTGTAAGAATAAGTTCAGTTAATTTACAAGATTTAAATATTGAATTGAAAAAAGAAAATGAAGAAAATAATAAAATAAAAAGAAAAGTAAGTAAAGAAGAAATTCCAAAACCAGAAGAGAAAATTTATACAGATGCTATAGAAATATCAATTAATAATACACAAAAACATTTAAAAGACGAAATGATAAATTTACAAAAAATTACAGGTCAAAATGTAATAGAAACAAAAGATAATAATTTAAAACAAAAAATAGAAAAAAAAGAAATGGAAAGATTAATTCAAAATCAATTAATAATAAAACCAGATTTATCATTTGAAGCAGAAATTAAAGAACAAAAAAAAATAGATAAAAATAAAGAATTAGAAGGAAGAAGAAAATCATCAATTATAGGGAAAAATCCAATGTCAAATAAAAAAAAATCCAAACAAAGAATTAGTAATTTAGTATCTCGTGATATGTTAAAACAAATTTATCAAACTAAAAAATATAAAAATCATATTAATCAAGAATTATCTTTTATGACTGATTTATCATTATCAAATTTGGATAATTCAATAGATGATAAAAATAATGATTCAGTTTTAATTGATGATAGTATTTCAGATGATAAAAAATCAGTTTATTCAAAAAGAAAAACAATCCATTCTTTTTCATCAGATGAACAATCAATTATTTTAGATAAGAAACTTTCTTTAAATGATGAAGAAAAAATTTATAATGATATTACTTTTGTTAGACCAAACGCAGGTTTACCTAATCTTTTAAAATTGAAAAATGATAAAATTTTACAGGAAAGATTACAAAAATTAAGAGATAAATTTAATATAAATGAATTTTTACAAAAAGAAGCTTTAAATGGATTACCAGTATCAACTTTAGGAAGAAGAAGATCATATTTAAATTTTTTACAATATGATCAAGATAGACATTATTTAGAAGAAATTGAGAATCCTTTAAATGATTTAGATAGTAAAAATAAATTAGATATTTCATTATATAATAAAGAAGATATTTCTCTATCTCAAATTTCATTAGATGAAGAACAATTACTTCCTAAAAATATTCCTCAAACTTATAAAATTTATTCTGATAATGTTAATATGGAAGAAATTAATAAAAAATTAGAAAGTAATAAATATATTACTATTGCAAGGAAAAGTATTATGGATAGAGGAGCAAAGAATGATAATGTGAATTTAACTACTAAAGAAATGCAGAAATTTTATAAGAATTTAAATTATAATTTAAATAAGAATATTATTATTGATTTGAAACCTCCAAGAGGAAGAGATGATAAAGCAGTTAATAGAAGTCATATTTTTATGAATATTGAACATGAAGAAGAAGATGAAAAGGAAATAAATAAAGAAAAAGAAAAGGATAAATTAAAATTAAAAGGTTTAAATGAAAGTCAAAATTCTCATAATAAAAGTATGAATAATTCAGTTAATATGAGTAGTATAAATGTTAGTAATATTAATAATAGTAAAGAAAAAGCAATAGATAAAAAAATACCAACATATATTTTTAAAACACCATCTATTGAAAATAATTTAAATAAATTTCCAATGTTAAATTCAAAAGAATTAATTGTAGAAGATCAAAATAAAAAATATACAGATCCATTAACAATACAACAAGATATGATACCTCAAAATTTACGTGGAAAAAAATTTTATATGAATTATATGAATAATATAATTGATAAAGATTTAAAAGTAAAAGACACATTTAAAGTAGATCATTGGAGAGGAGAAGTTTTAGGTCGTCAAATTAAATACATTCACAAAAAACAATTACCAGAATCAACAGAAGCATTTTTCTTTTTTAATGATAAAAAATTAAATTTGAAAAAATATAAATATGAAAAATTAAAGCATTTCGATTATTTAGATAGTGAATGTGCATATTTAACTCATTCACTTAAAAACTTACCTATTCAAATTTTAGAAATTATGCCTCCTAGAATGAGAGATTATGGGAGATATGCAGTTGGTAAAGAAATTTCTTTAGGGACTTTATCTTCTAAAGGAGCCTCTACTAAAGTTTCTTCAACTTCAACTGTTTTTGGTAATAAGCAAACTCATGCTTCTAGAAGTAAAAGTACTTTAATTTTAGGAAGTGCTTTTATTAATCATCATAAAATTCAAGATGAAATTAAATATAAAAAAGGATTTTATGATAAAATTTATAAAAAATTAGATGATTTTAATTACAGGACTTTATCTTATTATTTCAATGAAGATGAAACTTTATATTTTAAATTAACTGATGACAAACGAAGAGAAGAGAAAGAAAAAGAAAAAGAAAATAATAAAAATAAAGATTCTAAAATTGAAGTTAAAGGAGAAGTTAAACAAATCGCAATTTATGATTTAAAAACAAATTCACATAGATATGTTCAATGGAGTGGTGGTGATGTTTTATATAATGAAAATCCTGATGAAAATAGAGAAGAATGGAATAAAATGATAGAAAATTTAGAAAATTTCAATATTATTATTTGGAATGCAAATCCAGGAATTCAAAGAGGACAAAAAATTCGTTATGCATTTTATTTAGTTGCTACTAATAATTATTTTGATTATACTATTTTATTAGTTGTTATTATTAATGCTGTATTTATGGCTTTAGATGGTAATTTATTTACTCCTGAACAATTTATTAAATTATCTATTTCAAATTATGTTTTTAATGGTATTTTTATTGCTGAATTCATTCTTAAATTTATTGGTTTAGGACCAATTGTTTATTTTTCAGATGCTTTTACATATTTAGATGTTCTTATTATTGCCTTTGCAATTGTAGATATGGCAACTCCTACATCTTCATCTGATAATGAAATTGGTGCTAAAAAAAGTGCAATAGCTAATTTGAGTTTTTTAAGAGTTTTTAGAATTTTTAGAGTTTTGAGATTAACTAAAGTTTTAAGGAGAATGAAATCAATGAGATTAATTATTATATCTATTAAAAAGGCTTTAGCAAATGTTGCTTACATTATTTGTATTCTTTTAATGTTTATTTTAATTTTTGAATTATTAGGTATGTCATTACTTAATGGAGATTCAAGATTCCAAAGTTTCCTTGTTGCTTTTTATACTACTTTTCAAATATTAACTGTAGAAAATTGGAACGTTTTATTATATGATTTATTTCGTATGAACCCATTAACATTTTTTTATTTAATGGCATGGATATTCTTAGGTAATTATATAATATTCAATTTATTCACTTCAATTCTTCTTCAATCATTTAGTGATGATAATTCAAATGATGAAGATGATGAAGAGGAAGATGAGAAAATAGAAAAAATGTATGCCCTTCCAGATTATTTAAATCAAATAAAACAAAAAGAAAAAGAACATAAAAACAGATTAAAAGGAGTAAAAACAAGAGGAGTAGCAAATCAAATTAATTTACAAGATATTTCATATTCAGCAAGTCAAAGTCGAATTTCAACTCATAGTGTAATTAATAATGTAAGTGCTTTAAGTGGTTCAGAATTAAGTTCTTCAATGTCTCAAATGGCAATTTCATATGATGATGAAGAAACTAATATTAGTAAAGATGATGATACTAAAATTTATACTGGAGTTGATAAAAGTATTAGAGAATGGCAAAAAGTTAATAAATTATTTAGAAGAAATGAATGTGAAAATGCACTTTATTTTATTCCTCAAACTAATAAATTTAGAATTTTTTGTATGCAATTAATTGGATATAAATTTTTTGATAATTTTATTTTGATTATGATTTTACTTTCTACTGCTAGATTAATTTTAGATACTTTTGTTAATGGATATATTTGGGTTTTGGTTTTTGATATTTGTGATTTGTTTTTTAATCTTATTTTCTTATTTGAATGTATTGCAAAAATTATTGCTTTAGGTTTTGTTATGGATGAAGGTTCTTATATAAGAGATAATTGGAATAAAATTGATTTAATTATTGTTGGTTTTTCTTTATTAGATTTTTATAGTCTTTATCAAAAATATTTAACTGAATCACAAGGAAGATCATCACTTCAATTTTTAAAAGTATTAAGATTATTAAGAATTCTTCGTCCATTAAGATTCATATCACATAATGGTCAATTAAAATTAATAATCTCATCATTATTTGATTCAATATTACCAATATGTAATGCATTATTTATTGTCTTAGTTGTATTTTTCATGTTTAGTATAGTAGGAATTAGTTTATTTTACAGTTTATATCATAATTGTTTTAATTACAATTCAGAAGGAACATTATTTAAAGTTGCAGATAATGATTTTTCAAATGAATCAATTGAAAATAAAGTTAATAAGACAATGCCAGGTTTTGTTAATTTTTGTGCAGATCGATATAATGGAATTATGGATACAGGACCAGCATTTAAATTCTCAAATATATTAATTTCACTAGTCACTGCATATGTTTTAAGTAATACTGAAGGATGGCCTGATATAATGAATTCATATAGAGTATTTAATGATTTTTATGGTATTTACTTTATTGTTTATTTACTTGTTGTATCATATTTTTTCCTTAATTTATTCACTGGAATTATGTTTAAATATTTTAATGATGCATGGTCAAGAGAACAAAAAGTTGCTGATGGTGATAAAAAAGCTGCAAAATATTATGACTTTTTAACCCAAATTGAAAGTTCTCAACCTGATTATATTACTTATATTAAACCACCTCAAGGTACTTTAAGATATAAATTAAGAAATTTTGTTGATGCTACTTATTTTGATAATTTCATTATGGCAATAATATTTTTAAATATGATATCAATGGCTATGAATTATGATGATAATGATTCAACATATGATTATGGTTTAAAATTTGCTAATTGGATTTTTACTGGAATTTTTGTTTCTGAATGCATACTTAAAATTTCGGCTTATGGTCTAGGATATTTTTATTATGGATGGAATAAATTTGATTTCTTTGTAGTTGTTGCTTCTATTGCTGATATTATTATTGCTAATATTGATGGTATTGATGCTGCATTTTTAAAATCATTTCAAATTATAAGAGTACTTAGAGTTTTAAGAGTTACTAGAGTTTTAAGATTGGTAAAAGCCCTTAAAGGTTTAGAAAAATTAATCCAAACTTTAAGTTGGTCTATTTCAGCTTTAGCAAATGTATTCATTTTAATGTTTTTAATGTTTTGTATTTTTTCAATTTTAGGATGTTATTTATATGAAGGATTAACATACAAAAAATATATTGATAGTCTTGTTTATATGGATAAATATTTTAATTTGAATAATTTTTATAATGGGTTTTTACTAGTTTTTAAATCAGCAACAGGAGAAGATTGGCCTAATATTATGTATGAACTTGCCTTTATAGATGAAGATAAATTTAATGAACCAACAGCATATGTATATATGTTAATAATGAATTTTGTATCTGCTGTTATAATGCTTAATTTATTCCTTATGGTTACTTTACAACAATATGATGATTTTACTACAAAATCATATAATCCTATTGAAAAATTCGAAGCATTTTCTGAGGAATTTAAATCAGCATGGAATAAAAATTCAACTGAAAAAGATAAAGGTTTTCGTATTAAAAAAATTTTAATAACCAACTTTTTTTCAGATTTTAATTGGAAAAAATTAAATTTCCCAGAGCAAAATAAATTAGAATACATTAAAAAATATGTTTTGGAATTAAAATTAAGAAGTGATCCAGAAAATTATGTATATTACCATGATGTATTATATAAAGTTATAGTAAAGCAAATGGGAGATAATGTTGATAAAACAGATCCAGATAATGCATTAATAGTAAAAACAGAAAAAAAAGTAGGTGAATATATTAGAGAAATGATATCAAAATATATTAAAAAGCATAAAATAATGAAAAGTAAAGATAAAAATATTTTATCAACATTTAATCCATTAACTTCTCATTTATATTTCAAAATGTCTTATTTATATTTAAAACATTTTATTAGTTATTATAAGGAAAATGCAGAAATATTAAAACAACAAGAAGATCAATTTTCAAATGATGAAGATGAAAATGAAGAAGAAGAAAGTGAAAGTAATATTATTATTGATGAAAAAAGTATTAATAGTAGTGCACGTGCAAGTGAAAATCAAAGACTTCGTTCGACTGAAAGAGAAGATGAGAATAAAAATAAAAAGTTAATGGTTTCTAGTATTGCTGGAAGTAGTAATCATATAATGAAATCCAATGTTGGGATTTCAGGTATTCATTAACTTTGTATATGAATATTTTTTATTTTAAATTTACTTTTATATTATTTTATGGTTTCATTTGTTTAAAATTTAATTTTATTATATTTTCATTGTTTTAATTTTTTTATAATTGGAATATTGATATGAAATTTTTTTTTAATTTTTCATTTCAACAATCTAAAACAAAAATGATTTATTTTCTAAAAAATATATGATATAACAATAATATTAAATGTTTTTTTTTAATAAAATAATATATAAATATTTTAAATTAAATTTAATATAAAAATTTCAAATCCATCTTATAATAAATTCATATTTTATTACTTTATTACTTATTTTATTAAAAAAAACTTTAAACCCCAAAAAAATTATTTATCTTGCTGACTTTTCTTCTGTTCCTCCTTTCTTTTTTTTTTAGCAGCTTTCTTAGCTTCTCTCTTAGCTTTATTATCTTTTTTTTTCTTTTCCTGTTTAACAGTTCTTTTATAATTAGGTAAATAATTATCTAAATCACTTTCTAATTCTTTTACTAAATTTTCATCAGTGACTTTTTTATCACTTTCATATTTAGAAACATCAATAGGAAAACCAGAAACAATAATAGGACCTTCATTTCTAACTGCAATAGTATAAGTAAATTGAGCAACAACATCACCCTTCTTTTCAGCTAAAACTGGATAGGCATGTAACAATTCATATTTAGTACATTCACTTAATCCTAATTTCATAGTAGTTTTAAAATTTGAAATTTGAGTTTTCATTTTAATATTTTCTTCCTTATCAAAAGCATTAAAAGTAAATGGAAATGAATAAAAATTACTTTCTACAATACTTAATAATTTTCTTCCTGATTCAGTTCTCAATTTATATGTTGTTTCCAAAGCTCTTTTATAAACATTAGTTTTAATTCCTGTTTCTTTTGGTTTTCCTTCACCAGAACTGACAATAACATCAACAGCAAAAACATCACCAAATTCAAATTTTCTTTGATCTACTTTTTGTTCATAGGTACTTTTATTAATAATAGTTTCCATACCATCAATAATATCTTTTTTCATTCTATGGCTTAAAACACCTTCAACAGGATTTACTTTATAGTCATTACATATTTTACTAATTGCATTAGTAACATCATTATTTGTAGGTCCATTAACTTTCATTAATCTCAATGCTGCTTGAATTGAATTATAAGCTGCTAAAATTACATCTGCTTTAATCCCTTTTATTTTCTCATTTTCATTTGATGATATTACAATTGTATGTCCTACAATTGAAGCAAAACCATTTATTTCAACTCCTAAATTTAATTTTGCTACATCACCTTCTGATAATGTTTTATATTCATGTGGATCATCTGATAAATCAAGTGGAGCTGAGTAGTTTCCACATACTTCATTTAAAGATATACATGTTGGGAATGCAAGTCCTTTTATAAATTTTTTCTTTGTATAAATTTTGGAAAGTTCTTCTTTTATGAATAAATCAGATTCTGAACATAAATCATGGAGGTTACTTCCTGGTTTACATTTTGATATAAGTCTCTGGAGGGCTTTGTCTGCAATCATTCCTGCGTCTTGAAGAAAGGAAAATGCACGTGGATCTTTTGAAAAGTCTTCTCCTATTTTATCTTCTACTTCTTCTTCTTCTTCTACTTCTTCAACTTCTTCTTCTTCTTCCTCTTCTTCTTTTTGTGGTTTTTTTTCTTTTTTCTCCATATTATATCTTTTTTTAAAAAATAAAAAATTATATTTTTGTAAAATTAAATATTATTTAATGTATATAAATAAATATTTAAAAAAAAAAATTAAAAATAAAAGTGTATTCATTTATAGAAAAAAAATTTTAATAAAAATAAAAAATTTTTAAATTTTCTCATCAATTTCCTATATAAAATCATAAAAAACATAAAAAAAAATAAAAAATATTTAAAAACTTTAACTTTCATCAGGTAAATTCTTAGAAATCCATTCAAGTGCAGCAGAATACCCAATTTTTTTAGCAACAGAAACCATAAAAATTTCCATAGGTCTAGTTTCCTTAGCTAAAATTTCATCATATCCAAGAGCTTCCTTTAGCTGCTCAACAGAAACAGAACCATTCATATCAATTTTATTTCCTAAAATAGCAATAGGTATATTAACTAATTCAGGAGTTTCTAAAATTTTCTCTAATTCTATTTTAGCTTCAGGAAATCGATTAACATCAACAGAATCAACTAAAAATAAAATAGCATGAACAGCAGGAAAATAATCTTTCCATATTTTTCTTGCAGTTTCATGTCCTCCTAAATCATATGTGTTTAATTTTATATTTCCCATTTTTAATTCTTCTGAATGAGGATGGATTGTTGGTCTTGTTTGAGTTACTGTGTCATTCTTTAATACATGAAGTAATGCTGTTTTACCTGCATTATCTAATCCTAGGAATACTATGTTTGCTTTTTTATTGTAGAGACCTAGGTAACTTAAAACTGTGTTGAACATTCCTTTCATCCATGAGAACATTTTTTTTTTTGGATTGTTTTAAATGTTTTTTTTTATTTTTTTATTTTTTATTAAAAAATTTTTAATTATCCGAATTTTTGGTGATTGAAGATTAATAATTAATGAGAAGAAAATATAAAGTTTGAAAAATATTTTTTAGAATAATAAAAATATTTTTTGAAAAAAATATGATTTATTAATTTGAAAAAATTTAATAACTTTTTAATTAGTTTATTTATAAAAACAAAAAAGTTTTTTCAATTATTTTTTTGAATAGTTCTTTTAATTTATTTTTCATTTGAATAAAATAAAATTTAAATTTTTAATTTATATTTATTCTTAAAACTAAAAATAACGAACACATAAAATTGAAATATTTTTTATTTAAAATCTAAATAATTAACCTATTGATATATTATACCAATATTATGATCAGTAATAATTTAGCAAATATATGGATTTTAAATTCTATTTAATTTGAATTTTTAAAAAATATATTTTTTCTCTAATAAGTAATTAAATCTATTAAGATATATATAAATCTGTTAATAATTGATTATTTTTATTATAATTATTTTTATTAAATCCTTCAAAATAAAACGTGCTACTTTAATATAAATTATATATTTTTTTTATTGAAAAATATTTAAATTAGTTATAATTTGCAATTAAAAGTATAACTGTTTACAAATATTTGAATACATAAATATATTAAATTTAGGAAAAGTTTGTTATTATGAAGAAATTATTATTATGAATAAATAAAAAAGATAAAGTCAAATTTCTTCATTCTTTTTTTTAATTTATTCTCTTTTTAAATACTTTTGGATGTTAAAAATTTGTAAAAAATAACTAATAGTTTTTAAATATTTAATCCATAAATTTTATCAAAACATTATAGAATTCAATTCCTAAATAATAATTATCAAATTAAATAATATCTTCAATTGAAAATTATTTTTAATTTCAAAATTTTCATAAATTTTGTTATATATTTCTTATTATTTAAAAGATTGTTAATATATATAATGAAAGTTAATTAGTTTTATTAATATTTGTATTATCAAATAAAATTTATCAAATCTCCTTTCAAAAAAATCCATCCTTATAAATAATATATAATAAAACTCCTATAATAAAGAATTATTTTCAATAAATTAATAAGGAAAATAATAAACATAATATAATCTAAAAAAACATAAAAACCAATAAAAAAAAATAAAAAAAAAAATAAAAAAAAATATCAAAGATACAATATTTAATCAATAATATAATTAGGATATTTAAAAAAAAATGAAGTCTAACTTAAGCGAACGTTTACTAGACGGAAATGACGATGACGAAGGAAATATAGATTTCAAACAAATCTTCAACAACGAATACAACATAGCAGACCGTAGTGAAAAATATTATTTAGAACATTGTAAAAGTCCTGAGCACTTAGCAACAATTTTTAGAACAGACTTAAAAAATGGTTTAAACTCAAAAAATAAAGCAGACCTTGAATGGAGAGAAAAAAAATGGGGTAATAATCATTTACCACCTGAAGAAGAAAATTCCATATTACAACATATAATTGATTGTTTTGAAGATGCAACTTTAAGAGTATTATTAGTTGCTTCTATTGTTTCTTTGATTATTGGTATTGCTAAAGATGGTTGGGGTACTGGATGGATTGAAGGAACTGCTATTTTTGCTGCTGTGTTTATTGTAGTTTCTATTAGTTCATATATGAATTACAATGAAAAAGAACAATTTTTGAAATTGAGTAGAGAAACTAAATTAAAAACTGTTGTTGTTGTACGTGATGGTATGGAAAAACAAATTTCATTAGAAGATGTTTTAGTTGGTGATATTTTAAAATTAAGAATTGGTGATATTATCAATGTTGATTGTATCATTTATGGTAATGGAAAAGCTGAAATGGATGAATCACCTGTTACTGGAGAATCTGATTTAATGAAAAAAATTCCTACTTTTGAAAAAAAAGATAATAAATATGCTTGTCCTTTTGTTTTCTCTGGTTCACAAGTACAAGATGGTACTGGAAATATGATTGTTTGTGCTGTTGGTGATAAAACATTCGAAGGTTCTAATAAAGCTCTTCTTAATGTTGAAGGTAACAAAGGAGAAGATGGAGAAGATGCTAATTTAACTCCTTTAAAAAAACAACTTGGTGAATTAGCTGATATGATTGGAGATATGGGTTATATTATGGCTATTTTAATTGGTTGTCTTATGATTGTTAAAGAATGTATTATTAAACTTACTTTAGGAGAATCTTTATTCACTCCAGAAACTATTGATGTTTTCGTTAATGCTTTCATTATTGCAGTTACTGTTATTGTTGTTGCTATTCCTGAAGGTCTTCCTATGGCAGTTACTATTTCTCTTGCTTATTCTGTTGAAAAAATGAAAGATGAACATAATTTAGTTAAACATTTAGATAAATCTGAAGCCATGGGTAATGTTAATAATGTCTGTACTGATAAAACTGGTACTCTTACTAAAGGAGTTATGGAGCTTATTAAAATTTGGATTGAAAAACAAGATTATGAAATTGAAAAAGGTGATGTTAATGATGAAAGACTTAGAACACTTATTTATAATTGTATGTGGAAAAATATTACTGTCGTTGAATCACTTAATGAAAAAGGAGAAATGGTTTTAAATGGAGATATGACTGAAAAAGCTATTTACAACTATTTAAAAAAAGGAAATTACCAATTAAGTGGAAATAGAACTGGAGATTATATTTTACCTTTCAAATCTGAATATAAATACATGATGAACATTTACAAAAATGATGATGGATCATATACACTTTATGCTAAAGGTGCACCAGAAAGAATTGGTGAATTCATGACTCAATTCCAAGGTGAAAATGGTGAAATTGAAAGCTTTGATGATAATAAAGATCTTTTATTCAATACTCAACAAGAATATGCAGAAAGATCAATTCGTACTCTTGTATTTGGATATAAAAATTTAACAGAAGAAGAAATAAATGCAGCAGCAGAAAAATATCCAGAAAAAGATCTTCCATTTTTCCAAGAATTAGCAAAAGATTTAACATTTGGTTTCATGATTGGTATCAGAGATAATAATAGACCAGAAGTACCAGGTGCTATTGCTGCTTGTGGTCGTGCTGGAATTACAGTTAGAATGGTTACTGGTGATAATATTAACACTGCACTTTCAATTTCAAGAGATGTTGGTATTATTAGTGCTGATCAAGTTGTTGATGCCAGAAAACTTGCTAAACAATATAGAGAAGAAGTTGAAAAAAATAATAAACCAATTAGAACTGGATTAGATCCTCCAATTGCTTTAGAAGGAGAAATTTTCAGAGTTGCTTGTGGAGGATTAACCAAAACTAAAACTGATAAAGGACTTGATATTGTTTTGAATGATCAAGAAGCATTTAAACACACTGTAAAAAGATTAAAAGTAATTGCTCGTGCAAGTCCAGAAGATAAATTCCTTTTAGTATTTGGATTAAAACAAATGAATAACATTGTAGCTGTTACTGGTGATGGTACCAATGATGCCCCAGCACTTAAACAAGCTCATGTTGGTTTCGCAATGGGTATCAGAGGAACTGATATTGCAAAAGATGCAGCTGATATAGTATTACTTGATGATTCATTCTCTTCAATAGTCACTGCATGTAAATATGGAAGAAATGTATATGATTGTATTAGAAAATTTGTTCAATTCCAATTAACAACAAACATAGTTGCTGTTTTTATGACATTCTTAGGTGGAATTATCTTAAAAGATTCACCATTAAATGCAATTCAAATGCTTTGGGTTAACTTAATTATGGATTCTTTTGCTTCACTTGCTTTAGCAACTGAAAGCCCAACTGATGCTCTTTTACTCAGAAAACCTTATTCTCGTGAAGCTTCTATTTTAACACCAATGATGATCCTTAACATAATATCTCAAGCAATATTCCAAATATTAACATTGAGTGTAATCTTATTCTATGGTGATAGAATATTCGGAGTTCCATCAGATAGAGAATTAGAACATTATATGTGGAATAATGTCAATGGATATCATTTTACAATATTCTTTAACATTTTTGTCTTTATGCAAGTATTCAATTCAATAAATGCAAGAAAATTAAATAAAGATGAATTTAATGTCTTTGTTGGAATTTTAGGTAATTGGTATTATATTTTCATTCAAAGTTTCATTATGGTTGGTCAAATTTGTATGGTTACATTCGGAGGAAGAGCTCTTAGAGTTCATGCTTTATCAGTTAATCAACATTTACAATGTATTGGTATTGCATCACTTACTTTAGTTTGTGGTTTCATTGTTAAACTTCTTCCTATTGATACTACTGAACCTGTTACTTATGGTGAAGACCAAGAAAAACCTGTTGTACATAAAAGCAGACAAGCTGGATTTGGTTATAGATCTAGAGGAGGTAAGAAGATGAATACTAGTGTTAGTGGTTTGACTTCCTCCAAATCTTAAATTAGAAAAATAAATAAACCAATATTTAGTTTATTTTTATTAAGATTTTTATTTTCTAAATATTTAAAATTTTTTTAAAAAACTAAGAATGATATTTTATTATTTTAATAATTAATTTTTTTATTTTATTTTTTTTTATTGTTATTATATGATAAATGATGATATTACAAAGGAAAATAAGGAGAAAGAACTTTTCACTACCACATGGAATAATTTTCAAAAATTATCAAGAACTAATTCAGCATTTGAAAAAGAAAAAGAATCTATAAATTTATTACAAAAACAAAATTTATTAGAAATTAAAATATTAATTGATAATAAATATAAAAGAAGAGAAAAATTATTAAAAGAAGAAAATAGAAAAAATAAGTTAATGGAAAAAGAAGAGGAATTAATATTAAAAAGGAAATTAGAAAATGAATTAAAATTTGAAGAAGAACTTCATAAAAATCAAGAAATGATGGAAAAGGAAAAAAATGAATTAAAACAAAATGAAAAGAAATATTCAAATTATATAAAAAAACAAATTGAAGAAGAAAAAAAAGAAGAAGAAAAACAAAAACAATTAGAAAAAGAAGATATGAAAAGAAAATTATTAGTTCAAAGAAATGAAGATGAATATAAATTAAAAGCAGATAGTATTTACAAAGAAAAGCAAGATTTATTATTAAAAAAATTTTTATCAAATGAAAAAAAAGGTGAAGAAAGATTAAAAAAAATTGAAGAAAGGAAAAAAAAATTAGACGAGAAATTAAAAATTGAATCAAGATTAAGAAATCAAAGATATCATCATTTTTTATTAGAAAGAGAAAAACAATTAAAAGAAAATCAAGATAAATTTAAAGAAAAACAAAAACAAATTGAAAAAAATCAAGAATTTCAAAAAAGAAAAAAGGAACTTTTATTAAAAGAACAAGTTAATAAAAGAGATGAATATAAAAGACATTCTTTAGATTTAAAACATACTATTAATGAATATTTAAATGAAAAAAGAAAAAAATGTATTTTTCATTTAGTAAAAACTGAAAAAAGAGTAAATAGTTTAAAAGAAAATAATGAAAAGTTGCTCCAAAAAAAAAAATTAGATGATATGATTAAAAAAGATAATATAAATAATCAATTAAAAGAATTTGAAAAAGAAACTCATTATAGAAATACATTATATTTAAAAAAATTAAAAGAAAAAAGTATCAGAATTGATGAAATGAAAAAAAAAAAAAAAGAAATATTTGAACAAGCAAAAAAATTAAAAGATAATTTAAGAAATAAGAAATTAAATATGATAAGAAATACTGAAAAAATTTTTGAGTCAGAAAAATTTAAAAATAAAAATGATATTTATAATAAGATTTTTTCACAACAAGATTTATCAATTTTATCGAACAGTATTTATAATTCTTTTAATTTAACTCATTCAATGAGTACTAAAAATTTTTTGAGTCATAATTATAACAATTTTGGAAAAAATAAAAATTTAAGGTATACTTCTTTTCCAAAAGCATGTAGTTTAACAAAAAAAAAAGATTTTGAATTTAATGATTAATATTATTTATAATTATTTTATTTTTTGATAGAAAAATTTTTAATTATTTATTTATTATTATTAATTTAAACTTTTAATTTTTTTATTTTTTATTCTATAAAAAAATTCTTTTTAAGAAAAAAAAACAATAAAAACAAAATAAATAAAAAATTCAAATGGAAAACACAAAAAATGATCCTTTATTAGGAAAAACAATATTAGGAAAATATTTGATAATAAAAAAAATAGGTGAAGGTTCCTTTGGAAAAATATACAAAGCTGAAAGTGATAATCAATATTACGCATTAAAAGTAGAAAAAAAAAGAAAAGGACATTCCCTATTAAAAAAAGAAGCAGAAACAATGAAATTAATACAGGGAAGTAAAATAATAAATTCATTAAATATTTTTTTTTAAAAAAATATAAAAAATTATAGTCGGAATTCCATTTGTCAAAAAATATATTCAATTTGAGCAATATAATATTATGATAATGCAATTATTAGGACCATCATTAGAAAATATTCTTCATAAATTACCAACAAAAAAAATGTCATTAAAAACAGTTTCAATGTTAGGAATTCAAATAATAAAAATATTAAAATTAATCCATGATAAACATTATATTCATCGTGATATAAAACCAGATAATTTTTCAATGGGAATAAATGAAGATAATAATAAATTATTTATTATTGATTTTGGTTTATCAAAACAATTTAGAGATCCTAATACTTTAATACAAAATCCTTTAATTAAAAGAAAAAAATTAACTGGTACTGCAAAATATGCAAGTATTCATGCACTTGAAGGTTATGAACAATCAAGAAGAGATGATTTAGAAAGTGTTGGTTATTTAATTATTTATTTATTAAAAGGTTTTTTACCTTGGCAAGGTTTATTAATGAAAAGTAAAAGTGAAAAATATTCAAAAATATTACAAAAAAAAAAAGAAATTAGTGAAGATGAATTATGTCAAAGTTTACCTTTTCAAATTAAAGATTTTTTAATTTATGTTAAGGAATTGAAATATGAGGAAGAACCAAATTATGATTTTTTGATTAATTTATTTTATGATGTTATTAATTCGTTAAATGAGGAATTTGATAGAATTTATGATTGGAATTTTAATAAAAGTTGTATTTATCAAATTAATAGATTTTCTAATCAATTAATGTCGGTTCAACAGAGAAAATATTCTAATTCACCTTTTAATAAAAAGAAAAATAATTTAAGTTATTATTTAATTAATAATCATTCTAATTCGAATTTTGGGACTAAACCTAATGAAACTTTAAGTAATAATGGAAGAATGTCTTCTTTTCAAGGGTTATTTAAAAGTAATAATATTAATTTTAATGAAGAAAATAAATTGAGCTTTATTTCTAATGAGTTTGATAAAGATGTATATGATAATAAATACATTTCTCAAGTTTGTAAAAGAAATACTTCAATTTATTTATATAAATCAAATATAAATAATAATAATAATAAATGTACATGTTGTAGTATAATGTAAAAAAAATTTTTTATTATTTCATTGTTTAGTATATAAATAAAAATTGATTTTTTGAATATTATTATATAAAGAATGCTTTTTTAAATTTAATAATTATCATAAATTAATCAAATATAATGAAATAAGGTTTAAATAAATAAATATATTAATTTATATAATTTTATTGAAGAATATTTAAATTTTCTAATACTCTTTTTTATATAAATAAATAATTTATCTTTTAAAAAATTTTTAAATTAAATTTGGATTTAATTTCAAATTACTATTATATTTTAATCTTGAAGTATCTTTTCTAATTAAATCAAGAAAATCATCTTTCTTCTTTATTTTATATGCATTTAAAACATAATTATCAATACCATTTTTTTTTTTAATAAGACTTTGATTAGAAATATTTACTAAATGACTTTTTAAATGACTTTCTTTATAATTTTCTCTCATTCTTTTATAAAACAAAGATAATTGTTTTGATAAAGATTCATCAGAATCATTATTTTTAATAATTACATTATTTATAGGTTTAATAGAAACTGTTTCATTAATTCTTTTATAATATCTATTTTGTCTTTCAAGTATAGGATTACGAGAATTATTAATTAAAGGTAGTTTTTTATTTAATCTAAATCCTTTAATTGGTTTTATATATGATTTACTTGAAATTATATTTTCTTCTTCTTTTGGTAAATCTTGTTCTGTTAACATACTTTTCATTAAAGTATTTGAATTATTTAATGTTTTTCTATTTGATAATAAATTAATTAAAGGGAATGATATTTTATCAAATAATTGATTTCTTCCTTTTCTTTTTACTTTTTCGTTGTTTGGAAGACAATCATTTATATTTATTTTTTTTCTATTTGTTGCCATGTTATCAAATGCTGAATATTTTATATTTTTTTGACTTAATACTTTAGAAATTTTTTTGATTTTTTCTTGTTCAATGTCTATTGTTTTTGATTGTTGATTTTTTTCTTCTATTTGATTTTCTTCTGAGTTCATTTATTTATTATTATAAAATCAAAGAAATAAAATATTAAAATAATTAATATAATTGAATTATGTAAGTTATTTTTTTCAAAAATTATAATATAATTTTGTTCAATGTATTATTTAAAAGTTTAGATATATCTTATTGAAATGTTAATTTATATTAAAAAAATTTTTATTATAACTTTTATAATCAATAAATATAAAAACAATCAATAAAAAATTCATTTTATTTACATAAAAATTAATATAGACTTATTATTATTCAATTATTTTTTACTTAAGTGATTTTACTATTAATTACTTTTTATTATATAATTCCCCTTTAACAGTTGATTCAAGTATTCTTAAAATTAATCCTTTATGTTGAATTTTATATAAATTATTATTATTTTTTTTTCATTATATTTAATACTTCTATTTCTTCTTCTTTAAATTCCTTTTTATTATTTAAAAATTTTTTCTTTTATATTTTTTGTTTTTTTTCCTTTAATGAACATAAATTCTCTTAATTGTTTTTATAATGTTTTTACTTATTTTATATTAAGCAATTATTAAAATATATATTTAAATAATTTTATAAATATATATAAAAATAAAATCTTTTAATTAAATTAATATTAATTCCAAAAAAACTCAAAAAAAACAATTTAATATATCCTTTTATTTTCTCAAATTCTTTTCTAATTTTCTAAACAAATCAATATTATTATACCCAAAGCAAACATCCTTAATTTTATTATACCCTTCATCACTATTCAAAACTTTCAAACTAAATTTCTTATCTTTAAACTCAACAATATTTTTAAAAGCTTTAAAAATAATATTAAAATAATCATCTTCCAAGATTAAGCTTCTAAAAACTAAAATTCTCCATTCAACTCTTTCTCTAACACTAGTATCAATATCATCTCTTTGTAGATACCTTCTAATTTTTTGTTTAGAGTCAAACTCAACTCTAAATAAATCATAAATTTTTCCTTCATTATCAAAAACTCCCATAAATCCATTTTCAAAAAGACCTTTTTTCATAGAACCATAAAAAACTTTATCTTCATTTGAATTATAATAATAACAATTAGCTCCATCTCTTTTACCAAAAATATCATAACCACCATAATAAATATAATAATTATCTTTAGTTTTTGATAAATAAACTCCTTTAGTAAAAGAATCATTATCAATTTCTCCTAAATAAACATCAAAGATACAATCATCGAATTTTTCAAATGGTTTTTTTTTATTATCTTCATCTAACCATAAATAAATACCATGATCTTCTTTTATATTATCTCTCCATATTCCCCAATAAAATTCTGTCTTTCTTCTTTGATTTTCTATCTCAATTGGCCAAGTATAAATTCCTTCTTTGTTTCTTATGTCATTTTTATAGTAACCAAAGTAATTTTCGTTATTTGAATATGAAGAAATTGCATATCCATTTCTTTCAAAATTTTCGTTAAATATTCCTTGGAATTTTATATTGTTTTTGTTTATGTTTACTATATAGGAATCTTTGTCTATTATCCATTTTGATATTTGTATTCCTGATGTTTCGTATTTTGCTGTTGTTGATATTATTTTAGAGATTTTTTCTTTGTCTAATATTATTTTGTCGTCTGTTTCTTTTTTTTTGTGTCGTCGAAGGTCCATTTTATTTTAAATTAATTTTTATTGTTTTTTATATTTTTTATTATAATTTATAATGCTTTTTATTAGTTTTATAATTTGATTTTTTTTTTTATATAATAATATGTTAATGAG
>Ga0256407_10004984_pt1 | contig 21674 bp, 15 predicted proteins | sample RumenRJG_04DNA_FD_193489 | JGI IMG/M metagenome (GOLD analysis project Ga0256407, IMG submission 193489) | Bovine rumen microbial communities from Lethbridge, Alberta, Canada - RJG_04 | ecosystem: Host-associated > Mammals > Digestive system > Stomach > Rumen | place: Canada: Alberta... | reverse complement strand
TGATGCCAAGACTGATGCCAAGCCTGATGCCAAGACTGATGCCAAGACTGATGCCAAGACTGATGCCAAGACTGATGCCAAGACTGATGCCAAGACTGATGCCAAGACTGATGTTAAGACTGATGTTAAGACTGATGTTAAGACTGATGTTAAGACTGATGTTAAGACTGATGTTAAGACTGATGTTAAGACTGCAGATCAGGAAACGAAGAAGGATGACGGTTTTTTCAGGAGACTTATTAATGGCCTTAAAAGAACCCGGGACAATTTCGGACTGGGGCTGGTGGCACTGTTTAAGGGGCGGAAGATTGATGATGATCTGTTTGAGGAACTGGAAACACTCCTTATTTCTGCGGATGTCGGTATGGATACTACCAGAAAACTTTTGGACAGGCTTACCAGGAATTCCACTCTGAGAGATTTGAAGGACGGAGAAGTCCTGATGAGACAGCTCATGCAGGAGATGCATTCGATTTTGGACCCAGTGGCTGTACCGTTCAGGGTTGATACTTCTAAAAAGCCCTTTGTTATTCTTATGGTAGGTGTAAATGGTGTTGGAAAGACTACAACCATAGGAAAAATGACCAAAATTCTTCAGAATCAGGGGCATAAGGTTATGCTGGCTGCCGGTGATACCTTCAGAGCTGCAGCGGTTGAACAGTTGAAGGAATGGGGGGTTAGGAATAATGTTCCGGTAATTTCGCAGGATGCCGGGGCAGACAGTGCTTCTGTAATTTTTGATGCTCTGAATTCTGCAAAAAGCAGGGGATATGATGTTCTTATAGCAGATACTGCAGGGCGGTTGCAGAATAAGGCTAATCTGATGGAGGAATTAAGTAAAATTATCCGGGTGATTAAGAAAATTGATTCGGAGGCTCCTCATGAGGTAATGCTCACCATAGATGCCGGAACCGGTCAGAATGCCATTAATCAGGTGAGACTTTTTAAAGAAGCAGCACCTGTTACTGGCCTTAATCTGACAAAACTGGACGGAACTGCAAAAGGAGGTGTTATTTTCAACATCGCGGATCTGTTCGGCATTCCGGTACGGTATATCGGCATAGGAGAAAAAATTGACGATCTCAGAGTTTTCAACTCAGATGATTTTATTGGGGCTTTGTTTCATGAATGAGGCTGTTAGCTGAAAATTAATTAGACGTTTGTTTTGATCGCTGTCTATGTTTTTTCATTATATGCAGTTTGTGATAGCGTTTTCAGAAACAATTTTTTTAAAAATTTTCAAAAAATAGAACTTTTTTGCGTAAAAAGCTTTATTATGTGTACTGGGTTTTGGAGTGATTTTTGGTGACGAAAAACAGAATCACCGTTAGAAGTGAATTGAAGAATATGACATTGAATACTACAAACATGATGATGGTTCCCAGTGATAATCTTGATGGATATATCCGGGCAATAAACAGTATTCCGCTTCTTACAGAAAAGGAAGAGTATGAGTTAGCGTCAAAGCTTAGAGATGATAACAATCTTGAGGCTGCCCGCAAGCTGGTTCTTTCCCATCTGCGTTTTGTTGTCAGCATTGCAAGAGGATACATGGGGTACGGTTTGCCTTTGGCAGATCTTATTCAGGAGGGAACTGTAGGGCTGATGAAGGCCGTTAAGCGTTTTGATCTGTCCCAGGGGGTTCGTCTTGCTGCCTTTGCAGTCCATTGGATAAAGGCTGAAATTAATGATTTTGTAATAAAAAACTGGAGACTTGTTAAGGTTGCTACTACCAAAGCACAGAGAAAGCTTTTTTTCAAATTGAGACAGGCCAAAAAGAATATTACGTGGTTTAACGACCAGGAAGCTGAAAGGGTTGCCGATAACCTTGGTGTTTCGCCCAGGGATGTTACCGAGATGGAAACTCGGCTTACTGCTCAGGATGTTGCCTATGACGGTCTTTTGGAAGATGATGATGACAACGGTTCTCCCCAGATTCCTGCCAATTTCCTTGTTGATAAGGGATCCGACATAGCCTGTAATCTGGAAAGAACAGACAGTGAAAGGCATATGGCCTATTCTCTGAATAAGGTTCTTGGTGAGTTGGATGAAAGGTCCTATCGCATCATAAAGGCACGGTGGCTTGATGACAATAAGTCTACCCTTCAGGATCTTGCCGAAGAGCTTGGTGTTTCCATTGAAAGAGTTCGTCAGCTGGAGAAGGCTGCTTTGGCCAAGATTAAAAAACTGATGGTTTCAGAGCATAATGACGTTTTAGTTGCGTGATTTTCTCAAAATGTTAATAGAAGCCTCCTTTCGGAGGCTTTTTTAATGATACGATATTTAATGTTAGTTCAGGTATAAGGTTGTGGAGGTTGGTATGGATGATAAGGACAGCGTAATTAACGATTGCTGCGAAGCCTGCGGTTGCAGTGCCGAGATAGGGACCATCATTACTGAAGGAGATGATGTATATGAATATGAACTTCAGGGGGTTCCGGGAAAGGTGGAAGAGGATTCTGAAAGATTTGACTCTGCAGCTCGGAACGTATCCAAGGAAGTCCAGATACAGCACACTGATACCAAAAACGGCGAGATACTGGTACGCAAAGTGAGACTGAAATTTTCCTGTACTGCTGAAAAGATGATTTTTCAGATGAGAACTGGTCTCGTTTAGCCATTGTGCAAAAAAGGAGAGATGATTTTATTTCTCTCTCCCCGTGTGCTTTTAACATTTTTGCGGTGTGGATCTGAAAGGATTAAATTAAAGGCATTCCCAAAGATTCACATTCCTTTCTCATGTCCTCAGGCCAGATGCTTGCCTGAATTTCACCGATGTGCCCCTTGTGCAGCAGAACCATGCAAAGACGGCTTTGTCCAATGCCTCCGCCGATGCTCAGAGGAAGTTCGTTGTTAAGAAGCTTTTTGTGGAAGTAGAGCTCCTTGCGTTCTTCCTGGTGTTCGAGTTCCAGCTGTTTCAGCAGAGCCTTCGGGTCTACGCGGATTCCCATTGATGACAGTTCAAAAGATCTGTTCAGCACCGGATACCAAATAAGAATGTCACCGTTTAATCCTGGTTTGCCGAGTTCTGATACAGTACTCCAGTCATCATAATCCGGTGCTCTTCCGTCGTGTTTTTCTCCGTTGGCCAGCTTTGCACCGATTCCCATCAGGAATACTGCACCATACTTTTTGCAAATGGCATCCTCACGTTCCTTCGCTGATTTATCCGGGTACATATTCAGGAGATCTTCGCTGTGGATAAATGTAATTTCCGGTGGCAAGAACGGCTTTATCTGTGGATAAGCCTCGCAAGTGAGATATTCTGTTCTCAGAATAGCAGAATAAATGCGCTTTACGGTATTTTGCAGATAGGCGGCAGTGCGCTGTTCCGGAGTAATTACAGCTTCCCAGTCCCACTGGTCAACATAGAGAGAATGGAGGTTATCGAGCTCCTCGTCTGCCCTGATGGCATTCATATCAGTGTAAAGACCGTGGTCAGGTTCAATGTTGTATTCTGCAAGCGATAATCTTTTCCACTTTGCAAGGGAATGGACAACTTCAGCTTTGGCATCGCCAAGATCCTTGATTGGAAAGCTGACGGCACGTTCTACGCCATTGAGATCGTCGTTTATTCCCAAACCTTTTAATACAAAAAGAGGTGCAGTTACCCGGCGAAGCTTAAGTTCGGTGGAAAGGTTAGCCTGGAAGAAGTCTTTGATTAGTTTAATCCCTTGCTCGGTCTGTTTAGGAGTCAGCAAAGGTTCGTAATTTTCCGGTTTAATCAGTTTGCTCATAACGCAAGTTCTCCATAACGTGATACGGCGTATCATTATAGCAATTTCCATGCCCGGTAAAAATTTGTTTGTTTTGCATGATAAAAGGGCGGATCGGCTTATCAATAACTCTTGAATGCATATTTTTGGTGTGGCTTTTTCCAAAAAGATGGTTGTTTATGGTTGTTGTAGCTGTCATTATAAGACTGCATGGCACTTCTTGACCGGGAACATCACCGTTATCCTTTCTTCAGGCCTTAAATTGGAGATCTGTTCAAATTTTGAAATATCGGCATGTGGTAATCTTGCAGGTATCGTTGCGGATATCTGATGATTATTCACAGTTCAGGCGGAAGCAAAAGTTATAAATAGCTGTATTTTGCAATTTCGGAAACAGAAGGAGGCGGGGCATGAAGGTGTTAAAGTCAGTTCTTGTTATGTGCCTGTTTATACTGGTACCGTATGTCTGTGTCTCGGAAGCTCGATCAGAAATTGCCGGCACTGGTCAGAGTGTTGGTATTATGCCTCTTCACGGAGATCTTCCTGTTCTGCTGAAGGATCGTACAATAAGAGTGCTTGTTTCCTATGACAATATCAGCTTTTTTATGAACAAAGGGCATCAGGACGGTCTTTATGTTGCTCTTATGAAACAATTTAAAAAATTTGTCGAGGAGAGGCATCCGGAGTATCGCGGTTTGAAGGTATATTTCATTCCGGTAAGACCGGATCAGATGGTAAAAATGATAGCTGACGGTTACGGCGACATTGCCACGGGGATTTCTCCGACGCACGATTTTAAAAGATATGTGGATTTTACAATCCCTGAAAAGCTGGGAATAAGGGAGGTTCTTGCTATCAGGAAAGGGGAGCGGGAGATCCGAGCTTTCAGTGATTTTTCAAATCTGAATATTACAATACGCAGAAGTTCATCGTACTATGAAAGCATTAAAACTGCCAATGTGTATTTGAGAACGATGGGACTCGCGGAAATTCACGTGTCGTTTGCAGACGAGTATCTTACGGATGCCGATTTGGTTGATATGGTTAATACCGGGGAGATTCAGGCGACAATTGTGAATAACTATAAACTTCCTCTGTGGAAAGAATTATTTTCCAGGGTAGTATTCTGTGATAGCGTTCCACTCAAGGAGGATGGCACTCTTGTATGGGCTATCAGGCACGATTCCAGGGAACTGTATCGTGAACTGAATCTGTTTTTGCGTTCATATCGCGACGGCACAGACAGAGGAAAAGTCATCTATGACCGTTACATGAGAACAAAACCAGCATACCAGTCTCTGTATTCCCGCAAGAAAGGAGACTGGCTGGGCATTAAATCAAGTGATTTTATGAAGTATTCTCGGGTTTTCAAGAAATACGGTGATAAGTTCGATCTTAACTGGATTCTCATAATGGCGCAGGCTTATCAGGAGTCAACGCTTAATCAGGCGGCCCGTTCACCCCGTGGGGCGGTGGGGATAATGCAGGTTCTGCCAAGCACTGCCCAGGAGTGGTATGTTAATGTGAACAGCGTTCATGATGTTGATAACAATGTTCATGCCGGTACAAAATATCTGAGGTATATTATCGATAACTACTTTAATGCTACCGATATTCCTGTCAGAGAGCGAATTTTGTTTGCCATGGCTTCATATAATTGCGGCCCGGGAAGAATCCTGAGATATCGTAACGAGGCTGAAAAGCAGGGGCTGAATCCCAATGAATGGTTTAACAATGTTGAAATAATTGCCATGGCTCATGGTACGAATGAAACAGTTAAGTATGTTCGCAATATATTTTCTCTTTATGTTGCTTACAGCAATACCTACAAGCTTGAGTCAGAAAGAAGTAATCGGAAAAGCTGAGTTTTGCACGGGCCGTCCCTGACGGCCTTTGATTAAATTTTACTGGAGAATGTCCAAGTGTCTGAAAATAACATCAAGCCAAGTGATAAGCACGTTGACCAAGACGTCCCCGTTACCGGGAATAATATTACGACGGAACAGGCGTCAAGACAGCCTGCAAAAAAAGTCAGACGACCACTTTTGGAAATCAGGAACCTGGTAAAGAAATATGGCGATGTTGCAGCAGTTAACAATGTGGACCTGACAATTTACGAGGGGGAGATTTTTGCTCTTCTGGGGTCGTCAGGATGCGGAAAGTCCACTTTGCTGAGAATGCTGGCTGGTTTTGAGCAGCCGACCAGCGGTTCAATCATTCTTGATGGAAAGGACATGTCAGTATTGCCGCCATATAAAAGACCTGTGAATATGATGTTTCAGTCGTATGCTCTGTTTCCTCAGATGACGGTGGCGCAGAATATCGCATTTGGGCTGAAGCAGGATCGTATTTACAAGGACGGTATTAAAAAAGGTTTTTTTGATTTTGGCAAGCGACTGTCCCGGGACGAGATAGAAGCTCGGGTGGATAAGATGCTTAAGCTTGTCCATATGGAGGAGTATCGGGAACGAAAGCCACATCAGCTTTCCGGAGGTCAGAAACAGCGTGTGGCTCTTGCCAGATCTCTTGCCAAGCAGCCTCGCCTGTTACTTTTGGATGAGCCCATGGGAGCTCTTGATAAAAAGCTGAGAGAACAGATGCGTCTGGAGCTGGTTAATATCATTGAGAGTGTTGGCGTTACCTGCGTTATGGTTACTCATGATCAGGAGGAGGCCATGACTATGGCCGAAAGGATTGCCATAATGAACAGAGGAGAACTGATTCAGGTTGATGAGCCAAGAAAGGTTTATGAAAATCCCAACTGTTGTTTTGCCGCGGAATTTATTGGTTCTGTAAACATGTTCGAGAGCCGTCTCATAACTTCCGACAGAAACGGTTCGGTGATCAGGAGCAAGGATCTTGATCATGATATTCATTTGGATATTGATGTCGATCTTGCTGATGGTATGGATGTAACAGTGGCTATAAGACCGGAAAAGATCTACATTGAAAGATCTTTTCCTGTTGATGACAAGGGCCGGAAAATGGTTAATAACTACACCAGCGGTATTGTGGAGAATATTGCCTATATGGGGGATATTTCCATTTATTATGTCCGTATTCCCAGTGGAAAAATTGTTATAACCACGTTGCCTAATGCTGACAGGTTCAATATTGGTCTTCCAACATGGGATGATCAGGTTTATCTCAGCTGGGATCCCGAATCCTGCGTTACGCTGACATTTTAGGAGTTACCATGCCTGACATGCACCTTAAAAAGGCCATCAGCAAAAGAAAAAGTCTGTTTCAGAAATTCAGGGGCAGTCCGCAGCCGATAAAGGGCTGGCGTAAATATGCGGTGGTATCTGTTCCATATCTCTGGATGACCGTTTTTTTCTGCATCCCTTTTTTGATAATTTTGAAGATCAGCTTTTCGGAAGCGGCTATTAGCATCCCTCCATATGCTCCGCTGTTTGCCTACGATGATGACAAGCTGACCATAACACTTAATTTGTACAACTACATTTCTCTGTGGGAAGACAATTCATATGTTCTGGCATATCTGAAATCTCTAAAGGTGGCATTTTTTTCAACGCTCTACTGTCTTCTTTTGGGCTTCCCGATAGCATGGGCCATAGCCACCTCAAAGCCTGCTGCCAGAAATGCCCTTTTGATGTTTGTTATTCTCCCCAGCTGGACATCATTTCTTATCAGGGTTTATGCGTGGATTGGAATACTGAAGAAAGAGGGGCTGATTAATAATTTTTTGATGTACATAGGTGTTATTGATGAACCGATTCAGATGCTTCAAACGGATTTTGCCGTTTATGTCGGTATTGTTTATGCCTATCTGCCCTTTATGATTCTTCCTTTATACACGGCCTTCACAAAGGTGGACTATACCCTGATAGAGGCCGGTTCAGATTTGGGGTGCCGTCCTGTTAAAAGCTTTTTCAGGCTTTTGCTGCCGCAGACGTACAGCGGAATAGTTGCCGGGTCAATGCTGGTTTTTATTCCTGCGGTAGGCGAATATGTTATTCCGGAATTGTTGGGCGGAAAGGATTCGAATCTTATAGGTCGTGTTTTGTGGCAGGAATTTTTCAATAATCGTGACTGGCCGCTGGCTGCCGCAGTTGCCACGGTGATGCTTGTTCTTCTGATGATCCCGATAATGTGGTTCTACAAGATACAGCGTCGTGAAATAGTCGGCGGAGTGAAGTAGTATGAGTGAAGAAATAGTCAGAAAGGGATCCTGGAGCAACAGATTCAGATTTGCGGTTCTGTTTTTGGGATTTTCTTTTTTGTATGCTCCGATCATCAGCCTTATTGTTTATTCGTTCAATGCTTCAAAAATGATGACGGTGTGGGGCGGTTTTTCCGTTAAGTGGTATTTTGAGCTGTTCAGTGATCAGCAGATGATCGATGCGGTAACAGTGTCTCTTACAGTGGCTTTTTTCAGTGCCTGCACGGCCGTGGTTATCGGTACTCTTGCAGCCATAGGACTGGCACGAATTACCAAATTTCGGGGGGATTCTCTTTTTGCTCTTTTTATTACCGCTCCGATGGTGCTTCCGGATGTGATTATCGGTCTTTCGTTGCTGTTGCTGTTTGTGACAATGGCGGATCTCTTCGGCTGGCCGGAGAAGGGGATGCTGACTATATGGATGTCGATGGTAACGCTTACATCTGCTTATGTTACGGTCGTAGTGCGTTCCAGACTTAAGGAACTGGACTATTCCATAGAGGAAGCAGCGCAGGATTTGGGCGCAGGGCCCGTAAAGACATTTATGTTTATAACACTGCCATCTATTTTTCCGGCAATCATTTCAGGATGGCTTTTGGCATTTACTCTCTCAATGGATGATCTGGTTATCACTTCTTTTGTTTCCGGTCCGAGTTCGTCAACCCTTCCCATGGTGGTTTTTTCCAGTGTGAGACGAGGTCTGAATCCGGAAATTAATGCCCTGGCAACCATTATTGTCTTTATTGTTTCTGTATGCACCTTGATTTACTGGATGTACCGAAACATCAGAGAAAAGAAGAGACTGGCAGAAGCAAGAATGGTATCAAGATAGTTTGCTGTCAACGTTGCTGTGATTCAGAAAAGGGGGAGATGGATCTCCCTTTTCTGTTTTGAGGGATCACATATTTGTAAAAATATCTGTAAGTTTTGCTTTTTCCGGAGGTTATTACACTATTATTGAGGACAGGACAGTAATTATTGCGCATGATCTGCTGAAAGGGGGCTGCTTTTAATGGATGCACATGACAGTTTTCTGGAAACGGCTCTTGGTAATGCCAAAGACGCTTACAGAACAGGGCATTATGAGGATGCTTTTTTTCTGTTACAGCCTTACGAACACAGTGATAATCCTGAAGTCCTGTTTTATTTGGGAAATCTTGTAGCAGATAATCAAAATGGCGAGAATACCGATTTTTCTGCCAAAAACCTTTTAATAAAAAGTGCAGACCTTGGTTATCTTCCCGCGGAATACAAGCTTAGACATCTTACAAAAAAAAATATTCATTTCTGGTGGGCAACACCGAGTAGCGATCTGTCGGAGATTCCGGAACCGGATGTTCTGGAAGCCAATGCCAGAAACGGGAAATCTGATGACATTTTTTTGCTGGGGCGGTATTTGGTTAACAGCTCCGAAAGGGAATTGCGAATCAGGGGAGTGAGTCTTCTGGAAAGCATTGCTGCTGAAATTCCCGAGGCGGCATTAATTCTTGGTGATATTTACAGCCGGGGGAAAATTGTTTCCAGGGATGAATCCCGGGCTTTGAACTGGTATCGTAGGGCCGGAGCGTCTGGCTTGTCAGAGGGGATTCTGGGGGAGGCACGAGCACTTTTCGATAACAGGGGGAGCTGTTATGCCCCTGATGAGGCCGAGAAGCTGCTTCTGAAGATTTCCGATGACAATGCTGAGGCAGCCAGCCTTCTCGGCAGATATTATTCGGAAAATGAAAAGAATCCCCGGATTTACCAGAAGGGGTTATCGCTCCTGAGAAAGGCGTGGGATTCCGGATGTGAGGAGGCTGGGTATTGCCTTGCAATGCATTATCTGGAGGAACCTAAAAATGATGAGGGGCGGAGAATTATGGAGCTCCTTGCTCAGAGAGGCTTGCCGGAGGCGGTTTTCAGACTGGCTCAAATGTACAATGACGGCGGCGGTGTACTTTTTATGCCGGATAAAGCAGCATTTTATTTTAACAAGGCTGCCGAAATGGGTAATACTGAAGCGTCATGGGAACTGGCCAGTTTATTTTTGAATCACAGAAAGAACCGGTGTCTTGATTCTGTTAAAACGTTTCTCAGGCAGGCAGCTGAGGTTGGAAACCATGATGCCGAATATAATTTGGGCATCCTGCTGTATCGGGAAATTGAAGATCAGCATTTCTCCGCAAATGATAGCTCCAAAGGTATTGCAGATCATAAAAAAAGCTGGATTATCGGCAATCAGAATGATACTTTCAGAAATTCAAAATTCGGACAGGCTTTGGAATATATTAAGCGGGCTGCTGTGGGAGGCCATACTGAAGCGGCTCTTGAGCTTTCAGTTTTTTATGAAAAAGGTATTGGAACCAACAGAAATTTACGGGATGCCGAAAAATGGTGTCTGCAGGCAGCTGAGAAGGGAAATGCCCGGGCTCAGTATCGAATTGCCGAGATGTATGAAAGCCGTCATCAGCATGGTGCTGATGAGCAGACAGTTTTGAACTGGTATCAGAAAGCTTTGAGTAACGAATGCTGGGAGGCTGCATATCGTATAGCTTTGCTGTACAGGTATGGTCATCAAATTTCCAGGAATGATGAGACGGCAAACAAATATCTTCAGATTGCACTGGAGCATGATGTTGTTTCCGCTCGTTATGAAATGGGCTTGTCGTTTCTTAACGGCTGGGGGGTGGAAAAGTCTCTGTCGCAGGCTAAAAGTCATATCTATCAGGCGGCGATGCTTGAATATATTCCTGCAGTGGAAACCTATGGAAAAATCATGCTGGACAATAATGTTCATATTTCCTTTCCTGACGATGCGCTTTTAAAGGATTTATTTGTGAAGCTCAGCAAATCCGGAAGGCCAGAAGGTGATTTTGGTCTGTTTTTGCTGTATCAAAGGGGAATCGGGGTTCCTAAGGATCAGAATAGGGCTTTGGAAATTTTGGAGAAATGCGCCGAGAAAAAGTACAGATATGCACTTTATGAACTGGGATTAATATATTTTACCGGAAACGGTGTTCAGAAAAGCTATCAAAAGGCAATTAATCTGTTTCGAGAAAGTTCCGAACAGAATGTTGACAAAGCACTTTATATGACTGGTATTTGTTATTTGAGAGGTTATGGGACTTCTGTAAATTATAAAGAAGCTTTTTCATTTTTCCTCAGAGCTTCCGAGCAGGGTTTTCTTCCATCGTATCGTCTTCTCGGGGAAATGTGCGAGAACGGCTTCGGGGTAATGAAAAATGATGAGGAGGCCGTCAGGTACTATCGTCTCCTTGCCAATGCCGGAGTTGATGATGCCTTCCTGTACATTGCCAGTATTTACATGAAGGATAACGGAGAGCAGGGAAGAGATTATGTTGAGGCACAAAACTGGCTCAGACAGGGAGCCACCAGGGATCATGCCGGTTGTTGTTATGAGCTTGCCAGACTGTATCTTTCCGGCAGAGGGGTGGTCTATGATCCGGGCGAGGGAATGCGCCTGATGCACAAGGCTGCAAATCTTAATGACAGAAATGCTCTGTATTATCTGGGAAAGGCCTATCGGGACGGAATGTTTCAGATGCCTGTAAATTATCAGAAATCCCTGGTTTATCTGAAAGCGGCGTCCGAGCAAAATCACTCTGAAGCGACAACTCTGCTGGGGCTTATGTATCTCAACGGACAGGGGTGCGGAAAGAACCCCATTGCTGCCTATGATCTGATATACATTGCAGCAGAACATGGCAGTGCCGAGGCTCAGTATCAGCTGGCATTGCTTTATCGGGACGGATGCGGTGTCACTCAGAGCTATATTGATGCCTATATGTGGATAATTCTGGCATCTGTTTCGAAAAGAGCTAACATTTATGCATCTCTTTTGCGAAGGGAAATGGTTGTTCTTCTGACAAAACCTCAGCTTGATATAGCACAGACCAAAGCTTTGAAAAAATTCCGCAATTTTATCACCAATGAAACTCAGAACAATGTTAATAATGACATCGCTCCCTGTTTGTATGGCTGATTCATACTTTCCAAAATGATGGCAGGAAACACAGAATTATTGTGAGAACTTCCAGTCTGCCCATTACCATATCAAAAATAAGAATGATTTTCTGAAAAGGGGTAAGCAGAGTGAAATCTCCCTGAGGTCCGAAATGTTCTCCAACCCCCACACCTATGTTTGACAGGCAGTTGAAAGACAATGTAAGCGCATCCAGCATCTCGGTTCCGGTCAGACAGAGGATCAGGGAACTGAATATCAGGCAACAGGCATAGGCAAAGAAAAACGCGGCTATGGAGCGCATTATCGTTTCGTTGATATTCTGTCCGTTGTACTGCTGCGGAAAAATTGCTGAAGGATGTTGCAGCTGATTTATCTGTTTGCGAAACAGATTCAGCAGTATCTGAAACCGGAAAATTTTAAGTCCCCCGCTGGTGGATCCTGAGCAGCCTCCAATGGGAAGTATTACAAAAAACAGTAATGTTATGAAGGGGTTTATGCTGCTGAAGTCTCCCATGGAGTATCCGGTGGAGGACAGGACATCCACCACATTAAACACTGAAAATCTCAGAGCTTCCAGGAATGGCATGTTCTCCTGCATTATCAGACTTGCCATTACCAGAATTACGGAAATAATAATAATACGACAGAAGCCCTTAACCTGAGAATCCCGGAAAATCTGGCGGATATCATTCTTAATGGAGAGAATAAGAAGAGGAAATGGCAGTGAGCAGATAAACATTACACCGACGGCAAACCATTGAATTTCAGCAGAAAAAAAATCCATGGATGCCGCATGGGTGCTCATACCGCCGGTGGCAACAGAGGTCAGTGCATGGTTAAAGGCATCGAAGGTGTTCATTCCGAGAATCCAGTAGGCCAAAAACGTTATTATGGTAAGTGCAATGTAAAGAATCAGTATTCCCAGTGCAATGGTTTTGGATTTTGGGGATACTTTCTCGGATCCCTGCTCTGAGCTTTCGGTTTTGAAAAGTTTCATACCTCCAAGATTGTTAAGATTTGGCAGCACTGCTATAGCCATTGCTATAAAACCGATTCCTCCGAAATATTGGAGTATGGAGCGCCAGAGCAGTATGGATGGAGGAAGGTTGTCAATGTCATGAAGTACGGTTATTCCGGTGGTGGATACGGCAGATGTCGCTTCAAAGCATGCTGTTATGTAATCTATCCCCAGGGTGAATTTGAACGGCAGTGCTGCTGTCAGAATCATTGTGGTCCAAACAGAAGACGTGAAAAAAAACATATCCTTCAGTGTCATACGCAGGGATTTTGAACGGGTAATCCTTCTGATTGCCAGTCCTGATACAATCATTACTGCGGCTACAAACAGGAATTCTGCCGAGCCTTTGGTGACGGTGGTGAAAGCATACATTGTCGGAACAACCATTGCGATGGCAAGAAATATCAGTACGCTGCCCAGAAGGTTTGCTATCCCCTGAAAATTAATAATCATTTTTGAAGTTCCGGATGCCTGTTAAAGAAGGTTGCTTTAGGAGTGGTAAGTTTCAGAAGTTCCCTGATATTCTTTTTGTCCTGGATATAGAAGATTACATTATCGTTGTTTCTTAGAACAAAATCCCCCTGAGCCATAAAAATCTCGTCATCACGGGAAATGGCTGCCACAATTATTCCCTGAGGGAATGAAATTTCATTGATTTTGCGTCCGATGACAGCACTGTGCTTTATATCTCCCACGAGCCTAATTTCAAGCCCCTCTGATTCACCTCTTCTGAAGGTGTGTACTGTCCCGACGCCATTATGGCGGATATTGGTCAGAAGGGCTGAAATCGTTGCCTCTCTCGGAGAGATAATGATGTCAATGGTTTCCTTTTTGATGAGACTGATATAGGCAAATTTTGAAATCAGAACAATGGATCTTCGAGCTCCGAGTTTTTTGGCCAGCATTGCGGACATAATGTTAGTCTCGTCTTTTTCCGTAACGGATATCACGAGATCCATTTTGTCTATATGTTCTTCTGCAAGAAAATCGGAATTTGAAGGGGCGCTGTTAAAGATGGCAACGCTTGACTTGGAAAACTGTTTCGACAGTTCCTGAGCCTTAACGGGATCTGTTTCAACAATTTTCACGCTGTAGCGTTTGGACAGTTCTTTCGCCAGTTCCTGGCCAATGCGGTTTCCTCCTATAATCATTATTCTTCTGAAAGGTGATTCCAGTTTTTGGAATTTTGATATTACCGCACGGACATATCCCTTTGCGGCAACGAAATAAATTTCATCGCCGGCCTCAACGACAGTGTTCTCGTTGGTAGGGATTGCGTGATCCTGTCTGTAAATGGCAATAACTTTGACGGGAATATTGTCAAGAAACTGATGAAGCTTTTTGACCGGGTGCCCGATCATGGGGCCTCCGTAGTAGGCGGTAACTCCCACCATTCCTAGACGTCCCCTGGAAAATTCTGATATTTCGTTTGCTCCGGGGTATTCGACGAGACTTACGATTTCATCGGTGATAAGCTGTTCGGGAGCAATAATGCTGTCGATGGGAATTGCGGCATCATTGAACAGTGTTGCTTTTTCGGACAGGTATTCATGGTTCTGAATTCTGGCAATTTTCTGAGGAACATGGAACATTGAATAGCAGAACTGGCAGGCAAGCATATTTGTTTCATCTGAATTGGTTACAGCTACCACCAGTTCGGCGTTTGCGGCATCAGCCTCCCTGAGCGTTGCCGGATAGGATGCAAAACCGTTTACCACTTTGATGTCATAGCGATTCTGGATGGCGGAAAGCTTTTCCATGTTGGTATCAACAAGGGTAATATCATTATTTTCATTAATCAGGTATTCCGCCAATCCGGTTCCAATAACTCCGGCTCCGAGAATAATGATATTCATGTTCTATTCCTTCTTTGGAAGCTTTTTTATTCTGGCATAAAAGAATCCGTCACCGCCGGCATCACCCGGAAGTCTTTGCAGTCCGGGGGTGTCGGGTGTTTCATTTTCCGAAACGGGCCAAAGTTCTGCATCAGGATATTCCTTCAGAAAATCTCTGATAATTCCGGAATTTTCATCAGGAATTATGGAGCATGTTGTGTAGAGCAGAGTTCCTCCGGATTTGAGAACTTTCCAGATGTTTCTGATGATCTGTCTCTGGACAGCAATAATGTTGCGTATTTCCTCTTCGGTTCTAATCCATCTTATGTCAGGGTGTCTTCTGATCACTCCGGTAGCGGAACATGGGGCGTCCAGGAGTATGACGTCGTACTCAGAAACCGGGGACCAGTTTTCTGGAGAGGCGCAGGCATCTCCAAATACTACCTTGCATGAAAGTTTTAAGCGATTAAGATTGTCCTGAATTCTGGACAGTCTTTTCTTATCGTTATCAAGTGCCACGAGTAATTTCAGGTCAGGAAATTTTTCCAGAATATGGGTGGTTTTCCCACCTGGAGCGGCACAGCAGTCCAGCACGCAATCTCCGGGTTTAACCGGCAGGAGATTTACAGCATACTGCGATGCCAAATCCTGAATGAATACGGCGCCGGTTTTGAACAGCGGGATTTTATCAGCTGGCAGAGGGTTAATGATTTCAAATGCTTCTGGAATGATTTCTGATGTTTTAAAATCAATTCCCTTCACACTAAGCAGGCTTCTGTAATCATCGATTTTGCATTTTCCCGGGTTAAGCCTGATCCACATTGGCGGGTGGCGGTTACTGTTTTCGAGAATGTCAGCGGTTCTTTCGTGATAATGTTTTTTTATGAGCGACACAAGCCATTCCGGGAATGAATAACGTGACTCATATGAGGCATTGAGTTTTTCCTGAATACCCTTTTGGCGTCTGATAAAATTACGCATTACCGCATTTGTCAGATTCACGTATTTTGGATAGCCTGCCTTTCGCATGGTTTCCACGGTTTCATTGAGAGCCGCGTGGGGCGGTATTCTGGTATACGCCAGTTGACATATTCCAACGGCCAGAATGCAATGTGCCAGGATATCCCGTTCAGGCAGGGGTTTGGACATGAGAATATTAAGGGCTCCCAGAATCCAGCCATAGTTTCTTACTGTAGTGTATGTAAGCTCGCGGTAAAGGCTGCGGTTGGCGGGTTCGGTATGTTCTTCGGAATAGTTTATGACAGTAGTCATCTGTTCCTTGTTGGAAAGAATTCGAAGTACTGATTCGCTGGCCAGCCGGCGCGGATTCTTATAGTTGTTCATGCCTGTTGTCCACGGTCTGTCCCGGTGCAAAGAATTGTTTTTTGGAATTTATTAGCTGTGAAAAGGCAACTCTGTTTTTCCCCGGGAGCTGCAGTTCTGTTATCCTTAATATCCCCGCTCCGGTTTGAATGCACAGACCATCCCGGGTGGCAGATAATATGGTTCCGGGAACGGCATTGTCCGAGTTTTCGTTACCGATGCAATCGGCATGGAATATTTTAATTTTTGTGCCGGAGAGAGAGAATGAAGCCACCGGCCATGGCTGGTATGCCCTGATGTATCGTTCCAGGTGTTCGGCGGATTCATTGAAATTGAGTATTCCCTCTTCCCTTGTGAGCTTTTTGGCATATGTTACAAGCTCGCTGTTTTGAGGAATTGAGTTTTCATAAAGCCTCTCTATGTCGGGAATGACACTGAGAAGTGTTTCTGCTCCGAGTTTCTGAAGTTTTGTGTAAAGGCTGGCAGATGTATCATTGTCCTCGATTGGAATCTCCCGGGTGACCAGAATATCGCCGGCATCGAGTTCTGTGCCAACTTTCATTATGGTAATGCCTGTTTTCTTGTCACCGTTCCAGAGCGCTCTCTGAATAGGAGCGGCACCCCTCCACCTTGGAAGCAGTGAGCCATGTACATTGATTGTTCCTATGCGAGGTACTGCGAGAAATTCATCTGGTATAAGCTGTCCGTAGGCGACCACGATGACCAGATCCGGAGACAGATCATTTAGCTTCTGAATAACATCGGGGTTATTTCTAAGTTTTTCTGGCTGATACACCGGGATGCCATATTCCGTCGCAACTGCCCTGACAGGAGTTGGTTCGATGCAATGTCCCCGGCCTGATGGGCGATCGGGTTGAGAAAATACGGCGACAATCTCAGCACCCCCGAGAATAAGAGTTTTAAGATGAAATGCGGCAAAATCCGGTGTTCCTGCAAAAACGATTCTCATTGGATTGCTTCCTTCATGGCTCTTTTGCGCTCACGGGCAAGCTTTGCGGCTTTGGTTCTGTAAAGATTTCTTTTCATTGGAGAGAGGTAGTCAATGAAAAGATGCCCGTCAAGATGATCGATTTCGTGCTGTATGCAAATGGCCAGCAATCCGGAAGCATAGAGGGTAAAAAATTCTCCCTTGAGGTTTTGAGCTTTAATGGAAACTTTTGCGGCTCGGTCAATGTGTGCGCGCAACCCGGGGACTGAGAGGCATCCTTCATTGATGCTGTCGGTTCCTTCTTTTGAGATAAATTCGGGATTAATGAGAACTATTTGATGTTCAGGAAGCTTATCTCCTTCAATATCTATGACAACTATCCTTTTTCTGATGTTTATCTGGGGAGCGGCAAGTCCAATGCCCTCGTCATGATACATTGTCTCGAACATGTCTGAAACAAGCTCTGCGAGACTCTCGTCAAACTCTGTGACCGGAGTGCTTACCTGGTGAAGAAGCTCATCTGGGAAGTATAATAAATCACGTATTGCCATAATAAAAGTTCCTTACTAAAGTGTCGTCATTATATCATGAGCAGCTCTTCGACACTTAATGTGAGTTGATGATCAAAATTTTTTCAATATTCGCAGGCAGGGATCTGTCTTCTGATTGGTTCGCAATCCTGTGATTTGTGATCGATAATTTAAAAAGGCAAGTACGGATAGGGCGATTTTTGGCCAAAATAATTATTCTTGATTATACTCAGTATGGGATAGTCATTTGTACCTGGGCCGGATCGGACTGTGTGAAGTATTGAGCGGTTTCATGCAAGTGCGCTATGGCTTATATTTATTACAAACTGACATAATTTGCTGATGCTCAGTAACTTATGATGAAAAGATTGGATGGAATCAAGCAGGGATCCTTATGATTTTACAAAAGATAGGAATTTTTGTTGCCGCTATGCTCTTTGCGACAGTATCTGTGGCTGACACCTTGGACATGCAGGAAAATCACCCTACGAAATATGTGGTTCAGAAGGGCGATACTCTGTGGGATATTTCAGGAAAGTTTTTGAAAAAGCCTTGGTACTGGCCAAAGATTTGGAATGTTAACCCGCAGATAAATGACCCGCATTGGATTTATCCGGGGGATGTTCTTACTTTGGTGTGGATCGACGGAAAGCCGTATCTTCAGAAAGCTGTGTCGGCTCAGAAGACCAAGCCGGTTCCGACTATTGATGCAAAAGCAATCAAGACTTTTCTCAGGCATGATCAGGTTCTCCCTTTCGATGACCTCGAGAGGGCAAAGATTCCTTACGTACTGGGAGAGAACGACGCCAAGAAGCTTATTGCCGAGACTAACGATGTCTACATCAAGGGGGCATTGGCAAAAGGTGTTCAGTATGCCGTTTATCACAAAGGACCTCTTCTCAAGGATGAGAACGGCAGAAAACTGGGATATCAGGCTGTCTACAAGGGTGCTGTTGTTGCCGGTGACGGTAATGGTACGGTGACTAAGTCTCTCCTTGTAAAGAACGTCGGTGAAATCAAGCCGGGCGATTATGTGCTTCCCTTTAACAATGACGAAGGTTTTAATCTGTACTTTGTTCCTAAGCCTGCTCAGGTAGAGACTACCGTGCTGGCTCTTGGCAATCAGGATTACAACCTGGCAGGACGCAATGATACTGTTATCCTTGGAAAGGGCAGCAGTGATGGTGTGTCAGTGGGTGATGTGTTTGCTGTAAGTAAGTCCGGTAAGGGGGTTGTTGGCCATGCCGCCGAGGAAACCGATTACTTTGAGTTTTCTACCGTGGGCAAGCAGTTTGGCGCGGATAAGAACTTTAAGCTTCCCGATGATGTGGTAGGTCAGGCGATGGTTTACAAGACCTATGACAATGTCTCACTCGCAATTGTGCTTACTGGCAAGAAGACCGTTGGTGTTGGATACAAGGCAGGAAAGCCGGAATAAATCTCCAGTCTGTATTGGATTATAAATAAAGCCCGGGTTGAAATACCCGGGTTTTTTGTTGCCAGGTGTAGTGTTTTGAATTCAGTAGAGTAAAACTTTCCCAATTCTTCGAACTATATAAGAAATCCTTATTTTAAGCCATTTGCAATCCCTTCCGGACTACCACTTTCTTGTATTGTATTCGTATTTCATGGTTTTAACCGCATTTAGCAGTGAAAAAAAATAACAAAAAATCGTTTTTATTCAAATAAATATTGACATATAGTTCTATTTGGCTTATAATAGAACTATATTATTTCGGTATTTTTTGAATAATAATGGTGTCATATGGGAGTTCCGGAAAACATAAGGTCAGTGCAACGTCCAACCAATACGGTGGTGGTTGATACTGGCAGTGATTCTGTGTTGCGTTATGCCGTGAGGGAGCGCAAGGGTACGGTATATGTTGCAGGCGGCAACCCGCAGCCGCGGAATGGCAAAACCATTGGCCACATTATTGAGTTCAGGTATGTTCCTGTTAAATCAGCAACAGCCTATGATGGTCCTACTCAGCTTTGTTATGGGGGAGCTGCATTTGTAAAAAGCGTTTCCGACGATTTGTATTCTGACCTTCTTGACGTCTACCCTGCGGGCGATGCTTGCACAATAATGGCGATGGCCTCACTGAGAGTATGCGACCATGGTGTCAAGTGCTCGCGGCTTGCCTCTGCGTATCAGGCGTCATATGTGAGCGTTTATTATCCGGGGGCTTCGCTCTCCAAAAACGCTGTCTGCGACTTCATCAAAAGAATAGGAATGGACGAAAAAAAGCAGCAGGAGTTTTACGCAAAGCGGCTCGACAGAGTATGTAATGAGCATCATATTGCAATTGACGGAACTCTGAAACAGAACACGAGCAAAGTGAATACGCTCTCTGACTTGTCATACAAATTCAAGATGAAAGGTGTTCCGGACATTTCCATCCTGTACTGTTATGATATTGAATTGATGGAGCCGGTATGCTCCAAGGTTTTTCCGGGCAACTGCATTGACGCAGGAGCGTATCCTGACTTCATAAAATCCAACAACCTTCAAAAAGGGATCGTCGTAAATGACAAGGGATTTCCTCCTGAAGCTATTGCAGAAGAATTAAAACGCAGGCCCGAGCTGCATTATTTCACGCCCGTAAAAAGGGATGACAGGCGCATTGCCAAATATAATCTGACAGAGCCTGACGAGATCGTAACAGACATTGACATCCCCGTGGTTGCAAAGAAGGTCAGACTTCCCGATGGCAAGTACTTATATGCGTTCAAGAACCTTAAGGACTCTGCCCGCGAGGGGTATAACTACGTATATAACGCGCAGCGCAAAGGCAAATTTGACAGCAAGAAGTACAACGAAAAAGAGGACACCTTCGGAGTGATCGTCTTTGAATCTGATGTCGATCTGTCTGTCAATACTGCCTATTCCTGTTATGACAGCAGATGGCAGATTGAACTGATGTTCAAGCATTACAAAAGTGATGAGGAACTGACCGAAACAAATGTACAGGGAAACTATTCGGTTATCGGTTCCGAGTTCATCAATTTCATTGCAACCGTGCTTACGTGCCGCATGGTTTTAAAAGCCAAAAGGACAGGAGTTTTAAACAAGACCACCTATGGCGACATACTGAAAGACCTTTCACAGGTATGGCGTGCGAAAGACTGCCCTGTTGAACCATCACCCAAGCTGTCCGATGACAACTGGTTCTCGCCCATCAAAAAGAATAACGAACTCCTCGTGGCATTAGGTCTTGCCACCGGAGAAGAGCCAATCAAAAGTCCGGCCAAAAAAGGCCGTCCCAAAAAACAGGCATCTTCGGCAGACGAACATGCTGACAAACCCAAACGCAAAAGAGGAAGGCCCCGAAAGAATCCGGAGCAAAATGATGTTACCCCAAAACCGAAAAGGGGAAGAGGTCGCCCCAGAAAAAACGTCCAGTCAGATGGAGCCGTAGCAAAGCAAAAGCGTTCCAGGGGGCGACCGAGAAAAAACAAGCAGGTCGATTTGAATAGTAAACCAAAGAGAGCAAGGGGCAGACCTCGTAAGGAAGTAACAGAGGCATGATCTAGTGTATAGTTCCAAAATTTGGGAAAGTTTTAGTAGAGGGATACAGGGAATGAGCATCCAAAAATCCCGATAATAAAGGGTGAAATAATCAAACAGGTGCTCCCTTGTTGACAGATGTTTAATTAATGAACGTTTTCAATGCAAAAAAATGTTTTTTGAAAAAATGGAAAAAAATACTTGCATGACAAATACGTGTGATGTAGAATTACGCCGCTTGCATGATGAAGCAAGCTACGCCGACATTGGAGGGGTTCCAGAGCGGTCAAATGGAACAGACTGTAAATCTGTCGCCTATGGCTTCGATGGTTCGAATCCATCCCCCTCCACCAACTGTGCGGGCATCGTATAATGGCTTTTACCCAAGCCTTCCAAGCTTGTGATACGGGTTCGATTCCCGTTGCCCGCTCCATTTTATTGAATATTTCAATCGTCTTGAACTGTGGCAGCTAGCCTGCAGTTATCATTTCCTAGAGGAACTAGTATGGCAAAGGAAAAGTACGTTCGTAATCTGCCTCACGTAAACGTAGGCACTATCGGTCACGTTGACCATGGTAAGACCACTCTTACCGCTGCTCTCACCACTCTCCTGAACAAGAAGTTCGGCGGCGGTGCAGCAATGTCCTA
>Ga0256407_10004983_pt1 | contig 21674 bp, 30 predicted proteins | sample RumenRJG_04DNA_FD_193489 | JGI IMG/M metagenome (GOLD analysis project Ga0256407, IMG submission 193489) | Bovine rumen microbial communities from Lethbridge, Alberta, Canada - RJG_04 | ecosystem: Host-associated > Mammals > Digestive system > Stomach > Rumen | place: Canada: Alberta... | reverse complement strand
TTTTTGGGAACGAACGGAATGGCGGGCCATTACTTTGGCCGCGCGCAATGGGCGTTCCCGACGCGCGACATATACGTTAAGTTGCAAGGCTACTTGTTTTTGCCGGTGGACTATGAAAAAATTTATGTCCTGCAAGAATTGCTTGAAAGCCTTAAAAGCCTTCAAAGCCTTAAAAGCCTTCAAAGCCTTCAAAGCCTTAAAAGCCTTCAAAGCCTTCAACGCCTTCAAAGCCTTCAAAGCCTTCAACGCCTTCAACGCCTTCAAAGCCTTCAAAGCCTTCAACGCCTTCAAAGCCTTCAAAGTAGTTATCGCGACGTGAAGATTGAGCCGGACAGCGTGATTTATTGCGACATTCCCTACAAGGGAACGGACGAATACGACGAGGGCGGATTTGACCACGCGGCTTTTTACGACTGGGCGGAAAGTCAGAGCGAGCCGTGCTACATAAGCGAATACTGGATGCCGCCGGAGCGGTTTGAGTGCGTGGCGGAAATTAAAAAGGCGGTCATGCTGCAATCGGGCGCGGGCAATTCGGCGGTCGAAAAAATCTTTGTTCCAAAGACGCAGCTTGGGCGGTGGCCGGACTTGATTCCCAAGAAGGAAGTCCAGCGGGATTTGTTTGAATGACTATAAGTCTAGGAAAAAAGGAGAGCTGTCGTTTTTCCAAACGCCATAGAGAATCTTTATGACGATAAAAGTGAGAACGCTTGTCAAAATGAATTCAAACATAATCGCCTCCTTGTTCTAAATTTTAGCATATTTTAGAGATTTGTCAAGAAAAAAATGACTATAGACAAAGAGTGTATAAATGGCAAAAAATCAAGCTACTATAAAATTTGGCGCCGATGTAGCGGATGCCGCGAAAGGTATAAATCAAATTACTCAACAGTTAAACGTTCTTACAAAAAGCGCGAAACTGTCTGATTTTGCAAAATTAGGATCAGCAATAACAGGGTTTGGAACCGCGTTTAAAGGTGTTATAAATGGAGCCAAAATGGCCGCCGCTGCCATAAAAGAGTGTTCCGACGCATACGACACGCAGAAAAAAGCGGAAATTCAGCTCGAAACCGCCGCCAAAAACAACCCTTATTTGAACGATTCCAGCGTCCGCGCGCTCAAAAACTACGCAAGCGAGTTGCAAAAAATATCAACGTACGGCGACGAGCAGACAATCCCGCTCATGGCCCGCCTATCGGCCGCGGGCCGCACCCAAGAGCAAATAATGCAAATTATGTCCGCCTCCGTTGACATGGCGGCAAGCGGAACGATGAGCCTTGACGCGGCGGTCACGGCTTTGAACAAGACTTACAGCGGAAACGTTGGTTTGCTAGGCAACCAAATATCCGGCTTGAAAACGCTCACGGCGGAAGAGTTGAAAAGCGGCAAGGCTGTGGCCATTGTAGCCGAAAACTACAAGGGGATGGCGCAGGAAGTCGCAAAGGCGACCGGCTCCCGCGAACAGTTGGCGAACGCGCTTGGCGACTTGAAAGAAGAGATAGGCGCTCCATTTGAAAAGGGCATGGCTCCTTTGCGCGCGTTCTTCACCGAACTCATAAGCGGCTGGGCGAGCGCGAAAAAAGCGAGGCGCGAATATGAGGAAGGCGTTGAGGATAACAGCAAGGGCAAAGGCACCGAAGACACCTTGCGGGCGGAATGGGAAAAAGTCGTCAAGCGCCAAGCCCTTCTCCAAAAGCAAAAGGACAAAGGGAGCATCACGCAAGAGGGCGAGCTTGAACTAAACCAGCTTAACGCGCGAATCAACTTCTTGAGCCAGCAAATCCGGCTGAAAGAGATGGAGGCTAAGATTGACAAGGAAAGAGCCTCCGCCGCGGAAAAAGAAAGAGTTGAAAAGGAAAAGCAGGCGAAAGCCGAGAAGGACATCGCCGACGCCAAAAAGAGAGCCAACGATCTCGCCACGAACGCCCTTGACGCTTACGACAAAGCCGTAAAAAAAGCGGAATTGGAAATCGAAGCCCGCCGCCAACTGGGCGAGACGGTAACACAAGCGGAAGAAAATCAAATAATGTACGCGGCAAAAAAGGCCGCGTATGAAAACATGATAATAAGCGCCCAAGGAGCGATAAGCGGAAACCTTGAGCGTGAGAAGAAGACCCGCGAGGAAATCGCCCGGCTCGCGGCGGAGATAGCCGCCTACGACCAAAGCGGCGCCGGCTTGGCGGACAAGTACGCAAAGAAAAACCAAGCCGCGCCTTCTTGGGAAGAGCAGAAAAAGGAGCTTGAAGACGCCAAGGCCGCCATTGAGGAATGGAACAAGGAGACCATTTCCCTTTTGGCGGACGGCACCGACGAAAAGATAGCCCTTGAAAAGAAGTACAAGGAAGCGGTGGAGCAAATCAACCGCGAGATAGCGGAAGGCGAAAAACAGACCAACGAGCAACGCTTCAAGTCGTTCCAGGACGTGTTCAACCAAATCGGCGGCTACGTTACGCAGTCCGCCCAGCTTATATCGGACGCTATGGCGTTCCAGCTCCAAGCCGTGCAGAACGAAAAGGACTACGAGCTTGCCGCCTTGGAAGAAAAGTACCGCAAGGGCGAGGTCACCGAGCAGGAATACAACGACAGAAAAGTCCAAATCGAAAAGGACGCGGCCCAAAAAGAATACAAGATAAAGATGTGGGAATGGGCGGCAAACATCGCGCAGGCCACGGCCAACACCGCTATGGCGGCGATCGGAGCGGCGGCCCAGACAAGCGGAAACGCGGTTGCCCGTATTATCGCCATGTCTCTCATCGGTGCGGCGGCGGGTGTCCAAATGGCGAGCTTGATAGCGTCCAAGCCCGTTCCGCCCTCGTTCGCCACCGGCGGCATTGTGCAAGGCTCGTCTTGGAGCGGCGACAACGTGCGGGCCAACGTCAACTCCGGCGAAATGATATTGAACGCCGCGCAACAAAAAGCCTTGTGGGAGACCGCCAACGGACGCGGAGCCAGCGGCGGCGGAATGAGCGTCGTCATAAACAACAGCGCCGCAAACGTGGTCAACGCCCAGCCGCGCATTTCACGGGGACAAATAGAGATAATGATAGACGCCCGCGTAAAGGAAGGCCTTTCAAGCGGAAAGTACAACTCCGCCTTGGAGCAAGCCAACCAAACGATGGACGGAACGTTCTACGGAGTTTAGGAGAATTAAATGGCAGACATATCTTGGCCCGGCTCGTTGAACACGAAAGTGTACGGAATGGAAAGCGGATGGGTGGACAACCGCGAGAAGCTTGAATACAAGAGCGGGCGTTCGGTCTACTACCTTAAGAATTCAACGCCGCGAAAGCGCCACCCAATTATGATGAAATTCGACGACTCAAAGCCGCTTCCCGGCTCCAGCTTGACTGAATGGAAATATTTCCAAAATTGGTTTGAGAATACGATCAAGAGCGGAACGCTTCCGTTCCTCTTCCCCGACTTGTCCAACAAGGGAACGGGCACCCGCCTTTACTACATGGACGAAATCGGCGACGGCAAGGGCCAAAGGGAAAAAGAAATATCGTTCACTTTGGAGGAAGCGTAATGGACTCGCAGACTTACGACCGCCTTCTTTCCGGCGGAGCCTACTCGCTCCCGTACTTGATCCGCTTGTGGAACGGAACTTACGACCTCCGCTTCGTCAACGACAACCGCCCCGTCGCTTGGGGCGGCAACACTTACGCCGCGAGCGCGTTCAACTTCACGCCAAGCGATTCCGGCGACTCTACGCTTGAAATCGAAGTGTGCGACAACCAGCTCATTTCAATGCTTGACGCGGGAACGTCGTTCGACGCGGAGTTTGTCGGAATAATCCTTGAAGGCGGGACGGTCCAAGAGTTGCGGGGCTGGAAGAAGCGTTACGGCAAGGCAAAATGGACGGGAGCGTCCGCCACCGTGACCTTTCCGCCGGACGACCGCCTTTCAATGACTTTTCCCGCTCTTGTTTTCAACGGAGACAACAACAGGGGCAACTCGTGACCTTCGACGACTTGATAGGCGCTCCCTACAAGCCGCACGGCCGGAGCAAGGAGGAAGGCTTCGACTGCTACGGACTTGTCATAGAGTGCTGCAAGCGGGCGGGAACCCCGCTAATGGACTTGGACTATTCCGTTTCCGAATTGCCGGACAGCGAGGCCGCCAAGTATGCGGCGAAGATGAATTTGACTATAGTGAAAGGCGCGCGCCCCGGCTGTCTTTGCGAGATGGAATACAACGGCAACTTGCACTTGGGCTACATGGTTGACCGCTGGAACGTCCTCCACGCCACCCAAAAGGGCGTCCGCCTTACCTATATCGGGGCTTGCAAGGCGAAAGCCTTCTACAAAGTGGAGAAAATATGAAAATCACGCTATACAAGGGCTTGGGCTTCGCCCATGACACAATCGAAGTCGAAGAGGGAAAGCCGCTTTGCCAATCGCTCCCGGACATCGACTTCAACCACGCCGCCGTTGTCGTCAACGCCGTAAAGTCCGACGGCTTTTACAAGCCCAAGGAAGGCGACGGCGTTATGGTCCGCGTTCTCCCGCAAGGAGCAACCGCGGCCCTCGTCATAGGAATCGTTTCCATCGCCCTGACCGTCGCCGGAGGAATCGCCGCCGGCGTGATCGCCTACAAGCAAAAGCAAGAGCTTGAAAAGCAGAAGCGCGAGCTTGAAAAGCTCAAAAGCCAAACAAACAACGACGCGGCGACAAACCTGCCTTTCTTGAAAGGCGCGACCAACTCCTTGGCCACGGGAAAGAGCCAGCCCTACCTTATGGGCCGCAATTTTTTCACGCCGTATCTTTTGACAAAAAAATGGTACTCGCTTGAAGGCGTTGACGGAAAGACGCAATTTGTTACACAAGTATTTGAGTGCGGCTTTGGAAAGCAAGTCTTTGAAAAAGTTCAAGCCGACGACATTTTGATAAAGACCTTCGACAAGTCGCTAGGTCCGCAAGAAGGTTGCTCCGACTTGATAGACGACTCCGAATCGGGCGGCTTTTCCGCCGGAGGAAAGATTGACATTGTTCAAAGCGACGGCCTTTTTGCGGGGCTTACCGAAGCGAACGTCCGCGTCGCGAGCGACACTCCGCAAGCGGAGATTCCGCGAGCCGCCGACATAAGCGCGGGAAAAAAGGACAAATTGGTTTACTCGCTGGACCCCAACGCAAAGAACGTCCATATTGGTATAACCTTTGGAAGCGGCCTTTATTACATGAACCCCAATACCGGCGGAAAGCAAAACAAGTCCGTCACAATCACGCCGTCCTACTCGCTTGACGGCGGAACTACTTGGATTCCGTTTTCGTTCAACCAACAGTCTGTTATTGGCTACGAAGTGGACTACTACGACACAGTCCGCTTTTATGAAGAAGCTTACGACGCAAACCGCATGATTTCCCAATACCAAAGCATGGGCTATTCCGTCATAAGCAAAGACCAAGACTTCCTTCATGGACAAATGGCCTATCATGTCACGATGCGAAAGCATATCCAGGAAAAGCCGATTTACGGCTTGACGCCCGGCAACACTTTCACCCGCAATACTATCGACGAAATCCGCTTTGAGGCCGTCCGCGAATTCACGCTATCCGACTACGAAACGCTCCATTTGAACGAGCAGGCCCAAATTCTAATACAGGTCGTCAACGAGACCGCCTACGACTCAAACAGCCGCGACACCGCCCATTTGCTTTATTATCAGTCTCAATGCTTTGATCCCGACAAGTCGGAGACTCCCGCCGGAACGATGAGCGTTGAAGACTACGAAGAGGCCTATCCGGAAGGAACGGGCCTTGAAGATTGCGAAGTCGTATCCCTAAAAGTCCGATCGCTTTCAACGATGATGGCCGTCCGCCTTAAGGCAAGCCAGTCCAACGAGTCGAAGATGGGAAAAATCAACTTTGTTTCCAACTCGCTCGCCAAGGTTTGCGAGGACGGCGAATGGAGCGAAGAAAAGGAAATCACCGCCAACCCGGCGGCCTTGCTGGTCGACGTCTTGCAAAGCCACACGCACCCGCTTTCGGCGTTCGACGACGACGAGCTTGACCTTGACGCTTTCGCCGGCCTTTACGACTTTTGCGAGACGGAAGAAATCCGCTTCAACGCCGTCGCCACTCAAAAGAACACAAAGCAAAAGCTTTTGGAACAGATATGCTCCGTTTGCCGCGCCACGCTTTATTGGAACGCGGAGGGAAAGCTTTCCGTCGCTTGGGATTGCGCCCAAGACACAATCGTCGCGGCCCTTGATTCCGACTCAATAATAGACGTTGAAAACGAAAAGGAGTTTGCTCGCCCCGTTGACGCTATCCGCGCGACATGGCTTGACGAAAACGATTGGAAGCAAAAGTCCTACACAATTTTGAACAACGGCGTTACGGAGCTTGACGCGGACAGCGTTATAAAAGATTTGAACATAACCGGCTTGACCACCTTTGACCAGGTGGCAAAGTTTGTCCGCTACACAATGGCTTGCATGAACATCCGCCAAAAGACTGTCAATGTCAAGGTCGGAAACGAAGGCGTTTGCTTTTCGCCTTGCACGAGAATCACCGTCAAGGACGACTCGCTCGGAGACACGCCCCAAAACCTGTTGATAACAAGCGCGACTTCCAACGGCAATGGATGGACGCTCAAATGCGTTGACTACGACGCGCGGGTTTACAATCCCGGCGACATTCCGGAATACAAGTCGTCAATCGAACAGTTGAGCCGCCCCGCGTCCGGCCTTCCGTCAATCTACGTGACCGCCGGAGAGTTTGACGAGTACAAAGCCGCATTGAACAACGGAACGGCTTTCGCTGGAAAGCCGGACACTCCTACAATCGGCTCCGCTAAAGCCGTCCGCGACGGCATAAACATCAAATGCCTTCCAATCGGAAACGGCGTAAAAAACGACATCGCCAGCGTTCTTTGGCAAGTCGCCAAGACAGCCGGAGCGCCGGAAGAGTCCAACTGGGTTGACCTGCCTTCAACAGCAATTCTTGAGACTTCTTACGCTTTCAACAGGGCGATCGACGGCTACCCGGAGCGCGAAGACTTGTACGGCACGACTGTTTGGCGCTTCCGCGCGAGAATACTCAATGCTTATGGCAAGTATTCCGAATGGAGCGACCCCGCTTCCGTTGACGTAAGCTCATACGGAACATGGCAAGTCGGCGTTCCGATAGTCAACACGCGAATTTCCGACCGAACCATAACTTTGATGATGGGACAGCCTGCAAGAAGCGACAATCGCGAAGTCTATGGCACCATAAGATACCAAGTCCAAGTAAGGCGACCGCCGGAAAGCGATTGGTTCAAGCCCGCCACAAACCTTGACCCATACCCGCAAGAAGACAGTTCGGGAGCGATTGTCCAAGGAAACGAGGATAATTACAAGGACGGCTCCGGCTATGTCATAAGCGATTCAAAATGGATTCAAACGATGCCGCTTAAAGGCCAATCGTCAAAGAATATTCAAGACACGCTTTATATTTTTAGAATTAAGGCGTTCAACGAAGCCGGAGCGAGCGAATGGACGGACGGCATCAACGCCACCGCGTTGTGCACAAACATTCGCGACATTGTTCAAGCCAACGAAACGGCCAAGGCCGCTTACATCAAAGAGCTTTCCGCCATTTCCGCCAACATCGGAACGATCACGCAAGGCTCGTTCGGCGGCAACCAAAACAACTTATGGGATTTGTCCACTTTTACAGATTCGCAGGGCGGCCAGCATTGGGAAGGAAAGATGCGCGTCGGCGGACGGGAGCAGTATCTAGCCGTAGATCCGATTCTTGACGGCGGGGAAATCATCGACTACAAGATAACGTTCAAAGTCGGAAATTTTGAAATCACTTCCACAGCTTCCAACATCAACGGCGAGCTTGTAATACAATCGGACGCCGAAGCCTTGGACCGAACAAGAATAACGCCCAACGGAACCTACTACGAGCACCGCGACGACGCGAACAGCCCTTGGCGGGTTCTGGCGAGCAACAACATCAACGGAGTAAACTCAAAGCAACTTTTCTCCGAAGACACGCTCTACATAACAAACCAAGACATGGCCCAGCGAAGAAAGGAAGGCATGGACATTGGAACGCCTTACTTGTCAAGCGCTTCAAAGGTTTTCCACTTTGACACGGACGTTTTCGACCAAGACGGAAACGACACCTTGACGATAGCGGACGCGGAAGACGGCGGCCATTCTTTGGTGAACCAAGACCAAAACACCGACGGGCTTGACTTTACGCCCGCCATTTTGGCGGTCGCGCCATACGCCACTATGGGAAAGTCTCTCTATGGCCAATATTCCGTTCAAGCCGCGTTCGCCGCTTGCGTCGCGTTCACCGTTGACTTTTGGATTCAATACATCTTCGCGGAGAACCAAGTTATTTTCGACGTGGGCAACTCCGCCGATTCGGTCAAGCTGGTGGTGGCAAGCGCGGAACCGTTCTTTGAGCAAGGAACGGAAGGCGACGAGATACCGTTCAACGAAGAGATTCTTTCTTACCCCGAATTTCTCTACCGCCGCCTTGGCTTTAACGCGGTTACTTTCAACAAAGACGATGAGCTTCTTTTCGCCGCCGCTCAAATTTCGGAAATCCCGTTTGAGGAAACGGCGGCCAAGCCCTTTAAGGCGTCCTATGTTTACTACGAACACAACGGAACTTCCTACGAGACGGTTGAAGTCACGTCGGAGACATACCACGGCTTGCTTGAAAGCGGCCTTTACGAGCTTTCCATTCCGTTCAACTCACCCGATGAGGCCCGCTCTTACTTAAGGCACGGAGACGAAATTGTTGAGCTTATAGACAGAGGCGTGAACTTTAAGTCAAACTCTTGGCTCCATATAGCGATCGCCGCCGACTCGCAAAAAATCTGTGCCTACCTTAACGACAAGACGGAGCCGGTTTGTTTTGTGAGAAGCGCGAGCGCGAGCCTACCGCTTTACGTCAAGCTGAACGAAGGCAAGAACTCGTTCTGTCTTGACGAGCTTATGGTTGACAATACGGTTAAAGAGCCGTTGGCGACGTTCTTGGAGAACACCGCCAAAAGAAAGCCGTGGGCCAAGCTCACCGATGAGGACGATTATTTTGTCCTTACGGCCAAAGACCCCGACAAGGTTAAGACAAACCTTTTCGATTCGGATTTGTTCAAGGCGAAAGTCTTGGAAATAATACAAGAATACCATTCATAGGAGAATAAAAATGGCAGAATTGAATTTGACTTTGAGCCGCCTTCGCCTTCCAGGCTTGGCGAATTTCACGCCCGAATTTGGAACGAAAGAGGCCGCCGGACAGAGCGTTAGCACCGAAAATATGTGCGTTGACGTTATGCTTCCGTTCTCTTTGCAAAGGCCCGTTTCCGTGGTCGAAAACTCCACCACGACCGACATTGAGGCCGACCGCCGCATTTCATTGGACGCGAGCGGAATCACGCTTGCCTTGGGAAGGGCGACCTTCGCCGGATGCAAGATTGAGATCTACGGCTCTTACTTGAACGGAACGTCCAATGTCACCTACGCCAAGAACGCCAGCGAGACGGCTGGAATCACCGTCGCGGCGGGCGAAGTCGTTGACTTGGTGGCCGACGGCAACCGTTATTTCACGGTCAAGCAAAGGACCGTCGGCGGCGAAGTTATGAACGTTTCTTTGTCTCACACGAACATTTTGACAGACACGCCAAGGTTCGTCGTGTTCGACTTCGCCGATTCGGACCATCGCTCAATTAAGATTAAGAAGCACACCCATATTCCGTTGGACGTGACAGTTGGCGGAGTGACCACAAGAAGATGGTTTGACACGGGCGACGAGGATGTTTCTTACGACCTTGACGCGGCGATAACGGCGGCGGCGGATGCGGCGGTCGTTGACACCGGCGTAGAGATTGGCCGCGACTTTTACGTTTACATCGTTGCGGAGCAAGACGGAAGCGTAGGCCTTAGAGTTTCCGCCCAAGACGGAGCGCCAAGCGACTTGGACAACGAATGGACTACGGCCAACACAAGAAAAATTGCCCAATTCCATACGCTTTGCGTTGACGCTGGCTCCGACTTGTCGGCCACTATCGCCACCGAAAACGGAAGCGTCGCCCAAAACGGAACGGTTCCTGTTAAGAACTATCCTGAAAACGACGAGGACGGATTCTACGCGTTCTACAACAAGTTGGTCACAAATGTCGTGAGCAACGCAACTTATGACACGGTGACGGTTGTGCATCCTTTGCGGGGCTTCCTTGCGGGGCAAATCCTTCCCGAAAGCGTGTGGTGCATAACATTCAAGCCGTTCAACTGCAAGCCGGACGGAATGTGCTACGAGCCGGACACGGACACCGCCATTGATATATACCTTCAAAGCGGAAAAGGCCGAAGCACAAAGAGCAAGTACAACGGCACGACCGTAAGAAGCCGCCAGCCGATAAACCACCAAGCCGATATGCTTGCCGTCGGAAAGAGACTTCCAAGAGACCATGAATTCCTTGCGGCGGCGGCGGGATCCAATGAAAAGACCGTCATTCAAGGAGCGGCGGAAGCTTCCATAGTCACAACAGGCGGCCATGTAGACACCGCCGGAAGAAGAATGATTTCATTCATTGGTTGCGAAGATTGTTGCGGCAGTGTTTGGCAATGGCTTGATGAAATAGCGGCAGTGGGAGGAAGTGGGTTCTCAACCTACGACGGCAACGCCTCGTTCGGCCAGACCTATGGAGACCCCTTCGTGCTTTGCGCGGGCGGCAATTGGACTAACGGGTCGTCTTGCGGTTCTCGCTGTCGTGATGCGGATGACCGTCGGTCGAATGTCCATTCGTATTGCGGTGCGCGCGGTTCGAGCCGAGTTGTTCGGAATTAACGGAGAACGGAATGGACATACCAAAATTCAACACGCTGGTTGAACGGCAAGTCCTTGACGGAGACAAAGTGAAAATCGACGATTTGTTGAACAAAACAATCGTCGTTTGCGGTTTTCATGTCAGTCAAAGTAAGTTTGCCGACAAAGGCAGTAGTTGTTGCGTGAAAGTCCAATTTTATTACGCGGGAGACGAGAAAACGGAAAGGAAAGTTTTCTTTTCCGGCTCCAGCGTGATAAAAGAACAGCTGGAGGAAGCCAAGAAAAAGTTGGATTCCGAAGGCTTGCCGACGCTCTTTGAGGCGACGGTCAAGAAAGTTGGAAATTATTATTCGCTGGTATAGCGAAAATAGTTTAAGGAGCGGGTTTAGATTCGTGCTTTGCGCGGGCGGCAATTGGAATAACAGGTCGTCTTGCGGTTCTCGCTGTCGTAATGCGAATAACCGTCAGTCGAATGTCAATTCGAATTACAGTGCGCGCGGTTCGATACGGGATGAGTTATGGCATAACTCCGATGCCTTGCGTGCTTACTCTCGGCTGAACTTGCTTCTTTGGATTCGTTCCTAAACACAAAGCGGAGCGGCGGACGGCTATGGTAGCGAAAGCGAAGTTTCCGTCCGCCTTTGTTTTTTGCTATGAAAAGAATTGGCGGATTGTGGGATTCGTTTGTCAGTTGGGACAACTTTGTATTGGCTTACAAGAATTCAATCAAAGGAAAGGCAAGCCAAAGACAAGTAAGAAAGTTCAAGAAAAATTGGGAGCAAAACCTTCAACGCGTTCGCGCCCTTGTTTTGTCGGGAAAGTTCAAAACTTCAAAATATAGGGAAATGATAATCCACGAGCCAAAGGAAAGGATTATATACAAGTTGCCGTATTGTCCCGATAGAATTGTCCAACACGCAATCATGAATATTTTGAAGCCGATAATGGTCAACCGCTTTATTCCGGAAACATACGCTTGCATTGAAGGCCGCGGCCAGCACAAGGCAAGCCTTAAATGCAGTGAATACGTTCGCCGCAACCAATGGGCCTTGAAATGCGACATCCGCAAATTCTATCCGTCCATCGACCAAAACATTTTGTCCGAAAAGCTTCATAGAATAATAAAAGACAAAAGGTTTATGGAAATTGTTGACGGGGTGATTTTTAGTTTTCCCGGCGGCAAGAATTGCCCGATTGGCAATTATTGCTCGCAATGGTTCGGGAACTTCTACTTGTCTTACTTGGATTCCTATGTCAAGCGCGTCTTGAAGTGCAAGGATTACGAGCGATTTTGCGACGACTTCATTTTGTTTTCCAACGACAAGCGTTATTTGTCGGAGTGCCGGGAGAAAATAAAAGAGTTTGTTCAAAAGGAATTGCTTTTGGAGTTTTCAAAGTGCGACTTGTTCAAGACAAAGCAAGGCGTGGACTTTTGCGGCTACCGCCATTTTGGGAAATATGTTCTTTTGAGAAAATCCACGGCAAAAAGAATGAAGCGGCGTTTAAGGCGCATTTTCGCAAACAAAGACAAGTACAGCGAAGACTACATAAAAAGCTCTATTGCCAGCACAAAAGGCTGGTTGAAGCATTGTTGCTCAAAGCATTTTGAGCGGAGCTTGTTTTACCAACCTTACGCCGTCTCTTCCCGCAAGTCGCAAAGCAAATAGCGGGCGACAAGCGCCTTTTCCACTTGCGGCATCCGGTCGCCGTATTCGTCTTGCAAGAACTTTTCCGCGAGCTTTACGTTGAACCAGCGGCCGCCCATGTAGGCCTTTACGCCGAACTTTTCCGACAAGCAAAGCTCAAAGTCCTTGCAAGCTCGGAGCGGAGCGTCAAGAACGAAGTCGCATCCGTGGAAAGTGAAGCGGCCTTGCCAATCCGTCCGTTTGTGGAACTTGACGGAAAGCTTGAAGTCCATGTCAAAGCCCTTGGGGAGCGTCCGCCAAGCCTTTTTCTTTTCGCGGGCGGCCACAATCCTTTTTTCGTTGAAGCCGGAAAGCCAAGCGCGCAAGAACTCGTTCGCCTTTTTGCAATCCGCTATTCCCAAAAAGCGGAAGATGTACGGAAGCTTTTCTTGGAGAACGCCCCAAAGCCGTTCGACCCTTCCTTTGGCTTGGGCGGAAAGCGCGAGGATCACTTCAATATCAAGCTCTTTGCAAAGGTCGTTGAAGTGCGTCGATTCGTCCTTTGAGTAGTCGACGCTCTCTTCGATCGACTCGCTTTTCCTTTTGCTTTTCACGAAAGACGAATGGCGGTCGATGTAGTACGCTTCCGGAACGCCGTAGCCTTCCCAAGTTTGCCGCAAGACTTCGTTGTAGCCAAGTCGGCATTCGTTTTCGCAGAAGTAAAGTCCGGTCACGGCGTGGGTCGCGTCGTCAACGCCGCCGTGGAGCGTGGCATAGGTTCCGTTCATGAACCAATCATGTTTTGACGCGTCCATTTGCACAAGCTCGCCCTCGCGCGGCCTTTCGTCGCGCTTTTTGTGCTTTTGCCTTTCCTTCGTTGACCAGGAACGCGGCGGCTTTAGTCCGGCGGCGAGCAAAATCTTCCTTACGGCGTTGTATGGGACTTTTATTCCGTGGAACGTTTCAAGCGCTTCGCAAAAAGTGGAGAAAGGAGCGTCCGCCCAATGAGTCTTGTAAAGGGCCACCAATTCCGCGCGGAAAGCGTCGGAGTATTTTTTCTTTTGGTAAGAAAGGCCCTTATGGCCGTTCACGAAAGCCAAGCGGCCTTTTTCGGCGTAGCGCTTTTTCAAAGACCACACACAAAAATTAGACACGCCGATTTTTTTTGCGGCCTGCCTTATCGACAAGTCGCCCTTGGCGCAAAGAGGAATCCATCGTTTTTTTCGCTGTTGCTTCGCTTGATACTGTGTCATAGCCGCCTCTATCCTAAATTCCTATCGGAAGGGGCTCCGAAAAAACTTTAGAAAAAATTTGCGTTTTTTTTAAAAAGGGGCTTGACATTTTCAATTACCCCCTTTATAATGCCACCAAGATAGACCTAGAACGGCTGTGTAGGGAGCATATCATAGCCGCTTTAGCGGTGAGTTGAGAAATCAACCGCCCCGGATTGTGCTCCAATCCGGGGCTTCTTTTTTTTTAGCGGGAGGACGCATGGATTTTGCGGAAGGCTTGCTGGCAATCACAAAACGATTGGAGAACAAAGGCAAAAAGCCGCTCAAAGTGGACTTCGTCTCATACAATCCGGCGACAAGAACTTGGAAAATTAGAGTTTCCGAAGACACAAAAGGAGCGAAAAAAGCATGACAGACTTGAATCATGTCGTTTTGATTGGCCGTTTGACCAGGGACGCGGCCTTGAAATACTTGGAAAACGGCACGGCTTGCGCGAACGTCGCCTTGGCGGTGAACAAAAGCCGAAAGCAAGCGGACGGACAATGGGTTGAGGAAACCTCTTATTTTGACGTCGTTATTTGGGGCCGCTTGGCCGAAAGCCTTAACCCAAAAATGACAAAGGGAAAGCAAATTTGCGTTCAAGGACGCCTAAAGCAAGACCGTTGGGAAAAGGACGGCCAAATACATAGCAAAGTGTCAATCGTCGCCGAATTCGCCCAAGTTCTTTCCGGGGCCAACGGCGGCCAAGCCCAGCAAGCGGCGGCTCCGGCATTCAAGCCGAAAAGCTCCGCTCCGCAACAGGAATACGAAAGCCCGGCGGAAGACTCCGACTTTCCGGAAGACATACCCTTTTAGGAGACGAATATGGACGCGATAAAAGCATTGAGAGTCTACAATTCGCTAAGCAATCCGCCGCAAGAGGCTTTGAAGTCGATTGACGACGGCGTTCTTAAAGGCAAGCTCGCCGTGAATCCGCAATGGCGCTACAAGGCTATGACGCGAAAATTTGGGCTTGCGGGGCTTGGTTGGCGTTACGAAATCCAGCGCCTTTGGACGGAACCGGGAGCGCCTAAAGAGACGCTCGCCTTCGCGCAAGTCGCGGTTTACGTAAAGGAACCGGAAAAAGACGCTTGGAGCGATCCAATCATCGGCCTTGGCGGAAGCAAGCTCGTTGAATTTGACGGCGGAAAGCAAAAAAGCAACGACGAAGGCTACAAAATGGCCTTGACGGACGCTCTTTCCAACGCTCTCAAAATGCTTGGCGTTGCGGCCAGCGTCTACGAAGGCCGTTGGGACGGCTCAAAATACAAAGCAAACGAAAAAAGCGCGGCGGAAGTCGCCTTGAAAGGCGGCCAAGCCACGCCGGAAGAGCAAGAGGAAATCAAGGCCTTGCTTAAATACGTTGACGCTGACAAAAAGCCTTTGTTCTCAAAGGCCGAAAAGGAAGCCTTGCTAAAAAGCCGCCAAAGCGAGCGGACGGCGGCGGAGCTTATCGACTACTTGAAAAAGGAAGTCGCGGCAAGGCTCGCCGCCAAGAGCGAAAAGCCCGTTGAAGCGGAGAAAGCCCAATAATGAAAGCGGAGGCGGTCTTGAAAGCGTCGGTTGGCGCGGAAAGCGTGACTTTCAAACTTCCGCAAAACGAAGGTTTGAGAAAGCGCTTTTGCGGGGCTTTGGCCCAATGCTTCAAGAAAAACGGCGGCTACGCATTGGTCGCGGTTCAACCGCCGGTTAGGCCGCGATCCACGGGCCAAGGCTCGCAAAACCACCACGTGAACGGCCATATAGCGCAGATTTCAGACGAAACCGGCATGCCGTTCGACATGGTAAAGCTTGCCGTCAAGTCAATCGCCATTGGAATGGGCTACCCGTTCGAGACGATCGGACCGGCGGCGGTGGCGAAAAGCGAGGCTTTGTGTTCCACGGAAGAATGCGGGATTTTGATAGAGGCCGCCCACGTTTTGGCGGCGGATTTGAGAATCATTTTGAGGGAGGCGGAATGATGGTTAGAACAGGAGCGAAAAAGGCCCAGCACGAGCTTGTGTTGGAATACCTTTTGAACCACGAAGGCGGAATGACGGCCAAAGACGGCCAAAGGCTCTTTGGAATCATGCAAATGCCGAAACGCATTTTTATACTTCGCAAGGACGGTTGGAACATAGTCTCCGTTCCTTGCGAGGGAAAGAACCGCTTCGGCGACAAAGTGAACTTCGTCCGCTACGTGTTGAGGGGGCGTGTGTGACAGAATTGGAAAAGCGGCAACGCGAGGCGGTCTTGGCCGTTTCCGGCGGGGTGTGCGAGATTTGCGGTCGTCCGCTGATGGACGGCCAGCCGCAAGGCGCCCACCGGATCGCAAACACAAAGACAAACCGTTTTCTTTGGGGCGAGCGGATAATAGACCACCCTTTTAACATGGCCATGACTTGCAGTTTGAAGTGCAACCAAGCCGTGAACATTGGAATGGACGAAGGCAAATGCTGGCGGCTAGTCAAGAAAATCGTTGACAGCGAGCTTCGGAGGTTCGGCGATGACTGACTCTTTTGTTTTCTACCGCTCTTTCCACGAAGCTTTGAAAGACCTTCCGTTGGAAGAATACGGCGCAATAATGTTCGCCATTAACGAATACGCTTTGAACGGAGTCGAGCCGGAGCTTTCCGGGGCCATAAAAATGGCGTTCACGCTTATAAAGCCGCAAATCGACGCGAACAACTACCGCAAGGAAGCCGGGCAAAAAGGAGCCGAATTCGGACGGCTTGGCGGTCGTCCTAAGAAAAAAACAGAAAACCCCATAGGGGTTATTGACGGAAACCCCATAGGGGTTTTTGAAGAAACCCCTAATGTAAATTTAAATGAAAATGTAAATGACAATGGGAATTTAAATGCTAATGGGAATGAGGCGGCCTTGCCGCCCTTTCCGCCGCTCTCTCCCAACGACGAGGAGATAGCGAAAAAGGCAAAAGAAATATTCAACGCCTTTCAAACGGCGGGCTTGCCTTGTTGCAACGGCAATTACTTGACGTTCATACAAAGGGACTTCAAGACGGCCTTGCAGTTTTTGCGGGGCTACACGGCGGAGGAAGTCATAGCGGCGGTTCAAAACTACGCGTCGATTTTCCAGCGTAGGGACTTGGACGCTTTTTGGCAAAAACAAAAGGTTAGGTTCGACAAGTTTGCGGAAAGGAAAATCAAGGACTTTATTCCGGGAAACTTTGACCTTGGGCGTTATTTAAACGCCAAGGAAAAGAAATTGGGGGCGCTATGACAAACATCAAGACGACATTGGGAGACTCGGATTTTTTCACCAGGCTAAAAAGGCTTGAATCGGTTTTAGCGCCGAACGGCGATTGGACGGCGGCCAACAAAGCGTCGGCGGAATACGACCGCGTCCAGCATTTGGAGACCGCCCGCCGATGTTGGACCGCGTTCATTAAGCGCGGAGGCTTGGAAAAGTTCGCCGCCGACATAGCCAAAATCGAAGTCACAGGAAGCGACGAGCACAAGCTTTTTATAAACCAATACCTTGAAGGCTTTGAGAAAGTGTTCAACCGACAAAAGCCCGGAATGTTCGTCTCCGGAGGAACGGGAATCGGCAAAACTTACAACGCCGTAATGTTTTGCAAATACGCGATGCTGTCCCCGGATTTTGTGCGGATCCTTAAGACTGAATGGGCGGGCAAAATCTACGAAAACCGAGTCCCGGCGATTTGCTTTTATTCCACGAGCTCGCGCCTTTTGGAGCGTCTTGGCGATCGCGGATGGAACGGAGAAAGCCGCGAGCACGTTCTAGCGGAAGTGCGAGCCGCCGACATAGCGATAATCGACGATGTTGGCGTTCCAAGCGAGTTGGGAAAGAGAAACGGCGAAGTCGGATTGATAAACGACCTTGCGAGGACAATTCCAACGGGATTGATTTTGCAAACGCGTCTTTCCGAAGCCGCTTTTTCCGAAAACTTCGGCGAAAGCGTCGGCGACATCGTGCGAAGGTTCGCCAAGCCCTACACGGCGGGGTGCCAGTCAAGGCGCAAGTGGGGCGCGGCGTGAACAAGGAGATGGCCGCGACAATGTCGCTCGCAAACCAAGTCGTTCTTTGGGCCATAAGGGACGCCACGCATCCAATCGGGACGTATGGCATAAGGCCGTGCGACGCGCGTGACGCGAAAGCTTTCTTGCTTGGCGGAAAGGATTTTGACTTTTACGAGCCTTTTTTGACGGAGGACGTCAAGAAAGCGGCGATGGACGCAAGGAGCGAAATCTTGCGAACGATTGCCGCCGGAGAAGAAAAGCGCGAAAGAGCGAAAAAGAACGGCGAAGCCTTGAAAAAGCGCCGGACGGAAAAGCGGGAGAGAATTAAAAACGCTATTGCCGTTATCAAGAAAATGGGCAAGACGCATTGCGCGTCGGACATAGCCAAAAAGCTTGGCGTTTCCGCTCCGCAGGTTTACTACTACGCCAAGCGGAACGGCCTTGCAGTCAAAAAGCTGGCCCATGCGGAATTGAGCGAGCGGAGAAAAAAATCCGCGATCGCAAGGTGGGCCAAGGAAAAGGCGGGAGGAAAAAGCGGTGGGAAGAAAAAGAATCGTCCCGAAGCATGACCGCTGGCTCCCTTTCGACTTTCTTGACGACGAAGCGGAAAAGCGCAAAGAGGCTTTGGAGAAAGGCCGGAACCCCAATCCAAAGACCGACAACGAAAAGTTGATGGACGCCCAAGCCCGCTACAAGCTTGACGGCGACCAATCGGCTTTGGCCGACTACTTTAAGGCGGCCAGGCACGCGGCCAAGAACTTCGCCCGCGACTTGGTTAAAAAAAAGGGCCTTCCGCTGTCTTTTCAAAGCGCGTTGGAGTGCGCGGAGGACGCGGCGGAAGAGTTGGTTTTGGAGCTTTCAAAGCCAGCTGGTAGCGACGGCATGGACTTCTATAGCGAAAAAAGCTCCGTGTCTTATTTGTATTTGCGAGTCCGCACAAAGCTTTTTGAGGCGGCGGACACGCAAGCGAAAGAGATTCCAATGAGCGACGCTGACTTGGACATCTATTCGCTAAAAAAGGATGTTGCGGGGCTTTTAGCCTTCCCGAAAGGGAAAAGGTGATGTGGCGAGAAAGCCTTGGACATAAACAGCCGGCCCGCGAGGGACTTGCGAGAAACCGCCTCCGTTATCGCTTTGGGAGCGCGGGGGTCTAATCGGCAAGTGAGCGGGAAAGCGGAACGCGGGAAGCCTTGGACGGCTCCGTAGGAAACCTTGGCGGAACGCGCGACGCTTCTTTTTGAGGAGGTGGAAATTGACTACAGGCGAATTCGCGGACTTGGTTTTTGCCATGCGCGAAGCTCAAAAGAACTACTTTAAGACGCGGTTGCAGCGCGACTTAAAGCTTAGCAAAGAGTTTGAAAAGAAGGTTGACGACGCCCTTGCGGCCAGAGCGAAAGGCAAGCAAGCAGTCCAGCCGGAATTGGGATTATAGGCAAGGAGGAATGAAAAAATGAAAAGCGTTGGGTGGGCTTTGTTTTTTTGCCTGATGATATTCGGGCAAGTGTTCGTTGTGATTACCTTGGCGGAAAAAAAGAGCCGCGACGAGCGGTTGGCGGTCTTGGAAGAGCAAACGCTAAAGATGAACAACGAGGCGGCGGCGTTGAATTTGGAAAGCGAGAAGATCCGCAACCAATACTACAACGCCCTTAAGAACGGATTAGGAGAGCCAAAATGAGCGAGACATTGACGCCGGCAGAGGCCGCCGTAAAGGCCTATTTGGAAAGGCAGATTGAGGCGGACGCGGCTTTGCGCGAGAAATACGACGCAAGCCTTGTCAAAAAATGCTTTGAGTACATAACGGAGCAAGCGAGAAAGCAAGCCGACGGCGATTGCGCCGTGGTTGAAGACGCTTTGGTTTACAAATGGGCGCGCGACTTCTACCTAGAGGGAGCGGCGGAAAAAGCGAAGGAAGCCGAAAACGATTCGGAAGTTGTAAAGGAATCCTTAACAACTGAAAAGGCGGAGCCGCCCAAAAAAGACGACGGCCAAAAGCTTTTGTTCGACTTGTAGGAGACCGCTATGCATAAATGCACTTTTTGCGACCGAATTGCAGAATGGTGCGAAATCCCGCAATACACGGAGGAGTGAATTATGTTTGAGAAAGACGAAGATTACAGAAAAGCGAGAAAAGAAAGTAAAGATAGGATTACAAAAGTAATAAAGGCTTGGTGTGCAAGAGAAGAAGTAATTCACGATAAAGGCTTTGAGCAAGGCGCGGAGTTCGGCTATAACAAGGCTAATGAATGGCATTATGTGAAAGATGAAAAAGATTTGCCAACCGATAAAAAAGAATATCTTTTATTATTAGGAAGAGGTATTAAAACTTTTGGCTTTTATAACGGTAGATTTTGGGAATCTCGGAAAGGAAATTTTTCTTGGCAAGAAGTGAAAGCATATTTCTTCATTTCTGTTCCAGAACTAAAGGAGAGCGAATAAATGTTAGGCGCTTTACTATGGGGAATAGGCGCAAGCATGGCTCTTGCGGAAGAAAACGAAAAAGCCAAGACAAAGAGCGTTGAAGAACAACTTGAATACGCAAAAACAATCATTCAAGACTTGTTGGACAACTCTGGTGAATACGCAAGGCAGAGGGCTATGGACTTTTTGGAGGAGAAGAAATGAATTTTGGAGAAGTTGTTTTTGCGGTCTTTTTAGGCGACTTTCTTTTCTGTATTGTTCTTGGTCTGCTTAACGACACAAAGGAAGATAAGGAGAAGGAATGAAGCGGACTAAATTAGAGGAATGGGTGAACGGAATCACGATGGTTGTTGACCCTTGCCACCTTTGCGCCTACATCGACAAGAACGGGGTAGGCCACAGCGAAAATGTAGAAGTGTGCAAGGGTTGCTGTTGGTATCACCCAAGCCAGTTTAAGGAGCGGAAGAAATGACAGAAGAATATTTGGAGAAAAAATCGGAAGAATACGTTCCTAATATAAAATGGCACGATTTTAGTTCAGAGGACCTTAGGGAAGAAATGAAACTTTGTTATCGAGAAGGAATGAAGGACGGCTATCAAGAGGGCTTAAAAGCCAAGATAAACGCTACAACCATATCCGACTGTCCAGTTAAGGACAAGTGGCATTATCCGGCAAAGGGAGATTTGCCGAAAGAACACAGAAAAAGGTATTTGATAGCAACGCCAGGTTTAATTGTCGGAGCGGAAACAAGAACAAATTTAGGGAAGGATATTGTTTTTGTAAATGACTTTGGAACATTTGAACGGGCAAGCGAAGTTATCGCTTGGCGCGAATTGCCGGAGCCGCCGAAGGAGGAAGAATGAAAATTTGCACAATACTTGAATTAGTTGGTTGGATTTTAATTTTAATAGCCATTGACTTGTATGGGTGGTTTGTGTTGTAAGGGAGGAAGAATGATACTGACGCAAGAAGAGGCTAGGCTTTGGGGAGAAATCCTAATCGGCTTTTCGCAAGGCAAAGAGTATGTTTATCCGCATACCTACGACAAGTATTTCAATGTTGTTGAATGGGCGGATTTGACGGATTTCACGGTCAACAAGGACACGCCGACAATACGGCTTACAGGCAACAGCCCGCTGTCTTTGCTAGACCCAAGGCTTGTAAAGGAGAAAAAATGATAAATCCAAAGGAGTTGGCTGTTAAGGTTGACGAGTTCTTGAAGCGGGATATTGAGGTGATTGACAACTATTGTGACGAGTTCTTGAAAGATTTAAGGCTGTCGAAAAAACACGCTGGCGCGCTTATGGGGTTGTGCCAATTATGTTACGCGCAAGGATATGTCGATTGCGAAATGGATAAGGAGGGTGATAAATGAAAATTTACGTGGCCGGAAAAATTACGGGGCTTGCGAGGCAGGCCGTCTTGGACAAGTTTGGAAAAGCGGGCGAAACGCTGGCAAAGCAAGGACATGAGGTTTTCGTTCCGTGCGTCTTGCCGGACTATCCCGATGTTTCCCACGACGACTATTTGCACGTGTGTTTTGCAATGATAGACATTTGCGACGCGGTTTACTTTTTGGACGATTGGACGGCCTCGCAAGGAGCGA
>Ga0256407_10004982_pt1 | contig 21675 bp, 16 predicted proteins | sample RumenRJG_04DNA_FD_193489 | JGI IMG/M metagenome (GOLD analysis project Ga0256407, IMG submission 193489) | Bovine rumen microbial communities from Lethbridge, Alberta, Canada - RJG_04 | ecosystem: Host-associated > Mammals > Digestive system > Stomach > Rumen | place: Canada: Alberta... | reverse complement strand
GAAAGTCTCCGACGGGTATCGGGAGACTCTCGCACGTCGCGTTGTATTTGACTCCAAACTCCATAGATGGAATTACCTCATTAATCATGCCTGATCCTTTTACTTTATTTTTTAACCGTTACTTAGTACAGTTTTATTTATTGTTTTTTTTCAAATTGTCATTTTGAATTTCTGGTGCAAAATTACAAATAATTTCTTGAATAGTGACAATTTTCTTCAAAATATAATGTTTGTAGCCCCTCGAACCCCAGCGTCTCGCATTCCTTAGGGAACTCCTCCGAGTCGAAGAACCTGTAGTAAGCCTCCACCGCTGGGTCGAACTCCCGCTCGAAGTAGTCGATCCCCCGCTGCGCGAACTCCGCCAGGGAATGTTGAGGTGTGGTCTTTCGGGTCATAGGTTGCCTGGTTGTTTGTATAATCAAAATCCTTCTCTGTAATCAATAAGTGATTCTGCCGTTGTAAACAATGGTTCGCCCTTTTCGTATGAGTCAAATTCACCAAGATGGGCAACCTTAAGGTCGCGGAGCAAATCGGCAATTCGCAACCTGCCCACGGAAACCTCCTCGTCAAAACGATAGAAGTAATAGTTGCCCTTCGCTTCTGACGGATACCAGGTGCTGCGCATGCGCTCTTCTGTTACTTTTGAGGCAGTGTCTTTCACATGAAATACGCGATACTCACCTGTATGTTCCACCCCGTCGGTATATAATATCACAAACTGCACTTTCTTATTGTCATAAAAACCTGCCGTATGTGCACCTTGGCGCGGTTCTTCGCCCCTTAGTTGCAATCGGACATTGTACACAAGCGACCCTTTGTCATTCTTACCCATTATCCATCGCAAATGATTCTCGTCTCGATAGTAACCTACCAAGATTCCTCTGTCAGCATACCTTTCCAGATAGTGCAACGTGAGCCATTGTGAGGTTTCGATAGGTTTTTGCGTATCCTTTTCAATGCTGACTTTCAACACCTCCTGTGGGTCTTGGCCCATGCCGCACTCTTCAATCACAAAGTGTTTCTTTAGCTCTTCAAACTGCGGTTGCGTTTCCAACATCTTTGCAGCAGGACGAGCATATGCAAAATAAACCGTTCGGTCTTCTCCGTACGGTTGGAACACCCGTCCGTTGAGCTCGTAGAAATGCTGCTGCAGATACAACCCTCCGTCAACACCCAATCGGGCACGCATTGCGTAAATCTTGAATTCTCTCTGTATTACGGCCCTTATCTCATCACGGAAAATCTTTCTGACGTGTTCCTTCCATTGTGCTTTTTCGTTCGCCTTGTTGCGGGCATATAGGTAAAGCACATACAGGAAGTTTACATCGTATTGCGACAGGAAGAGTGTGTCGCGGTCGAAAAGTCTGTCGGGAAACTGGTACGAAACCTTGGTGCAATGTTCTTCGTTTTGACCTTTGTGTTGTCGGATGTTCTCTTGTGCCACATATTTGTGGTCGTCGTATACAAAGGCGCTTATAAAGAAGTTGGGTATTACGTCGTAACCTTCGGTCAGCGAGGAATCTTGTAGACGAATGTCGCCAAATTTGTGACGTTTGTCTGCTTGCCGCTGCTGTAGGTCGTTGTCGTCAAAGGCTGTATCGTCCGACAAGAAAAGGTTGATGTTCCATTGTATCACGTTGCGGGCATAGGTGTACTGCTTGTATACCGACTCCGAAGTCAACGGGTGTCCACTTTTGTAGTATTTGCTGTCGCCAATATAGTATACCTCGCGGTTCGACTGGCTGTCGGCCGACGTAAGTGCCAGGTCGGTGTATAAGTGATCCACGCGTTTGCCGTCGTCTTGGTCAGCCAGCCCTTTGGGGATATCATTATGCGGAGTGCCTATCAGCTCGTCAATCATGGCTTCGAACACGACATTGAAACTCTTGGCAAGAATATACTCTTGTGCGTTCGTGTTTATGGCGATGCGATAGGTGTTGTCGAAGAAAGCGTAGCAGAGGTCCCACAACTGAAGCGCTTTGTCGGAGAAGTATTTGTATTTTATCTGCATCAGTCGCGTTTTTCCCATCCCGTGCAGATACTGCTCGAACCGCTTTCCCGTGATTAGTTCATATTGAATATTGATTGGCGTGTGGAATCCGTATTCTGTGTTCAGATAGTTCAGTATGCTGTAGAAGATGACGAACAGCTCCTCCTCGTAGTTCACAACCCGTTTCTTGTTCACGGGGTTCAGGTACACTACATCGCTGTCTTGCAGGAAAGCTTGTGACTTCGAGATGGTTCGTGTCCAATTGATCTTGTTGTTTCCGCGATGCAGGTTCTTGATGGTGAAAAGAAAGAAGTCGTGGTTTTCCTGGTTGAAATTGATGAGCGAAAGTACAATGTCCAAATAGGTTTTCGCCTGATGCCGACCGCCCTTCCCCGCCTGAGGCAGGTGCTTGTAGAGGATTGTCTTGCTTTTGCGGTTCGCGTCGTAGAATACTCGGAGGGCTCGGTAAATCCATACTGAAAATTCATAGATGAACTTCCGATACTCTTTGCCAAGCTTTTTTTGGTCTTTCGGATCCAGTACCATTTCGGGTGTCACCGGATTGCCATCGTCCGTCGTCACCCCCACCAGGGTCTCCTGTTCGGTCAGCAGCACCTTTGGCAGTATAAATACGCAGTCGTGCAGGTATGGATTATAGAAATAACCTACATACTGCACACTTACCCGCTTGTCGACATCCTGAAGCACATATATGTCCTTCAGCACTTTTTCAACATCGTGGCTGTCGTACTGGTGTTCTTCAAACAGGATATACATGGCTCACCCTATTTGTTATCCTCTGTTTTGCTCTTCCAGTTCATCACTTTTTCTAGGAAGTCTTTCAAGCGTGTGGTGTTCACCTCCTTGCCATCTTCGTTGTAGAAATCAGGGAAAGTCAGGTCACGTTCAACGCCATCAGAGTCCTTGTATCTGAACAACGAGGCATCTTCAAAACCATAATCTTTGAACACGTCGTTCCAAAGGTAGAATATGACCTTCGACACGAATTTCTCTTTCGATATTATCTTGTTGTTGTCAGCTTTGCAGAAGAAATATCCCAGTTGTTTGTCTGCACTCGAGGTCATCGAGGCTATAATCTCGTTAATCTTTTTCAAAAATTCCCACCAGTCGGTTTTTCCATCCTCGTCGTCAATCAGGATCTTGTATTTTTCCTCTTTGTGATCACATATTTTGATGTATTTCCAATCCCACCGGCGCTTAAAGGCACTGTCGATAGGGAACAACGACTGGTCGCTGGTGTTCATTGTTGCCCAAATGTAGAGATTTGAAGGAAGTACAAGTTTTTTGCCCTCTTTTACTCCGTCCGGAAAGTCATCGCGAATGCTTCCAGCCAGCTCTTTACTAATATAATTGGCCAAATCGCTATCTGCATCTACAGGGTATTCCGACACGCCGTCCTTACGGTCGAGTAGCTGGAATAGGTCACCGAATATCTGTGCGCAGTTGCCACGATTAATTTCCTCAATGATTAGGTAAACATCCTCTTCTGTGTTCCAAGCTTTCACATACGCATTGGTAAAGGCTTGCGGGGTGAAGGTATAGATAATCTTTCCGTCCTCATCTTTATTAAGGTACTCTTGCCCAATAGCAACACCTTTGGAGATTTCAACATTCATAGTTTCCGTAAACCCACAAGCTATCAATATCTGTTTGATGGTATCTGCCGATAGGTCCTTAAGTGACCTCCAGTATTTAGCTGCGAACTTATGGCAGGGGTACGTGACTCCAGAGTTCTTAATTTCTTTTAGTTTTACCGCCAATTCTTCTGCCGAATAAATCCGGTCAGAGGACTTCATTCCAGGCTTATAGCAGCCCACAAATGTCGAATAGTCGCTGTCGGGATGGAATGTGGTTCGGAATACTCGACCTTCTTTTTCTGCTTGTTCAGTACTGTTTTTAATGGCGTTTGACTTGCCGGTGCCAGGAGCACCATAGAAGATTTGCTGGAGAGGTTCTTGAGAGTAATCAAAAAATGTTGGTTCCTGCTCCTGTACGCTTGTCTGATTATTCTCTCGGGCTATATTGGTTTCGAATCGAAGGGTCACATCTCCATTATCATTCTTTTGGAAGATAAGGACAGAATAATTAGCAATCAGAAGCTTCCTTATGGAAAAGCCTCGCTGTTCTAACCCATATAAGTAATATCTATCACCGGTTGTCTTTGATAACGAAAATCCACTGTATGTGGCAGTTTTTTCATTGCCAAAATAGCTGTTTATCATCGAAAACAGACTTACACATTCGTCATATGCATCAGTATGTTCTATTTTCACACCACCTTTATTTGAATATAACGGCAATGACGATATAATAGAAGACATTGCACGGACGCAGTCCTCTTTGTATATTGTAAATGAATAGTTCTCATTGAATCCAAGGAAATCAAGTAGTTCCTGCGGGAAGAAAATGCCTGTGTCTTTCGAGCCTGTGGGAACTGTCTTCAAATCGGCACTATGGCCTACAATTTTGAGTGAATACTCCTTCATTTTGTTATATGTGTTTTATTGTTTCTTTGATCAAAGCCATCATTACATCAACAACCATAGAATTTCCTGCCTGTTGATACATCTGTGTGTCCGATACGACCTGTTTGAAGTCGTCGGTAAAACCCATCAGACGTAAGCATTCACGAGGAGCAAGCCGCCGAATACGCCCATTAGTAGTTACATAATTATCTTCACCTGCCCGGTGCATTTTATGCATTGTACGCATCAGCGGCCGTGCTATTTCAAGATCTATCTCTGGTTTCATTTCAAATCCGCCTGTACCTGCACTCATTATACCCGGCAGAATTTTATCAGATAGGAAATATTTTTGAGGTACTATCCCTTTGGAATGTTTTATATAGATTTTTCCGTTTTTATTTGTGAAATAGCCTTCAGGAGTATTATCCAATAGGAAATCCTGCATTCTGTATTTCAATGTTTCTCCGTCTGGGAAAATAAAATCATCTCCTCCCTTCAAAAAGCCCACAACAAATATTCTCCGTCTTTTTTGTGGTATTCCAAAGTTGACGGCATCTAATACCTTCCAATGAAGTTTGTATCCTAGTGTATTAAAAACCCTTTGAACAACTTCCCATGTTTTTCCGCCGTCATGTTTTATAAGTCCTTGTACATTCTCGTAAATAAATGCTTTAGGCTGTATCTCTTGTACAAGTCTAGCAAATTCATAAAAAAGAGTACCCCGCGCCTCCTCCAACCCCTTCTGGTAACCTAATAATGTGAAACTCTGGCACGGGCTCCCTCCAATAAACAAATCTACTTGTCCAGCATATTGTCTACCATCAAGAAATCTAACATCATGATGAAAATTATCTTCGCTTATATTGTAATTGGCAAGAAATGATGTTTTTACATAATTAGTTTTTCGAGGTAATTTTGATTCAACTAATGCTTTTTGTTCCGTAAACGACAAATCCTTCAGAAGATTACGCATCAAATCTTCTGATTCATTTAATTCAATCTCTCCATTATCGCATGCAAACACTATTTTGTGAGGAATCCCGGCACGATGTAAAGCAAACTCTGGGGCCCCAATTCCACTAAATACTGATGCAACATTTATTTTCTTATCATTTTTCATAGAATACCCCTGTGTTTATTATCGCCTTCATTATTTCCATCATCACGTTAACAACAATAGAATTACCACATTGCTTGTATTGTTGTTGGTCGTTTACAACAATCTTAAAATTATCGTCAAATCCCATTAATCTGAGACATTCTCTAGGCGTAAGACATCTAGCGACACATCTCTCTCCGTGGAAAAACCCCTTATAGATTCTATCATCGTCTTCAATCTCTTTACCTATTTTGTATTCTATTCGAATATCTCCATACCAATTAAATTGTTGGTTTGCTATTTGCGTTCTTGCAATAGCTCCATTCAAAGCCACATGCCGCGCATGCTTGGGGTCTATCACCCTTTCAAATCCTTTTTGCGGTAGATAATACTTATTTGCCACATGTTCCTCAAGCAAATCATCCACACCATAAATAAGAGTAGAGGGTTGGGGCTCTTTTAACTGCTGGAAGAACTTTTTCAAATCTTTTCTAAATCCAACTACATAAACCCTCTTTCTGTTTTGTGGTATACCAAAATCTTTAGAATTTAGGACCCATGGAACCCAACAATAATTCAGCTCGTTGAAAGTTTCTTTTACAACTTCCCACGTATGCCCATGATCGTGATTCATTAGCCCCGTTACATTTTCATATATGAACACTTGGGGCTTACATTCTTTTACAAGACGGGCATACTCATAGAACAGCGTTCCCCTCGCTTCCTCGAATCCTTTACGTTTCCCTCCAATAGAAAAACTTTGACACGGACTTCCACCTATAAAGAGATCTACAGATTCTTTATATTGCGATGCATCAAATTTTCTTATATCATTATGCCACGAGTCTTCAGATATGCAATAATTGGCAAAGTATGTTTGTTTACAAAAATCATCAATATCCCCAGCAAATAGTATTTCATGTTTGATATTCAAACGCTTTAAAGCATACTCTGGAGAACCAATACCACTAAATGATGTGGCAATTTTAATAAATATATTGTCGTTTCGTTCTTTCTTGTCAAACCATTCATTATCAACATTATGTGAATAATTGATAAGGTAGCATGCCTTGTTGTTATGGCCATCCCTCTCCGAGGCCAGATTTTTGACTGTATATTTCTTCTTTGCCATTACTGAACAATAATATCTTTAGAGAAATAATATAACAGGTCGGCTAAAATGCGGTAATTAACATTATTCCTATGTTGAGTTAAACACTTGACTATTTCGATACTTGTCTGGAATTTTATCCGTTCCTTTAATAGAATATAGTCTTCAAGGCTGTCCACCATTATAGAATGTGTTAGTATCTCAACAATAGCATTATTGTAGATGGAAATATCTTCTTTGGTAAAATTCTCGATGTGAATGCCGTGTAAGTTTTTCCATTTTCGTGCATCGTCAAGACTTGTTGGCAGCATCCCAAAGCCAAATGCTTTATTTATTCGTTGTTTCTTAATAAAGTCTGCAGAGTTACACGACAACAGGAACAATCTTTTTCCTGAAAGAAGGTCTATGTTGTTTTTGTCGAAGAGAGTCAAATTGTCAACCGTGCTTGCATACAACCGATTGCTGGTTCCGTGACCAAAGAAGAATATTGTATCAGCATCAAGAATCGTTTGATAAATAATCTCCAATGGGTCGTCTTCACTGTCAATATCATACCCCACAATAACGGGTGCAAGCATATTCTTTATATGCTCAACTAACGGTTCAAGGAAGGCCGTTGTTCCGTCTCGTTCCTGATTATATATACAAACAATCTTGCTCATTGGTTCACCTTTACAAGATATGCAATAGTCTGGGTTAACACCGCTTCTATCCATTCATCGGAACGAGCATCTGAATGATTATCTATCATGTCGGCAATCTCATTAAAGGTCATACCTTTGAATTCGGGGAAGCAAGATTCAAACTTCATACCCCCATTTGCTCGAAGCAATACAGATAAACGATGCTCGATGGTCTCTCCTTTGTTCTTTTGCAGGTACTTGATTAGGTCGTCTTTGTAATCAGTTCTTCCAATGCAATTTATGATATTGCCATGAATGAGATTGTTAATGCCTTCCACAAGTTCTTCAATGGAGGCTTGCTGATAGTCTTTTCCAATGACAGTCCGGATTACTTTGTTCCAATTGCCAGAATAAATAAGGAAATTAACATTGGGTCGAATCTCGTGAACCATACGGACAATTCCCAATCCATTAATGCAATCGCTTTCCAGATCAAAGTCTGTTAAGGCGACATCAATATGTTTCCTACCAATCTTATCTTCAATTATAGCTTTGAGTTTGCTTAAATCCAAATCTTCAGAGTTGTCTTCTTTTAACTCCGGAGCGGCAGTCCGAATCAAAAGAAACTCTAAATCAAAATCGTTTCGCAACTGTGTTTTAATACTGTTCGAAACATCCTCCTGATCTTTGTCATCAATTAGCAAAATACATCTATCTTTCATCATTATTATTCAAATGTTAAACGGAATGTAGCACCCGTTGCAAAATGCAGACCATTCCCAATAAATGCGATGTCTCCATTCAATTCTTTTTTCATTCTGTCTTTAATGGTACTTAGTCCTATTCCTGAACCCCCTCGGCGATTGGTGACACCTTCCTCAAAGATACTCTGTGGCGTAAACTGACTTAAATCCACGCCATCGCCATTGTCTGTGAAGTCAACAATGTAAGTGCGCCCTTCTCTAGAAAAGTCCAGTCTCAACTCGTTCGCACCGGCTTTCTGTGAGTTACTTACTAGATTGTCCAAGATAATGGATAAATCCAAAACAGAAATCTTCTTCTCTAGGGATTCCGCTACGGTCGAATGATATTGTACATTGAATGAACCAGAAAAGTTTGCAAGATATTCTTTTACATAATTCTGGATATCGACCAATTTCGATTCTGACAAAAGAGACAGGTCGGCTTTCGTTATCAGTTTAGAGAGTTTGTTGATTTTAGAGATGTGATAATCAAACTTGTCCAAAGAGGTTCTCAGTCCTACCAAATCCTTGTCTGCAAGTTGGCATTTCGCAGTATCCATCAAACTGATCGAATTTGTCGAGGAAATCAAAATGACATGTATTAAGTCTTGAACCTCTTTGGTCGTATTTCTTGTGGCAGACAGATATTTGTTCTTTTGAATCTGAACGTCTCTTTCTTTTTCTGCTAATTCCTTCGCCTTTCGTTCCGCCTCGGCTTTTCGTTCCGCCAGTTCTTTCGCTTTTCTTTCTTCTTTTTCTTTGCGTTCAGCCTCCTCTTTCTGGCGACGCAACTCATCCATGTGCTTCTCGAACTCCGCATATCTGTCTAACAAGTAGGTGTCATTGGTTTTCTCAGCCAACTTGCGTACATCGTCTATCATCTGAGCCTGAATCACCTCGGTTTCCGTTGGATCAGAAACGATATTCGCTAAATCTTCGTTGTACTGCAGTACGTTTATCGACTTATCGTTGACAAGAGTTTTTATTAGTTGTAAGAAGTCTACTTTGCTACCAATGTTGGAATACAAGTGTTTGGCGGAATCAGAGTCCTTGTCAATCTCCTGAAGCTGCTCTCTTGTCTTAAGCGCAGTATTTTGATTAACAAAATAGTCTTTTCTGACAAATCCCTCACCCCACAATACTCCAACTACATACCGTTCTAGTCGTCTGTGAATGAGAGTAAAGTAATTCAGCAATTGCAGGGATGCAGTAGTCTTTATCAATCCACCATCACGACTTGATACTTCTTTGATTAAGTTTGGATCATCAGTTTCGATGTCTACACGGCCAAACAGTTCTCGCGTACTTAAATGACGATTGTATCCTTGCTGCAAACGTTTATTAATTCCCCAACTATCATCATCAGGTTCTCCAAAAGGAAATATTCTAAAACCATTTCTAAATAGAAATACATTTCCATAGTTGATAGGCTCTATCCCCATCTTGGATGTAAAATTATATTTTGCAGCACGATTTAAATAGAAAAGACTTATGGATGCTGATTCTATTTGTTTAAAAACAGTGTTTGGCTCCTCTATCTCATACATGAGAATTCCTCGATCCTTTAAAACTGTATGAATCTTGTATCCTTGAATATGGCTCTCTATCTGGGTGGTTTTAAGTTTCAACACATCGGCAATGGAATTCTCAATCACACCATTGATTACATCGTGAGGCGAGGCGGCTTCTTTGTCTTCGGCCATCATCTCTGGGGCAATAATCTCTATCTGGAAATCGTCATCCGTCCCCGAAAAAGGATTGATCATCTTTTCCAGGGACTTCCTGAGCCGCTTAATGTCTTCACGGCTCCATGGAAGATGTAGGCCTGTAAACTCTAGAATGGTTCCAGTGGGGGAATCCAACGGAAACTTTGTGAGATCGTCTTTTGTTTCATGGGGGATATTGACTGTGTCAAACTCCTTATGCTTGTCAATCTCGAAAACACTCCAATCAACATTGAGAATTTCCGTCTTGTTTTCTTCCGCACTTCGTGTGGTAAGGGTGAGGTGACGAGCCAATCGATCACAGGACATTCGGCCAATGCCTTTGGCGCCTGCATAATGACGTTTGAACTTGCTGCGGTAGGACTTGTCTTCTGTGCCATCACTCTTGGCGGAATAGGCAACAAAAAGCCATTTGTTGATCAGGTCGTCTTTCGACATGCCTTTCCCATTATCAGCTATGGCAATATAGTCGTCGTCAAAAGTGATTTCCACTTTGGTAGCATGGGCATCGTATGAGTTTTTGACCAACTCTAATATGGCGATGTCGGGACTTGTAATCAAATCCCGACCCAGAATGTTTTTCAGTTCTGCACTTACGCGGAATTGTAGGTTATCTTTCATTATGCAACATCTCCTTTAAAACAATTCCAGCCAGCTCTGCAAACAGTGGCGGTATAGCATTTCCGATTTGAGAATAACGAGGCACCTCAAGCTTTCTCATCTTGCCGCCAGTAGTGTATTTTGCTCTTATTTCATACCAGTCAGGGAAAGACTGAATGCGGGCACACTCGCGGACAGTCATAATGCGGGGCTCTGAATAATGCAAGTAGTCGTCAGGCTGTCCAGTTATAGTTGGTGAAACGGCATTGGGGTCTAATACTGTTATTCCACGTTGTTTGATGCCCCAAGTCTCGCGAGCTTTGCCATCAATACGTTTGCCTCGGGGTTGGTATTCGTTCAAAAGGCGTTGGAATAAAGCGGTCTTTTCGGGTGTATGATGGGCAAAACTGTGGCTGTCTGGAATGGTGTGCGTCTTTGGATAATCTCCGCGCATCGCTTTTTCGTAGTTGCTCAAATGGGCATTGCCATATACTCCGGAATTGAAGCCTTTGCGGTCCGGAGTAGGAAGTTCACCGTTGCTGCGAAGTAGGTCGGATATGGCTTCCTTCAGTGTGACATTAGGCTTTAAGCCTTTGCTTTTCAGGAAGGCATCACGATGAGCTAATAACAATTGCTCGAAAGTTTCCGGATTACCTAGCCCTTCTTGAATACCGACTAATATGAAACGCTTGCGCCGTTGAGGAACCCCATAATTGGAGAAGTCAAAAACGTGGGGTTTGACATTGTATTCCAATTGTTGCAATCCTCTAATCACCTTATGCGAGTACGGCTCAGCATCACTGTCGTTCTTTTTGTCGAAGGCATAGGTAAACCCTTTGACATTTTCGAATAGAATCATACGGGGACGCACCAATTTGATGAACTTTATATAGGAGAAAACCAATTGATTGCGTACATCATCCTCTACACGTTTCCCCGCCATAGAGAATCCTTGGCAAGGAGGACCGCCCGCGACAAGATCAACCTGGCCCTGTAAGGCTTTAAGTTGGTCTTGGTATTTCTCAAGAACCTCATTTATGTCGTGGTTGGTTTGCGGCAGCCAATCGGGCCAATCAAAATGCTTCTTGTTGTCGACAAGGTTGTGCTTTAGCGTTTCAAACGGGAATGCGTTTTTTTCAATGGCGAAAAGGCCTTGCCATCCGGCAAGGTACAAGCCCAGAGACAACCCTCCGCAGCCCGCAAATAGATCTATACATGTTGGTTTCGCCATTTTTATATTAATATAATATATGTAAACGAATACGTGCCCGTTTTATTGTATCTGTTATGATGTTTTTTTTATTTGAAGAACTTTTTAATGGAAATTCCAATGAATGATAATGACGGGGATATATTGAGTTGGAAACTTGTAGATAAATGTTTTTATAATACACGTTTTTTCGCTAACGGAATGCAGAAATGTGCGTGTCCCTGATGTATTCAATTATACTTAGTATTTTTCTTAATACAGGTCTCACACCCCAAAGGAGAAGACTAACAAAAACAAGCAGATTGAGATGTATGCTTTTGCTGTGCATCCCTTTTCACGCCCTCAGTAGCTAATCCGGTAGTTTGTTAGCTGCAGGGTGTCGTTGGCGGAATACTGGTAGCGGTTGATGATGTGGAGCTGCGTGGGGAGGTCGTTGCGGGTGGCGTATTCCTTCTTGACGAGGACGGTCTGGGTGTAGAGGAGGTCGGGGTGGATAAGTTGCTCCTGCGACTTGTCGAGGGTGGCTGTTATCCACTGGCTTTGCGCCTGGCTGAAGATGGCGCGGTATTCGGTGTCGCGGTTGAAGAGGTGGCATTCGGTCATGGTGTCGTCGGCGAAGCGGCTGAGACCTTGGCAGTGGATGCGGCCTTCGGACACTGTGTAGGTGTCGAAGAGGATGCCGTTGCTGAAATAGGCGAGGATGAGGCCTTGGGGCGGGATGAGGTGTAGTGGGATATTATGCATTTTCTTTGACTCCTTCTTTATACCATTGTTCGACGAGGCAGATGTCGAGGTTGGAGTTGTAATTGTTTTTCATTTCATAGAGTATCTCGGTGGGCACGGGGATGTCGGGAGGGATGTTGCCTTGGTATTCTTCGCAGTCGAGGGTGGCGAGGGCTTTGACGTATTTCTTGAGTTTGAGTGTGAGTATGGAGAGGACCAAGGAGGCACCCATCGACAGATTGGGATAGGATATGGGCGGATCCATGGTGTATTTGGGTGGCGGGAGCTTCTCGGCGTGTCGGTAGTAGAGGTTAAGGGCAGGGAGGAGCATGACTTCGCCGTAGCCGTCGTGCTGGTTTTCGCCTATGAAGGTGTGGCGTAGTGGGGCGATGTCGATGGGGCTGCCGTCGACGGTGGCTACGCGGATGGCGGAGCCGGCGCGGATGCAGCGGTGGACGGGGAGGTCGGTGAGGTTGCAGAAGTCGGTGTAGGCTGCGGTGATGCGGAGCTGTCCTTGGATGCCCAGGAGCCGTTCGACTTCGTCGAGAAGGGCTTGTGGCTTGCACGAGGGCATGCCGGTAGCGTCGAGGAGGATGGTGTGCGAGAGGCAGACGATGTCGAATTGGGTGGCAAGGGTGGCGGTGGAGGTGTTGTCTTCATGGATGCCTGACAGGTCGATATAGGCTTCGCCAAATCCTTCTTCGGCCAGTGCGCCGAGGCTGATGCGGGGGTTGGACTGTATGTGTGCGGCAAGGTGGCGGAGGGCTTGGTCGGGTCCATAGACGAGTCCGCTAAAGGTCTGTCCGGGACGGAGGGCGTCGTGCATGTTGCCGTTGTAGGAAACGATGCGCTCGGTTTCGGGCTTGGTGTAGCGCATGGTGGGGCACTCGAAGTTGTCGGTGAAGGTGTTGTAGAGGGTTACGTCCTGCTCGAGGCGTCGGGGGTCTTTGCCTGTTGAGAGGCGGCTGCGGAGCTCGTCGCGGTCGAGTTTGACGACGGAGAGGCTGAGCGGGACGGGGAGGAGGCGATGACGGCCGTCGGAGATGTAGGCGTTGGAGAAGGTCATCTGCCTCAGTGTGCTGGTCAGTTCTGTCTGTTCGCAGTACTGCAGGAGGGCGTTCCTGATTCCGTCGCCTGGGATATGGAGGTGTGTCTTGACGCCGTCGTTGTATGGCGCGTGGATCGATGTGGGGGTAAGGAGATGCACGGTGTATTCAAGGGCGGTGTAATGCAGTTTGTCGTTTAGCTGTAGGATGTTGGCGTGCTCGTTCTCCAGGGGGCTTATCGACAGCTGTACCTGTCCGGTGATGTCCTTGTAGCGGATGCCTAAGTGGTCGATGCCTGACAGAAAGGATTGGAGGGCGTCGACTGATTCGCGGCGGCCATAGATGGGGGCGCAGAACAGCTGGCCTTCCTTCAGCGAACGCACGGAGCAGTTGTCTTCCAGATAGAACCGCTCGTTGATGTAGAGGTCCTGGACGAACTCTCTGTCGTTGGGGAACTGGCTCTCGATCTTGTTGGCTTCGCGTATCATGCCGAGATAGCCCTGCGGATGGGCGAATCCGATGTGGATATCCAAGGGGGGGCAGTCCCATCTCGACGAGGATTTGGCGGATGGGGAGGTAGGGAAATCCGAGTTCGTCGATGGGGATGTCGTAGCTGTATTGGCTGTTGAGGCCGACGCGTGAGGGGAGCGAAAGCTCGCCTATGGTTTTTATGAGTATTCCGAGCATGACGGTGATTGCTTTTTTGTTCTTTCCGCTCGCAAGAGCAAGCGGAAGGTTAATGTTTTCGTTTTCGTGCCTATTGCGTAATAAAGTCCATGAGCTCGACGGCGTCGAACCAGGTGGCGTGCTTGTTGTTTTCGCTGTCGCGGTAGAGTGGGTCGCCTAATGTGGCTACGAAGTCGAGGCCGGCTGCTTTGGTTCGCGCAATCCAGCTGTTGAACTCTTTGGTTCCAATCTGATAGGACTGTCGCAGGACGGCTCGCTGTGTGTCGGTGAGGTGTAGCTGCTTGAGGAGTCTTATTTGGCGCATGAGGCTGCTGTAGTGGTCTATCTGGCCGATGGCTTGGCTGTCGAGGCTGTAGGGACGCAGGAGGAGGGAGACTCGCTCTTTGGTGACGTAGAAGCGCTCCCTGAGCAATTCCAGTTCCTGCTGTTTCGTCTCTTTGGCTATGTTGTAATCTATCCAGTTGCCGGCGAAGCCGTTGCGCAGGTTTTTCTCCTTTTTGGCGCTCTTCTTGGCGCTGGCGCAGCACTCTTCGGCGAGGTCGAAGGCCGAATGGAAGTCGTGGCGGTCGGAAACGATGGCTATGCCGGCGCATACGTAGAGCGGAACGCTGATGGAGGGGAGGCTGATGTGGCGGTTTTCGAGGTTTTTGTAGAACAGCTCGACGAAGGGGAAGGCCCAACGGGCGTTGCAGACGCAGTTGATGTCGTCGCCGGCGCGGTGTACTGTCATGAATTCGTGTTCGAAGCCGCTGGTGGCGCCTGTCGTGGTGTGGTAGAGTTCTTCCAGCTGTGCCACGGTGCGGTCCATGACGTCGGCGATGGTGTTGGTTATAGAGCGGCTGAACAGTCGTTCGAGGCGGATGGCTTCTTCGTAGCTGGATGCCGATTGGAGGGCGCGGCTGATGGTGATGCCCATGTTGTTGCCGTCGGCGTGGATGACGGCGCGGAAAGCTTTCCCGTTGGCTGCGGGTGTGGTCTTTATGTCGTCGAAGGCAGGTATGAAGCCACGTTTGCGGGCTTCGTGCCGCTTGATGCGTGTCGATTCGGAGATGGGCTCTCCGGTGGTTTCGTCGTAGCCCACAACGGGTTCGCCGGTCGATGGCTCGCGTTCGACGATGGGGAGTGCGCCCATGGGCTCGAGGGTCTCGGATGAGGATTTGATGGCGTTCAATTTGTTGAACAGGCGGAAGCTGTCGTCGGCGAAATTGCCGGTGTATTCGATGGCTGCCGCTGCCATGTCGAGGTTGTAGCTGTGGTCCAGATAGTAGCGCGACACCTTGCGGATGACTTTCTGCGCCAGGGCTCCGCTCCTGAAAAGCAACAGGGCATTGCCGGCGGTGCATACAATCTGTTGTATCTTGATCCTCTTGTCTGTGAAATAGGGGATTGCACCGTCGGGGTCGTCCGAAAAGTCGCATTCGTCGAGGCGGATGGCTGGTTCGATGTGGCTGAGCGAGTGGCGGATGGCGTCCTGGAGGATGTGGTTGATGAGGTCGCTGCCGCCGATGGTTTCGGTCATTGCGTCGGAACGGAAGATGTAGCGTTGTATGTGGCAAGTGTCGAAAATGCACAGCACTTCGCGGTCCATCAGATTATTTTCCATAGTGTTCGTAGGGTCTGAATGAGTTGAAAACGAAACGTGAGCTTTTGATGTTGGTGCCGTCGGGCTGTTGCGTCTCCACTGTCTCACGCGTGGAGCATGAGCAGACGACGTTGACGCCGTCGTGCAGCAGCTTGTCGACCAGCATGAAGAGGAATGTGAATTCACCTGCGGCCATCACCGCTTCGGCATTAGTCGCCTCAATTCGTGCCGAGTATTCGTCGACCAGCTGGCGCAGCTGGCCGGTCGAAACAGAGGGGTCTATCTGCGGGAATGGCATATCGACCACCTCGCCGTAGCGGGCTGCCGCCTCCTTCTGGGCGTCGCTCCATATCCGGTAGGGGTGGTTTGAGAAATTGAGCATCATAATCTTATCTTGTTTTTTGGCCCTGTGGCGCGCTGCGTCGGCAGGCCGTTGTTGTTCAACTTTATATAACTCATGAGGCACCATGCCGCCTGCGAGACCAGCGACGCCGTCCAGATGCCCCACACCTCGTAGGGGCCGACTATGGTCAGCAGATAGGCGATGCCGGGATTTATCACCAGTACGCAGAAGGCGGCTATCCTCTTGGGTGCCTTCACTTCGCCGAGTCCGCGAAGGGCTGCAATATTGACAATCCTTGTCAGTTGCAGGAAGACGATGACAGCGACGCAGACGGTGTATTCTACGCCGGTGGCGACCGACTCGGCATCGCTGAAAAAGAGGGCGTAGAACCATCGGGCGCCAATCAGGTAGATGGCACTCAGCGCTGCGGCAAGTATCAGTGCCGCCCTGCGCCCCCACCGCACGTATCGCCAAAACAAATCGTACTGCTTGGCTCCGACGCTTCGTCCCGTCAGCGCCACGACCGTGCTCTGCATGCCGTCGCCGAACGCGAAGGTGTAGTTCATCAGTAGCATGGCTGTGAAATAGACGGCGGTGGCATCGGCCGAGAGGCAGGAGACGATGAGGCTCGACAGCAGGAAGCCGATGCGGGTGAAGAGGTTCTCGAACACTATGTGGCTCGATTTGCCTACGATGTTCCGGACCATCGTGCGGTCGCGCCGCCACACGGTGAAGAAGCCTCGCAGCGACAGGAAATCGCTGTGACGCGCAAGGTACACTATGCTCACCGCGCATGAGACTACGGTGCCGGCCACGGTTGCAGTGGCGTCGCCCTTTATCTCGAGCCTCGGGAACCCCCAGTGGCCTTCTATCAGGCAGTAGTTCAGCAGTATGTCTACCGCTCCCGACAGCACGCCGGCAACGAGGGTGACGTTTGTCTTGCCGATGGCTCTCATGGCTGCGTTTATGACTGTCGATATGGCCATGAAGACCATGTAGCCCGTCACGATGCGGAAGAAATCGACCGACATGGCTAGGGTCTCGGTCTGACGGCTGAACAGCCGCATTACAGGCGTGGCAAACACTGAAAGCGCTATGCCCATCACGACCGAAAGGGCTATCGTCAGCCGTAGCACCCAATGGAAATAGGCATTGGCCTCCGCGCGGTCTTTCTTGCCGTAGGCTTGTGAAACAAAGATGAATACGGCTATGCCCAGTGCGAAAAAGATGGAGAAGAAAAGCAGCTTGGGCTGCGCCGTCAGCGCAACCGACGACACGGCACCCTTGCCCAGCGGCGATATCATCTGTGTGTCGATCGATGTCACCACTGCCGCAAGGAGGCTCTCCAAAACTGCTGGTATGCCGATTTTAAGTATTTCCGACTTCTCTTTGTTGCGCACCTTAATCCTCTTTGCAAGTATTTGATGTTGTTATCCTTTTGTTCTTCAGAGTGCTTTCTTCCGGTTTGCAAAAGTACGAAAAATGACAAAGCTCCCCAAATAAATTTAAAACGGCGAATTAGACGAATTACGCGAACTTGCTTCTGCATACAAAAGGCGAAAAACTCCAATGATTATTTTAAACGGCGAATTGCTCGAATTACGCGAACTTGAATCTGCAAACAAAAGGCGAAAAAACTCCAATGATTATTTCAAACGGCGAATTTGTCGAATTACGCGAACTTGCTTCTGCAAACAAAAGGCGAAAAAACCTGCCTGCCTATGGCCGGCGAATAAGTAATTAGTGAAATGTAATTGGCATTTATGGTCATTCACGGACATTTACGTTCTTATTCTCCTTGCCGCGATCGCGGCAGAAATCTTGTAGATCTTGTAGATTAGTTCCGCCTACGGCGGCAATACTGACGCGGTTATATTTATTAGAGTAATTAGCCCGTAATTATATCCTGCGTAGCCTTCGCGTAATTCGCGTAATTCGCCGTTTAAGTAATACATTTATGGCAATTCACGTTCTTATTCTCCTTGCCGCGAAGGCGGCAGAAATCTTGTAGATCTTGTAGATTTATTCCGCTAACGCGGAATTATGATGTTGCTTGCGCCTCCGTGTCTTAATCAATTAGTGTTCTAATCAATTTGAAAAATTTGAATTTGATTTTTGGAAAATTTCTGCGCGGAGCGCATCCACAAAAGACTCGAGTAATCCGAACAGATTAGTACAATTTGCGTTCTTATCCTCCTTGCCGCGAAGGCGGCAGAAATCTTGTAGATCTTGTAGATTAGTTCCGCCTACGGCGACAATATTGACGCGGTTATATTTATTAGAGTAATTAGCCCGTAATTATATCCTGCGTAGCCTTCGCGTAATTCGCGTAATTCGCCGTTTAAGTAATACATTTATGGCAATTCGCGTTCTTATCCTCCTTGCCGCGAACGCGGCAGAAATCTTGTAGATCTTGTAGATTTATTCCGCTAACGCGGAATTATGATGTTGCTTGTGCCTCCGTGTCTTAATCAATTAGTGTTCTAATCAATTTGAAAAATTTGGATTTGATTTTTGAAAAATTTCTGCGCGGAGCGCATCCACAAAAGACTCGAGTAATCCGAACCTATTAGTACAATTCGCGTTCTTATCCTCCTTGCCGCTGACGCGGCAGAAATCTTGTAGATCTTGTAAATTTTTTTCGCCATCGGCGAGAAAGCATACGCTGTTATATTTATTAGAGTAATTAGCATGTAATCAAGTCCGTCCTGCGTAGCCTTCGCGTAATTCGCGTAATTCGCCGTTAAAAAATTCATTTATGGCCATTCATGGTCATTCACGTTCTTATTCTCCTAGCCGCTAACACGGCAGAAATCTTGTAGATCTTGTAAATTATTTTCGCCATCGGCGAAAAAGCATACGCTGTTATATTTATTAGAGTAATTAGCATGTAATCAAGTCCGTCCTGCGTAGCCTTCGCGTAATTCGAGTAATTCGCCGTTAAAAAATTCATTTACGGTCATTCAAGGACATTCAAGTTCTTATTCTCCTTGCCGCGATCGCGGCAGAAATCTTGTAGATCTTGTAAATTTTTTTCGCCATCGGCGAGAAAGCATACGCTGTTATATTTATTAGAGTAATTAGCATGTAATCAAGTCCGTCCTGCGTAGCCTTCGCGTAATTCGCGTAATTCGCCGTTAAAAAAATCATTTATGGCCATTCATGGTCATTCACGTTCTAAAACATAATTCCTGGCCAATTCCTGGCAATTCCTGTTAAAATGTCTGAGGATTCATCTTACGACCAGTTTACGGACAACAATACCTGTTGCGGTAACGATATGCAAAAGATATATACCTGATTCATAGCCGTTGAGCGACAAGACTGTCGGACCGTCGGCGGTTCTGACTTGGAATGCTTCTTTCTGTCGGCCGTTGAGGTCGGTCACGACGAGCCTCTCTACTTGGTTGTTCTGTGGTAATGTGATATTTACGATGCCATCTGTCGGGTTGGGAAAGACACCGAAGTCGAGGCAGGCGTCTGTCGTGGGAACGGCCACGGGGTCGGGCGGGGTAGACGTGGTGTCGCCAACGATGTGGACAGACGCGGAGGCGGTGTCCGAGAGGCAGTGGCGCAAGGCAATCAGTGTGACAAGGTGGGTGCCAGTGTCGGTGAAGGTGTGGGTCAGCGTGGGGTTGGTTGTGCAGACGGTTTCATCGTTGTCGAACAGCCATTGCAGACTGTCGGCATGCAGCGAGGTGGAGTTTAGGATGACCGACATGGGGTCGTCGTCGTCGACATAGCTTTCGAAACTGGCCACGGGCTGTGGGCGTCGCCATTGTCCAAGATGCTGATACACTATGGAGTCGACAGCATTGCGGATGGCCGACGCAACGTCGTCGGACAGCGTGGAACGGTATGTGATTTCCGTCGGGTCGCGGTGGAAGAAAACGGTGTAGAAAGCACAAGCCGCCGCGTAGGTGCCGGCCAGGGAAGGGTGGCTCCCGTCAGACTGGTAGAGCTCGATGTCGGGGTGCTTCGTGCGCAGGTAGCGCCACACGCGACCGACGGGACACAGCGAGGCGTCGTAGGTTTCGGCCATATATGTGTAGCGCAGACACAACATGCTGTCCATGCCCTCGTAGGTGCCCAGGACGGGGAAGATGGGGGCATTGCCGGCGTCGCCATTCTTGCGTCCCCATGTCATGTAGAATACCGGCTCGGCACAGGGCGAATGGCGGTAGATGGAGTCGACAAGCCGCTGGGCGTAGGGAAAGACCTCGTTTTCGACCTGATACTGCGGAAATGACGGATACTGGCTTTGTTCCTGAAGGACAACGATGTCCCATCCGCCCTGACGGATGAGCTCCATGGAACGGTTTGTACAGTGCTGGCTGAAGGTGCAGCCGCCGGGGGTGTTGCTCTGATAGTTGAGACTGTTACCCGTCGAGAGGGCAATCTGAGACACCATTTCGGGCAGGTTGTTGACCTCGGTGTAGCTGTTGCCTATAAAAAGTGCGTTGAGTGTCTGTTGGGCATGGCAGAAGATATTGGCAATCAGAATAAAAAATATGAATATGGCTATCGCCGGTCTGTTGCCTTTGCTCGATGGCATGCTGGATGGTGTTTTGTGTTCGGAATATGTTTTTTTCATAGTTTTATGGTTGTGTTATATATTGAAACAGTGATGTTTGTCTATTCGGTTGGCAGAGAGCAACGCTGTGAATGCCGATGCAAATATACGAAATAAAGATGAAACTCCAGGACGTGCACAGGATAAAATATTGGAAAGAAAATCTGAAAGTTCCGACTTTTTATAGTATTTTTGCATCTGAAAAATAATTGTAAGATTAGATGAAAAAGCTTATATCGTTCTTATTTGTAGCGTCTTGTGTCGTGTGCGCGGTGCAAGCACAGGATGTTGTTAATCTGCGTATGGACCGCTCGCAGATGGGTCTCCGCGGTTCGGTTGCTTCGGTCGACGAGGACATACTGCTCCGTAAAGACTATTTCCGCGAGGATTGGCCTGAACGCAAGTGGTTTGTGAAAGACTTGCGCAACGTTTTGCGTGAGGAGGAAGGCCGCATAATCACATTCAACCCTGCCGGAAGAATGCTCACGGTGACCTACACCTATCAGGGCAAAAACGGACGCACGACGGCATGCACATACGCTTCGAACGGCCTGCTGACATCGTTTGCAGGCGAAGGCTGCAAGGTTGTGGCCAACTATTCGGGCAACATGGCGGACATCAACGTCTATGCCGAAACCAAGGACTACAAGACTTCGAACCTCAGCAAGGCAGACCTGAAGACGACGCCGTTCTCGTACAACTACCCGTTCGACCTCAAGTGTCGGCAGGAACTCTCGGAAGAGGGCCAAGTGCTTCGTTCCGAGTATTTTTACGTCGATAGCATGCCTGCCAAGGTCTGCGAATACAGCTACAATGCCGCCGGACTGCTGGTCTCGGAAAAGAATATCGAATATACCGCTTCGGGCAACGACCGCTCGACGGTGAAATACACCTACGACAATCGTGGTTTCCTCATTAAGAAGGTCACGCATAGCCGCGCGCTCGACGAGACATGCACCTACGAGAACAACGAGTATGGCGACTGCACAAAGAAGACGGTGGAACGCCCTTACGGAACGATTGTCTACACTTTCGACTATGTCTACGACTCGATGCAGAACTGGACTGTCCGCCTGCAGTTTGAAGATGGAATCTTCGACAACGCCACGCTGCGCACGCTGACCTACCACAAGGC